>Ga0208547_1000110_pt1 | contig 39599 bp, 44 predicted proteins | sample DEB08_DNA_5_FD_185501 | JGI IMG/M metagenome (GOLD analysis project Ga0208547, IMG submission 185501) | Aqueous microbial communities from the Delaware River and Bay under freshwater to marine salinity gradient to study organic matter... | ecosystem: Environmental > Aquatic > Marine > Coastal ...
GTCTCGGCTTGGGTGCGTCGGGCGGGTTTTTCCCGCTGCGTGCCGGCGCGCTTTTCGCGATGACGATCTTTTCGCGCCTCCTGGTCTTCCGATTCAGAAGCCGGTAGGGGAGCTTCGAGAAGATCCTCTGAAATTTCTTTACGGTTGAGGGCGTGACCAATGTACTCCTCGATATCCATCAGCGAGAACGCGTGATCTTCGCAGGCAAAGCTGATCGCGTGACCGCTGGCGCCTGCGCGGGCCGTCCGCCCGATGCGGTGCACGTAATCCTCGGCGTCTTGCGGTAAATCGTAGTTGAAAACATGGCTGACGCTTGGAATATGCAGCCCTCTTGCGGCCACGTCTGTCGCCACCAGCACGTTGCGCTTGCCTTCCTTGAATGCCTTGAGGAGCTGCTCGCGCTTTTTCTGGGGTACGTCTCCGGAAAGCACCGCCGTGGCGTGGCCCTGCTGTTTGAGCACCCGGCCCAGGCGATCACAGGTCACCCGCATGTTGGCGAAGACCAGCACGCGTTCCCCCTGGGTCTGACGCATCAGGCCGAGGAGTAGAGGCAGCTTCTCGCTATTGGCAGGGTAGTAGATATCCTCCTGGAGGCGATCAGCCACGACGGTCTCTGACTCGATTTTGATCTCGTTTGGATCGTTCATGTGCTCATAGCCGAGCTCATGCACGCGATGCGAGAGCGTGGCCGAGAACAGGAGATTAAGCCGTTCCGTCGGTGGCGGCATGCGCCGCAGGATGTAGCGGATATCCTTGATGAAGCCCAGATCAAACATCCGGTCAGCCTCATCCAGCACCACCACCTGAACGGCTTTCAGATCAAAGACGCCCTGCTTGTAATAATCGATGAGTCTGCCCGGTGTGCCAATCAGAATGTCGACACCCTCAGCCAGCGACTCCCGCTGCTCCTGATAGCCCGTGCCTCCATAGACCAGCCCAAGCTTTAAGCCCGCGTCCTTGCCGAGGATCTCGGCATCACGATAGATCTGGATGGCGAGCTCCCGCGTGGGTGCGAGCACCAGCGATCGAACGCTCACGGCGCTCGCCGACTCCAGCTTGGGATGAGTCAACAGGTGGTTGAATATTGCCAGCAGGAAGGCCGCGGTTTTTCCGGTGCCGGTTTGAGCCTGGCCCGCGACATCTTTTCCGGCCAAAGCGATGGGTAGGGATTGCGCCTGAATTTTGGTGCAGAACTCGAAGCCGGCGTCGGTTAGACCTGACAGCAGGCGCGGATCAAGTTCAAGGTCGGCAAATCGGGTTTGAGTGAGATAACTGATATCTTCCATAAAATGCTAAATCGTTTCCTTTTTGGGCGTTTGCCCGGTCATCATCGCAGGAATGAGGGAGAGGACGTTGGTGTTTATCAAAAACCCGTCGTTCTTGGCGTCATGAGAGAGGCTTTGTCGGGCGCGAGGATGCTCGCGGCTGCAGCGGTCTGATGAAAGCCCCGTACCTAAGGGCCCTTGATTCCTGAAGTAAAAATCGGTAAAAATTTCCCCTCGTTTTGAGGGCTTGTATCGAACGTGTTTAAGTGCGATACAATCCGCACCTAGCGGTAACGGGATGCGCAGTATACCACACCCCCCGTCCCTCGCTGCCCTCCCCCTTGTTTTGAAGCGCCCAGAAAGGGTGCGTTTATCCGGGATTTAATTTATGTCCGAACACATTATTCACGTCAGCGACGAATCATTCGAGCAGGAAGTCCTTAAATCCGACAAGCCCGTGCTTATCGATTACTGGGCGGAGTGGTGCGGCCCCTGCAAGATGATTGCTCCGGTTCTTGACGAAGTGGCTGGCGAGTACGCAGACAAGATCCGTGTCGCCAAACTCAACATCGATGAGAACCCTGCCACGCCGCCAAAGTACGGTATCCGTGGTATCCCCACCCTAATGCTTTTCAAGAACGGCGAGGTGGAGGCAACCAAAGTGGGCGCGGTCTCCAAAGCACAGTTGACCGCTTTCCTCGACGAGAACATCTAATTTTTTTAGGCTAAACCAGAACCCTTTCGTTTAACCGGCATATGAAGGTTCCGCCAGGCTGACATCGTCGATCAGGCCGGCGGGATCGAGTGAACACCGACCGTTGTGACTTTTTCGCTTTATCCAATCACCTACATCTAAATCCGTAATCCATCCCACTTATGTGATGTACCACAGCGATCCGACGCTCGTCCGCGATCGCTATCACACCCTACCGAGGCCTGACCGCCATGTCCCTGAGTCTTTCAGAACTTAAAGAAAAATCCCCAACAGAGCTAGCCGAGTTCGCGCGCTCCCTGAAGCTCGATAACGTGACGCGGATGCGCAAACAGGATCAGATCTTTGCGATCCTGAAGTCCCAGGCCAAGCGGGGGGAAAAGATCTCTGGTGAAGGGGTGGTGGAGATTCTGCAGGACGGTTTTGGTTTCCTGCGCTCATCGAGCAGTTCATATCTGGCGGGGCCGGATGATGTGTATGTGTCGCCCAGTCAGATTCGTCGTTTCGGGCTCAGGACCGGCGACACCGTAACCGGTCTGGTTCGCCCGCCAAAGGACTCCGAGCGCTATTTCGCGCTTCTCAAGGTTGAAACGATCAACTCACAGACGCCCGATGAGGCCAAGAAGAAGATTCTGTTTGAGAACCTGACGCCGCTGCATCCGGACGAGCGCATTCGGCTGGAGCAGGGCAACGGGTCTTCGGAAGACCTGACCGGCCGCACCATTGATATTGTCTCGCCTATCGGCAAGGGTCAGCGCGGGCTGCTGGTGTCCGCACCAAAAACCGGAAAAACCGTGATGCTGCAGCAGATCGCTCATGCGATCACGGCGTCCGAGCCGGAATGCGAACTCATTGTCTTGCTCATCGACGAACGCCCGGAAGAGGTGACCGAGATGAAGCGCACCGTTCGCGGCGAGGTGGTCTCTTCAACCTTCGACGAGCCCGCCTCTCGTCATGTTCAGGTCGCGGAGATGGTTATTGAGAAGGCTAAGCGTTTGGTGGAGCATAAGAAAGACGTGGTGATCCTTCTGGATTCGATTACACGGCTCGCTCGTGCCTACAACACTGTGCAGCCGGCGTCTGGCAAGGTATTGACCGGCGGTGTAGACGCAAACGCCCTGCAAAAACCCAAGCGTTTTTTTGGTGCCGCTCGCAACATAGAAGAAGGTGGCAGCCTGACCATTTTGGCCACGGCCCTAATCGATACCGGCTCCAAGATGGACGAGGTGATCTACGAGGAGTTCAAGGGCACCGGCAACATGGAGATTCATCTGGATCGCCGCATCGCCGAGAAGCGGGTTTATCCATCGATTGTGATCAGCCGCTCCGGCACCCGCCGCGAAGAGCTGCTCACGGATCCGGCGGAACTGCAGAAGATCTGGCTGCTCAGAAAACTGTTGCACCCGATGGACGATATTGAAGCCATCGAGTTCATGCTCGATAAATTGCGGGCGACCAAGAGCAATGCTGAGTTCTTTAAATCGATGAATCGCTAGTAAAACTTGCGGGGGCGGGAGGTTTCGCCTATGATCCGACCCCCTTTCGGGCTCGCGCTCGGCCGTGGGCAACCCTATTTTGCAACTGAAAAACGCCATGAAGTCAGATATCCATCCTTCCTACGAGACCATCAAGGTGGTCTGCGCCTGCGGCAATACCTTCGAGACTCGCTCGACCATGGGCGAGGAGCTCCACGTCGAAATCTGCTCCGCCTGCCATCCCTTTTACACGGGCCAGCAGAAGATCGTTGATACCGCCGGGCGTGTGGGCAAATTCCAAAAGAAGTACGGCCGTTCCGCATAGTGTCGGGGCAGGGTCACCGCCCCGCTCCCTGAATCCGCGCCCTACACGCCGTCGTCGTGGACGAGGGCGTGGCGCGTTTTTTTTCTTTCTCCTCGCTGCGCTTGGCGCGAGCCTGGCCAGTGCCACTACCCGCGTTGAAACCATCAGCCGGGTTGTCGATGGTGATACCGTCGTCCTTGAATCCGGAGAGATCATTCGACTGGCCGGCATCAATACGCCCGAGCTCGCAAAAAAGGACCAGCCCGATCAGCCCCTCGCCGTTGAAGCGCGCGATGCGCTTGTGGATTTAATCGGCGGGCGTTCGATTCAAATTTACAATGCCCCCGGTCACAAGGACCGGTATGGCCGAACGCTCGCCTATCTGCTGATGCCCGAGGGCGATACCGTTCAAGAGAGACTGGTACGCATGGGTCTTGCGAGCGTAGTGGTCATCGCGCCGAATGATCTTTATCTGGCTGAACTCTCGCAGGCAGAAGACGACGCACGGTCCCGCCGCATCGGCATCTGGGGCTTGTCGTACTACGACACCAAAGCCGCGCAAGATACGACGGGCGGCTACCAGTTTGCCAGCGGTCAGGTGTCGCGTCTCGATCTCAAGCAGGACTGGTTTTCGGTAACGATTGCCGAAAGACTGGTGATCCTGATCAAAAGAGTGGATTGGCAGGATAGATTTCCCTATTCGGTCCTGGATCTTGATCAGGCTCGTGTCGCGGTTCGGGGTTGGGTGAGCGCAAAAAAAAACCGCTCAACGGTGGTGGTGAACCATCCCTTTATGATTGAGCGCTGCGATATTGATCCGAGGCGGCTTTGCCCCTGACATCAGGCGGATCAAAAGGCGGATCGAAAAAAGAGGCTTTAACCAAATGACGAAGAGGACACGGATATCGTTTTTGCGTTTCTCCGGCGCGTTTGTCTTTCTGTTTTGGGCTTCAGCTGGCGCGCTTTGGGCTCAGGCGATTGAGGTGCGCGAGGCGATTGTCCGGATGGTGCCGCCCGGTCAGAGCGTCAGCGCTGCCTTTATGACGTTGCATAATCATGATTCTCGCGACCGTGTTCTGGTCTCCGCACGTTCGGAGGTAGCGGATTCGGTCGAGCTGCATAACCATGTCATGCAGGACGGTCTGATGAAAATGCGCCGCGTGGATGCTGTGACCCTGCCCGCAGGGGGCGCGGTCTCTCTAAAGCCCGGTGGACTTCATATCATGCTGATCGGTCTGAGGCGCACCTTGCAACTGGGACAGATGGTGCAGATCGATCTTTACTTTGCTGATGGCGAACGCCTCACGCTGACCGCTTCGGTGCAGATGCCGGGCCAGGAACATAGCCACTCAAGCGGATCGGGCAGCGAGGGATAAGGCGAGGCTTGGCTATGTGCCGCTCTGTGTATACATGATCCGACAATGAAAAGAACCTTCGAACCCGTCTCGGTTTTGGTTATGCTGGCTCTGACAGCGATCGCGGTTGGCGCTGGGCTCTGGTGGCATCAACGCAGCGCCGATGCGGATAATCCCTATGCTCACTTAGGAGGCGATTTCACCCTAACCTCTGCGAGCGGCCCGGTGTCCTTAAGTGATTTTCAGGGCCAGGTGGTGATGCTTTATTTTGGATTCACCTCCTGCCCGGATGTGTGCCCAACCGATCTGGCCCGCATGAGCGCGGTCATGAGTGGCCTGACGACAGCAGAGGCCGCCCAGGTAGCCGGCGTGTTTGTCACGGTTGATCCCGAGCGGGATACGCCAGAGCGGGCGTCTGAGTACGCGCGTTTTTTCAGCCCGTACATTATTGGGTTGAGTGGTACCCCGCAGGAGATTGAGGCCGTGGCCCGTCAGTACTACGTGATTTACAACCGTATCGAAGACGCCGGATCGGCTCTTGGGTACACGATCGACCATACCGCCACGACCTACTTGATTGATGCCCGAGGCGTGATTCGTGATCGACTTCAACACGACGCGTCTGTCGACGAGGTTCGGCGCGCCGTGCGTAATCTGATTCCGGGTTGAAACCGTTGAAAGCCAAGCCCATGCTGCTGGAAGAGATGGTGGTTCAGGTTGCGGATGAGCTGGTCGGCGCTGACCTTTTTTTTGGGCACGGCACCGATAACGCCTTTGACGAAGCCGCCTGGTTGGCGCTTGAGGCGGGCGGTTTTGACGTCGGCGATCCAGAGCCCCCTTGGGAAAGCGTTCTGGATAAGCGTCAGATAGAAAACATCCAGGCGCTTCTTGAGCGGCGCCTGACGACTCGCCAACCGCTGGCGTATCTAATTAACCGCGCCTGGTTTGCCGGACATGAGTTTTTCATTGACGAGCGGGCCATTGTTCCGCGATCGCACATCGGTGAGTGGATCCCCGACCGCTTTGAGCCCTGGCTGCCGGCCGGCGAGGTGAAATCGATGCTTGACCTGTGCACGGGAAGCGGCTGTATTGCGGTGGCGCTTGCCCTGGCGTTTCCTGAAGCGCAGGTAGACGCGAGCGACCTCAGCACGGCTGCCCTTGAAGTGGCGGCAATCAACGCCCGGCATCATGGGGTGACAGAGCGGGTCCGTTTGGTAGAGGGGGATCTTTTCTCGGCTTTGCCCGACCGGCGCTACGACCTCATTGTGTGTAACCCGCCTTATGTCAGTGATGTGCTGATGCGGGCCCTGCCGGACGAGTATCGGTTTGAGCCGGAGCTTGCGTTTGCCGGAGGGGATCAGGGACTGGACTTTATCGACCGCCTGTTGCGGGAGGCCTCGCATCATCTGAACCCCAACGGCATGCTGATTGTTGAGGCCGGTAGCGCGCAGCCCGCGGTGGAGAATGCTTATCCGGATCTTCCGTTCATATGGTTAATGTCAGAGAGCGAGGAAGCCGTGGTCTTTGCCTTGACGGCAGCGGAGTTAGCCAGAATCGCCTAGTTCCCGGTCGACTTCGTGCGGCAGGCGGGTTAGATTTCAATCATCTCAAAGTCCGCTTTGGTTGCGTCGCAGTCGGGGCACTGCCAGTCGTCAGGGATGTCCTCCCATCGGGTTCCCGGGGCAATGCCGTCCTCCGGCCACCCCTGAGCCTCGTCGTAAACAAAGCCGCAAATGATGCACATGAAGGTTCGATTGGCCATAAGAGCGATGGTTTTCGGGAAACAGGGAGTGCCGGATTCTAGCCCACCCTATGTGTGTGTCTTTCGCTAAGGCTCGACCTTGCTAGTGCAGTCGCGACAGAAGAGGCGTGCAGATGACGCAGTGACGACGGAGTAATGTAATGACAAATACGAACGAAAGCCTTTTTGACAGCGCCTGCAAGGTCATACCTGGTGGCGTCAATTCTCCTGTGCGGGCCTTCAAGTCTGTTGGGGGCACGCCGATTTTTATTGAGCGCGCGCAAGGCCCCTTTCTTTTTGGAGCCGATGGCCAACGCTACATTGATTATGTGGGGTCGTGGGGTCCGATGATCCTGGGGCACGCCGACCCGGATGTGGTCGCGGCCGTTCAAACCGCCGCCACGCGTGGTCTGAGTTACGGTGCGCCCACCGCGCTGGAGACCGAGCTTGCGCATCGGGTCTGCCAGGCGGTGCCCTCCATGGAAAAGGTACGCATGGTCAACTCCGGAACCGAGGCGACCATGAGCGCGATTCGACTCGCGCGCGGGTTCACGGGCCGCGACACCCTGATCAAATTCGAGGGCTGCTATCACGGCCATGCCGATAGTCTGCTGGTCAAAGCGGGTTCTGGTGCTCTGACGCTTGGGATCCCCACCTCACCGGGCGTGCCGGCGGATGCGGCCCGGCACACGCTGACCCTCGAGTTCAACAATATCGAAGAAGTCCGGCAGGTATTCGCCGAGCGAGGATCAGAGATCGCGGCCATCATCGTAGAGCCGGTGACGGGCAATATGAACTGCATCACGCCGCGCCCGGGATTTCTCGAGGCGCTGCGAGAGGTTTGTGATGAAAGCGGCGCGGTGTTGATTTTTGACGAGGTGATGACGGGGTTTCGCGTCGGGCTAGGAGGTGTTCAGGGTCTCTATGATGTTCGACCCGACCTCACCACGCTTGGAAAAGTGCTGGGCGGTGGATTGCCTGTCGGGGCGTTTGGCGGTCGGGCAGACATCATGGCGCATCTGGCGCCGCTGGGGCCGGTGTATCAGGCTGGCACGTTATCGGGCAATCCTCTGGCGATGTCTGCGGGTATTGCGACCCTGACCAAAATCGCAGGCGATGGATTCTTTGACCGGCTGACCCAAACCACCCGTGAGCTAGTGGATGGCCTTTCTGAAGCGGCCCGCTCGGCCGGTATTCCCATGGCGACCGAAGCGGTGGGAGGCATGTTCGGATTGTTTTTTACCGAGCAAGCAAAGGTGACATCGTTCGCCGAGGTCATGGCCTGCGACAGCGCGCGATTCGCGACGTTTTTTCATGGCATGCTGGATCACGGTGTGTATCTTGCACCGTCGGCCTTCGAGGCCGGTTTCGTATCCATTACGCACGGATCCGATGAAATCGAGCAGACGATCGATGCGGCTCGTAAAGTCTTTGCGACGCTCTAGCGTAAAAACTTGATCGATAGGGGATAGACGGCCGGCTGGTTGACGGAGGCCCGCCACGCGTTTCTCACCAACACCCAGATGTGAAACACGAACAGCAGGCCTATCAGTAGAAATCCAACAAAGAAGAAAATCATGAGCAACGCGCTGACGAAAAGTATGCTCACCGTTAGCGCGAAATTAAGCGACGCGCGGCCGTTCGCATCCAGCCACGGTGCGTGACGTCTCCATATCATCCAGGTGATCCAGGGTCCCAGCAGATGACCCAGGGGAACGCCCAGATAGGTCGACAGCCCAGACAGATGCTGAAGGCTGACCCGCCAATCCGGCGTGGGCGCCGATGAGGTCAGAGAAGCGGGGTCTTCGGGGTGGGCGCGGGCGAGCCCGATGATACCGACCATGCCGGCCAGCGACGCAAAGGCGAGGGCTGCGACGACAGCCGAAAACGAGACAACGGGTAGGTCAACCCCGACCAGCAACACGCTGGCTAGCCCGACGCTGGCGAGCAACGCCAGCGCCGATCCAAGCGCCAGAAAACTGATGCAAAAAAATCTCAGCACGAGACCAATAAGCTGCGACAGCTTAAGGGCGCTAGATGAAGTCGCGTGGTGCGAGCCGAGGCTCGCCTACGCCAGATCAATCAATGGTTGAAACGTCTTCCGCGGCGGGACCCTTATCACGGGTCGTGAGCGTGAATTCAACGCGCTGTCCTTCGTTCAGCGTTTTGAATCCGTCGCCTCTGATTTCTCGGTAGTGCACAAATACATCGTCTCCACCTTCCTGCTCAATAAAGCCGAAGCCTTTTCTCTCGTTGAACCACTTCACGGTTCCGGTATGTCTTTCCGACATGAACTCCTCCACTAGGGTGACTGCAAACAAATTGGGGGGCAGACAACGAAGCAGTTATCCGCCCCCCATGACTGAATTGTATCCGCAAGCGGCGTTGGCGCAATACCCTTAGAAACTATCGGCGTCTGATTTTTCGAGCACCGTTTTGAAGGGGATATTTGAGTTCCGGTTGAACCAATCCTCAATCAGTCTGAAAGAGATGGAAATGGATGGTGGCGGAATGAAAATACCCTGCCCCAATCGGGAAATAATCTCTTCACGAGTTAGCCAGCAAGCCTCTTCAAGTTCCTGATCATTCAGAGAAATCAATTCAGCACCCGCTTGCGCGTGATACCCCAGCATGAGTGATCCGGGAAATGGCCACGGCTGCGATGAATGATATCGAGCACCCACCACTTCGACCCCGGTTTCCTCAGCCACCTCCCGCACGACCGCCTGCTCGGCACTTTCGCCGGGTTCCACGAAGCCCGCGATGGTTGAATACCGGTGTGAAGGCCATTCGGGCTTTCGGCCAAAAAGCGCTTTATCGCCCTTTTCGACGAGAACAATAATCGCCGGGTCGGTTCGAGGGTAATGAAGGATCGCGCAGGACGGGTTGGCGCATTGCCGGACATGACCCCCCTGGCGGGACTGAGTGGACTCACCACACCGACCACAATAGCGATGCCGTTTATGCCATGCCACCATCGCCTGCGCGTAGGCGAGTACCGTCGAGTCCGCTGGGTCAAGATGAAAAGCCAGCGCCCGAAGGCCGACAAAATCATCAAGCGGCTCTCGGCCATGCTCATCGAGGTTCAGCGCGAAATAAACAGCATCATTTTGCTCGCCGAGGTAAATCCAAGGATCCACATGACCAAAGCGCTCGAGCGCCTCATCTCGCGTAAGCCAGGCGGGCAGGGTATCGTCCCCGGGGTCGATCGCTATCTGCATCTTATGGATACCAATGAACCGCGCCCGGCGGTCTTGTATCCGCAACGCCAGCGTCTCGGTATCCAGTCGTACCAGTGATCCGCGATCCAGCATATGGCTGGTCAACAGATTCAACCGACTTTGTTGCAGATGATCCATGGAATAGGCGATCGATGATCGTAAGAAGCGAAGACTACCGCATATCGCTTTAGCGGTGCTTGGGCTTTGGTTAAAATCCCGACCTGACTCATCCTCCGCCCGCGCCGAATTTGGCAGGGCGCTTGACCGTTCACTCACCCGGAATATTGCTCATGCGCGACGAGGTTTGCCGACTGCTTAACGAGGCGCTGGCGTCTCTGGCCAGCGACGGCGTGCTGAGCACCGATAGCGCCCCCGTCGTTCAGGTGGAGCGATCCAAAAGCGTGGAACACGGTGATTTTGCGAGCAACCTCGCCATGGTTTTGGCCAAGTCAGCGGGAATGAAGCCGCGCGACCTGGCGGAGAAAATCTGTGCGGCGCTACCCGCTTCGGCCGTCGTCGCGCGCACTGAAATCGCCGGGCCGGGGTTCATCAATATCTTCCTGGCGACCGACGCGTATCACGAGCTGCCTGACCGTATCCGCGAACAGGGCGCGGCGTACGGTACGAGTACTATCGGCCAGGGCCGACGGGTGATGGTCGAGTTTGTCTCTGCAAATCCGACGGGCCCGCTACACGTCGGACACGGCCGCGGCGCTGCTTATGGTGATGCGCTCGCGCGGGTCTTACGGGCGGCCGGGTTTGATGCCATCAGCGAGTACTACATTAATGACGCGGGGCGACAAATGGATATCCTCGCGGTGAGCGTATGGTTGCGCTACCTCGAATTATGCGGCGAGACGGTTGCCTTCCCGTCGGCGGCGTATCAGGGTGATTATATTTTTGATATCGCCGCCACCCTGCATCGTGAAGATCAGATCGCCTATCAAACCGCTGCGTCCACGCTTTTTGATGGACTGCCAAGCGAGGACGATGCGCTTCTGGATGAGTTGATCGCCCGGGCCAAGGACACGCTGGGCAAGGACGGGTTTCACCGGGTCCATGGTCTCGCCCGCGATACGCTGGTGGACGATATTCGCTCGGACCTTCAGCAGTTTGGGGTCGATTACCAGGCGTGGTTCTCGGAGCAGAGCCTGATAGATAGTGGGGCCGTTCAAGCGGCGGTTGACGCCCTGAAGAAAAACCAGTTCCTCTACGAAAAGGACGGCGCGTGGTGGTTTCGAACGACTGATTTTGGTGATGAGAAAGACCGTGTGGTGCTGCGCGCGAACGGGAACCATACCTACTTCGCTACGGATATTGCCTATCACCATAACAAGCTCGAACGTGGTTTTGAGCACGTAATCAACATCTGGGGTGCCGATCATCATGGGTACATCAAAAGGGTTAAAGCGTCGATGTCGGCTCTGGGCCTGGACGCCGATGCACTGACCGTGCTGCTGGTGCAGTTTGCGGTGCTTTATCGAGGCGGCGCAAAGGTGTCCATGTCGACGCGCAGCGGAGAGTTCGTCACGTTGCGTGAACTGCGGGAAGAGGTGGGTCGGGATGCCGCCCGTTTTTTCTATGCGCTGCGTAAACCGGATCAGCACATGGACTTTGATCTGGATCTGGCCAAAACGCAGTCGAGCGATAACCCGGTGTACTACGTGCAATATGCCCACGCCCGGATTTGCAGCGTGTTTCGACAGCTGGCCGAGAAAGGGATCAATGTCGACCTTTCCCGTGCAGATCCCAAACAACTGGTGGAGGCTCGCGAGTCGGATCTTTTGCAGAAGCTTTCCCGATATCCTGAGGTGGTGGAATCGGCTGCCCGCAGCTACGAGCCGCATCAGGTCGCGTATTACCTGCGCGAACTCGCTAATGATTTTCATACCTACTACAACGCACACCCGTTTCTAGCGGCCGAAGAGGACATTCGCCTCGCGCGTTTGTCGCTAATCGACGCAACCCGTCAGGTGCTCGCCAATGCGCTCGGATTGTTGGGGGTCGGCGCTCCCGAGCGGATGTAGCGAGTGGGTCAAAACGTTCGAAAACAGCACGGATCCATTCGCTTCCGTTACGGGCATGACGTGCTGTTGCTGCTGGCAGGCATAGCGGCCGGCGGGGTAGGCGTCGTGTTGTATCAGGGGGCGACCAGTGGCGATCCGGACCGCGTCGGCGCCGGAATCAGCGAACTCATCGGGAACGCTCCACCGGGCGAACCGGCCGTGCCGACGGCCAGCGCCGGCGATGAGCGGCCGACGCGAACAAATTTCGATTTCTATACGGTGTTGCCCGAGATTGAAGTCGTGATTCCCGATCCCATGCCCGCCGTGGAAACCGTGAGAAACGCCCCGGACGGTCCGGTCAAGACCGAGAGCGTTCCCGCCGTAACCACGTCGGCCCAGAGTGCACCGGCGAGTTATTACATGCTGCAGGCTGGTGCCTATAACACCCCCGGCGAGGCAGAGCGGATGCGCGCAAGGCTCGCGATCGCTGGATTTGAGCCGAGCATCCAGCATATTGCGGTGCAGGGACGGGGCGATTTTTATCGCGTTCGGGTGGGGCCCTATGACTCCATGGAGACGATGGAGAGCGCCAACCGCGCGTTGGTCGGTCTGAACATAAAGGCGCTGCGTCTGAAGGTATCCGGTCGCCCTTAACGCCAGAGAAATCAGTCGCGAGCCTTGAGCCAGGTCGTTATCGCAGCGGGAATCTCTGCCTGTGCTCGCCGACTGACGTAAATTCCAATGTGTCCGCCATCGAAAGCCAGCTCGCGATAGTCGGGGCTTGAGATCTGATCTGCCAGAGCTCGAGAGGCAGACGCGGGTACCAGGTGATCGGTCAGCCCGTACACGTTAAGCACCGGGCATTTAATTTTTTTTAGATCCACAATCCTTTCATCGATCACGAACTTGCCCTTTATCAGAGCGTTGCGCTGGTAAAGACCCCCGATGAACTGGGCAAAGGCGCGCCCGGCCTGAGCCGGGCTGTCCGCAATCCATCGCTCCATCCGGGCAAACGTCGCAAGCGCCTCGGGATGTTCAGCAAGATCAACCAGATCAAGGTATTTTTTGCTGCCGAGGCGAAACGGCTGCAGCGAGATAAAGAGCGCATTCAGCATCGCACCGGGCACGTTGCCGTAGCACCCCACCAGTCGGTCCAGGTCGACGTGCCGAACCCATTGCGACAGCACGTTGTCGGCCGTCTGAAAGTCGACTGGCGTTACCATCGTGATGAGGTTTTTCACCTTATCGGGATAAAGCGCGCTAAAGCACAGGCTAAAAGTACCGCCCTGGCATACACCCAGAAGATTGACCGCTGACTCCTGTCGCAAATCGCACACACGCTCGACGTTTTCTTTAACCATTCGGCTGATGTAGTCCGAAAGCTCGCGGTCTGTGTCGCTTACCGTTGGGTCGGCCCACTCAATTAAGAAGACATCAAGGCCAAGATCCAAAAAGCGTTGAATCGTCGAGCGTTCGGGCTCCAGATCCAGCACCCAGGGTCGGTTTACGAGAGCATAGACGATCAGCACCGCAGGTCTGTCGTTGCGAGTTGCCTTCGATAAGTAGCGCAAAAGCCGAAACCCGTCACCGCGCAGCACCGTTTCGTGTTCCGTCGTCCCAATAGATGGAACGCCGAGCGCGCTCAACTGCTGAAGGCTTAGCGACAGTTGCTGTCCGAGTTTTTGGGCCTCCTCGGCGAATGGGGTCGAAGGACTCACGACGCGGTCTTTTTCTTGCGCGCCGGCGCGGTTTTTTTCTTTCCGGCCGTTGCGCCACCGCGCGCATTTTTAGGTGCAGGCGGTTTCGCCTTGGCACTCGAGCGGGCCCGTTGGGCTGGTTTTTGTGGAGAGCGCTTCTTGACGGGTGCCGAAGAGGTAGCGGTTTGCGCCTTAAGAGCGGCGAGATCCTCACGGAGCTGCTTTTCCCGGGCCCGCGCCTCGGCAAGCGCTTCTTTTAGCTCCTGCGGATCCTCAGGCGGCGGAGCCTCACCGATACCGTATGCAAGATGCAGATCGACTTGAGCGTTGATCAGCTCGCTGATGAGCTGGCCATATGACTCGGTTGCGGCGCGCTCGGCGAAAAGCCGCTCACCCGTTTGTGTCCACTGATCATAATGCTCGCGAAAGGTGGGGTGACCGGTCGTCGAGTTGGGTTGCGATTCAGACAAGGCCGCAAGGCCTATTTCCAGCCAGGCGCTTTGAAGGGCGCTGAAGGCTTGACCATAGCGGCTCAGGGCGCGCCATTTATCTGTGTCGATCCCGGCATTCGCTCCGGCGTCGTCACTCAAGGGATTGAATCCTTCGGTCACAGGGTCCGGGTTGCCGGTAGTGGCCGCTAACCAGTCAGCCAATGAGGGGATGGGCAGGGCGCCGGCGGTTCGGGACACCCCAAGGCTCTGCGCTCGGATCGTCTCCTGCAGCTGGCGGAGCAGCGAGGCCCATTCCGGCGGCAGTGAGGTCGACATGACGCGATTGTAGTCGAGGCCGCCCGAGCAGCGACCAGCCAGGATCCTGCGACCGGGCCCTCCTTGTTGCTACGCAACGATATTTTTTGGCAAAAAATTACTTCTTTAATGAAGGATAAAATAGAGCATTATTATTTTAAGTATTTGAAAATAAACAATAATTAAAATCCCCGATAAATATGTTGCAATGCACAAATTATTTTGTTATTATGCACTGCAGCAAAATAAAAACAGTCTGTTTTTATTTGCAACCCGAGGAACCTTAAGATGAACAAAAACATCACCGAAACCTACGAGACCGCTGCGAAGGCCGCTTCTACCGCTTCCAACAACGCCGGCCAACTCGTCATCAAGAACATCGAGAAAGTGATCGAGCTGCAGATGGGCACGGTGCGTAGCTACGCCGACGCCATGCTGAGCAACGCCCGCGAAGTTCTCGAAATCAAAGACGTGAATTCCGCTCGCGCGTACTTCGAGAAGCAGCCTGAAGTGGTCCGCGGTCTGGTGCAGAAAATGGCGAAAGACTCCGACAAAACGCTGGAAATCGGCCGTGCCTATGTCGACGAGGCCCAGGCTCTGTTCCGCAAATCCGCTGATGAGTTCGGCGCCGTAGTCGAAACCAATGTAAAGAAGGCCTAAGCCTTCAAGCGGTCAGGGCGCTTTAATTAGCGCCTGTGGTATCCGAAAAAGGGAAGATCGGGTTAACCGATCTTCCCTTTTTCATATGGACAGACTGCGCATCCGCCAGCGGAGCGCAACCGATTTAAATCGCTCACTGCCGAGAGCAACCTCGGCAGGGGCATGTGCTAACTCGGGATCCTCTGGACCCCAATGAGAGGAAGATATCGATGTCAGATGCGACTGAAGTGGTCATCGCCAGCGCCGCCCGAACCCCGGTTGGCGCCTTCAACGGTTCTTTGAGTTCACTGCCGGCCAGCGAGCTGGGCCGCGCCGCGATCAGTGCCGCGCTTAAGCGCGCCAAGGTTGCCCCTGAGGAGGTCTCGGAAGTCATTATGGGGCAGATCCTGACGGCAGGAACCGGCCAGAACCCGGCGCGTCAGGCGGCAATGGGCGCTGGCATTCCCGCCGAGAAAACCGCCCTGGTGATCAATCAGCTGTGCGGCTCGGGCCTTCGGGCCGTGGCGCTCGGGTTCCAGTCCATCCGCAACGGGGACGCCGATATTGTCGTCGCGGGCGGTCAGGAGAGCATGAGTCAGGCACCGCACTGCGCGAACATGCGCAACGGTCAAAAGCTGGGCGCACTGGAGCTGGTCGACACCATGCTGGTGGACGGGCTTTGGGATGCCTTCCATGGTTATCACATGGGTAACACCGCAGAGAATGTGGCCAAACAATTCAAAATTGGCCGTGATGTGCAGGACGCATTTGCCGCGGCGTCGCAACAGAAAGCCGAGGCCGCCCAGAAGGCCGGCCGCTTTGTGGATGAAATCACGCCGGTCACAATCAAAGGTCGCAAGGGCGACACCGTGGTCGATAAGGATGAACACCCGCGTCATGGCACGACCGTTGAAACCCTTAGCGGGCTTCGACCGGCTTTCGACAAAGAAGGCAGCGTCACTGCCGGTAATGCCTCTGGCATCAATGATGGAGCGGCCGTGGCCGTGTTGATGACGGCAGCCGCTGCGAAAGCCCGCGGCATCACCCCGATGGCCAAAATTGTCTCTTGGGCAACCTCCGGCGTGGACCCAAGCATCATGGGGACCGGACCGATTCCTGCCAGTCGCGCCGCTTTGGCTAAAGCCGGATGGAGCATTGGCGACCTGGATCTGGTGGAGGCTAACGAAGCGTTTGCAGCGCAGGCATGTGCTGTGAATCAGGAATTGGGCTGGAATGCCGATATCGTCAACGTGAACGGCGGCGCGATCGCCTTGGGGCACCCGATCGGTGCATCCGGTGCGCGGGTGCTGACGACGCTGCTTTTTGAGATGGCTCGTCGGGACGCGCATCGTGGTCTGGCGACGTTGTGTATCGGGGGCGGTATGGGTATCGCCATGTGTGTCGAACGGCCCTAGCCGCAAGCGGATTTAATGAATTAATCAGAATCAAGAGGATTGATCAGATGTCACATACTGCAATTGTTACGGGCGGAACGCGCGGCATCGGTGCCGCGATTTCTATCGCCCTGAGTGAGGCTGGCCATCGAGTGGCCGCTACCTATGCGGGTAACGACGAAGCCGCTAACGCGTTCAGTTCAGAGACCGGCATTAAGGTATACCGTTTCGATGTGGCGGACTTTGATCAGTGCCATGAAAACGTGGCCAAGATCGAAAGCGACTTGGGTGAAGTCGGGATTCTAGTGAACAACGCCGGTATCACCCGCGACGGCACGATGCATCGAATGGATTTCAATCAGTGGAATGCTGTGCTGCAGACCAACCTGTCGTCCTGCTACAACATGTGCCACGCCGTCATCGACGGGATGCGCGCGCGAAACTTCGGGCGTATCGTGAATATCGGTTCGGTTAATGGCCAGGCCGGTCAGTACGGTCAGGTGAACTATGCGGCGGCCAAATCCGGCATCCATGGATTCACCAAGGCGTTGGCGCTTGAGGGCGCGGCCAAGGGTATTACCGTTAATGCGATTGCGCCAGGCTATGTGGATACCGATATGGTGCGGGCGGTTCCGGAAAAAGTGCTGGAAAAGATCATTGCGACCATCCCGGTGGGACGGCTGGGCTATGCCAGCGACATCGCCCGGGCGGTTATGTTTCTGGTGGCGGATGACGCGACCTTTATCACCGGATCGACGCTGTCCATTAACGGCGGTCAGCACATGTACTAAGGGTGTGTCCTCACCGCCCGGTGTTATTATTGCAATGCACAATAACCGGGCGGAACCTGCTGTATGCGCACCATAAAGAAGTATCCCAATCGGCGTCTTTACGATACCGAAGTCAGCCGATACATCACGGTTTCGGACCTTCGCCAGCTGATCGTAGATGGCGAAGAGTTCGAGGTGGTGGATGTCTCGAGCGGTGACGACATCACCCGCACGGTCCTGCTTCAGATCATCAATGAGCAGGAGAGCGGCGGCCAGCCGCTTTTCACCACAGAAATTCTGACGGCGCTTATCCGAAATTACGGTGGGGCGACTCAGAAGATGTTCACCGATTATCTCGACCGAAGCCTTTCGCTTTTTGTTGAGCAGCAGCAAGCCTACCAAAACCGCTTTGCTGAATTTCTTGGCCTGACGTCGGTGGGTGCCATGTCCGAGATGGCCAAACGCAACCTCGAGGTCTGGCAGGACGTTAAGCAGAATTTCCTGCGATCGGCAGGCTTGCTGAAGGACCCACCGAGTCAATCCTCCAAAACGGCCCCCAAGTCCGGCAAGAAGCCGACTGACGACTGAGATGACCTCGCGCGATCGGCCCGCCCGTACCGGCGGCGAGATTCTGGTTGACGCGCTGGCCCGCCAGAACGTCCGCCACCTTTTCTGCGTGCCAGGCGAGAGTTTTCTTGCTGCCCTGGACGCGCTGCATCAGAACACAGCCATTACGACTGTCGTGTGTCGTCAGGAGGGCGGTGCGGCCATGATGGCGGAGGCCATGGCCAAGCTGACCGGCGAGCCGGGTGTCTGTTTTGTTACCCGCGGCCCAGGTGCCACCAATGCCTCTTCAGGAATGCACGTGGCAGCTCAGGACTCCACGCCGATGGTGCTCCTCATTGGTCAGGTGGGCACGGATGCGTTGTCGCGCGAGGCTTTTCAGGAGATTGATTACACCCGGTTTTACGGCGCCATTGCCAAGCATGTGGAGCAGGTCTACGACCCGGCGAGATTGCCTGAAATCATGAGCCGGGCTTTTCACACGGCTTGCAATGGCCGGCCGGGACCGGTGGTCGTTGTGCTGCCCGAGGACGTCCTGCGCGAGTATGCGCAGGTGGACGACGTACCGATTCGCCAGACTTTGCATGTGGAGCCAGCGGCGGGCGATATCGCCGCTTTCGGGCGCCTATTGAGCGAAGCGCAGCGGCCTTTAATGATCGCCGGTGGCCGAAACTGGACCCCGGATGCGCGCGCGGCTTTGCACCGCTTTGTGGCGCGCTGGCGCCTGCCTGTGGCGACGGCCTGGCGGTATCACGATGTCTTCGATCATGCCGACGACCACTATATTGGCGACGTGGGTATTGGCATGAACCCTGAAATCGAACGGGCGCTGCAGGAATCCGATCTCGTCATCGCGCTGGGTATACGACTCGGCGAAATGACCACCAAGGGCTATACACGTCTCAAGGTGCCGGTGCCTGATCAAAAGCTCATCCATGTCTTTCCCAGTCATGAAGAACTGGGTCGGGTGTACTACCCAACGCTGGCGATCGCTGCCGGTGCACCCCAGGTGGCCGATGCGCTCGACACACTGGATGCTCCCAAGGCAGTCCTCTGGCTTGATCACCTCAAGTCGCTGCGCGACAGCTACGTGAGATGGACCACACCGAAGGTCTCCACGGAGAAGGTCAACCTGGCTGACGCCATGTCGGCGCTTGACCGTATCGTGTCCGACGACGCCATCGTCTGCAACGGTGCCGGCAACAATACGGGATGGCTGCATCGCTATTTTCGGTTCACCGGTGCGAGACGCCAGCTGGCCCCAACGAGCGGGTCGATGGGGTATGGCTTGCCGGCCGCGATCGCTGCAGCGCTGGCCTATCCGGATCGCCAGGTCATTGCGGTAGTGGGAGATGGCGACCTGCAGATGACCAGTCAGGAGCTGGCGACGGTGGTCCAGCAGCATCTTTCGATCGTCTTGCTGGTGGTGAACAATTCGATGCTCGGCACCATCCGGATGCATCAGGAGATGCACTACCCCGGCCGCACCAGCAACACGGACCTTCATAATCCGGATTTTTGCAAATTGGCCGAGGCGCATGGGCTCTTGGCTGCGCGCGTCACCGGGACCGATCAATTTGGCCCGGCGCTGAAAAAAGCGCTCGACGCCAAAGGCGCCACCCTGATCGAACTGGTCACCGGCGCTGAGGCGATCTCACACTCAGCGACGCTCAGCGATCTGCGGTCGCGCTAAAGCGTCAGCCCGCCGCGGCACGGCGCGGATTTGGCGATAATCGTCCGATCTATCTGGAGAACGTCTATGCTTTTGCAGTTGGCAGCCTGGCCTGAAGTAGAGGAATATCTCAAGACCTCAACCGCGATCATTGTGCCCATTGGTTCCACCGAGCAGCACGGCCCCAACGGTCTGATCGGCACAGACGCGATTTGTCCCACGGCGATCGCGCAACAGTTGAGCGAGCGAATGAACGTTCTGATCGGTCCGACTCTGGCCATCGGCATGGCTCAGCATCATCTTGGCTTTCCGGGGTCGATCTCGTTTCGTCCATCCACGCTGCTCGCGGTGATCCGCGACGTCGTCGAATCGCTCCGCGTTCACGGCTTCACGCATGTCTATTTTCTGAACGGTCACGGAGGCAACGTGGCTACCGTAACGGCGGCATTCTCGGAAATCTGGGCGGGTGCAAGTTTCGCCGGTGGTACGGACCGCGCGCCGCGTCTTCGGTTGCGTAACTGGTATCTGGGCCCACGGGTGAAAGCCCTTTCCGACGAGCTCTATGGCCACGCCGAGGGCAGCCACGCCACCCCCTCAGAGGTTTCGCTCAGCTGGTATGCGTTCCCGGAAGCGGTGAAATCCGTATCGTTGCATCCTGAGTTGGCCCCCTCCGGCCCGATTCGCGACGCGGCGGACTATCGGCGACAGTTCCCGGACGGGCGCATCGGATCCAATCCGGGGCTTTCGAGCATTGAGCACGGCAAGCGCATTCTTGAGGCTGCCGTTGAAGATACCGTGGAGGATTTCAACGGCTTCACCGCAGACGCTGCTTAGTCCAATGATGTCGCGCGGCGATGGGTTTCTTGCGGCGCTGACCGAGGCGGTCGATGAGTTCGCGCGCGAGCGTGAGTGGGCGCCGTTTCATTCGCCTAAAAATCTCTCCATGGCGCTGGCGGTTGAAGCGGCTGAGCTAATGGAGCATTTTCAGTGGCTTCGCCAGCAGCAAAGTGAAGCGTTATCACCCGAGAAAAAAGACGCGGTGGCGCAGGAGTTGGCCGACGTGTTGATTTATGTGGTGCGTCTTGCGTCCCGACTGGATATTGATCTCGAGGCGGCCGCCTGGGACAAGCTGGAAATCAATCGTCAGAAGTATCCCGTCGAAAAAGCGCGCGGGACGGCCCGCAAATACGACGAGCTCTAGACGGCGCCGCTATTCGTCGAAGACCTTTGCGAACCGATCGCGAAGGACATTTTTCTGGACTTTTCCCATCGAGTTTCGCGGCAGTTCGTCGACCGTAAAAATTTTTCGCGGTACTTTGAAGCCGGCCAGTTGCGACTTGAGTGTGGCGATCAATGCCTCGGGGTCAATATCGGCATCGGAATCGGGACGGATCACAGCGACAAGGCCCTCGCCAAGATCAGCATGGGGCACCCCGATAACCGCGGTCTCGTTCACCCCGTCAAGGGCATCGATGGCTTCCTCGATTTCTTTCGGATAGATGTTGAGTCCGCCGCTGATCACGAGATCTTTCTCGCGACCGACAATGGTGACCCGACCTTCCGTATCCATCCTCGCCATATCGCCGGAGATGAAAAATCCGTCATCGGTGAATTCGCTCGCGGTCTTTTCCGGCATCTGCCAGTAGCCCTTGAAGACATTGGGCCCGCGCATTTGCAGCACGCCCGTTTCGCCGGCGGGCAGTGATTGGTTGTCGCTGTCACAGATTCGAATGGTGACCCCGGGTAATGCAAATCCGACGGTGCCGGCGACGCGCTCACCCTCATAAGGATTTGAAGCGATCATGATAGCCTCGGACATGCCGTAGCGCTCGAGGATTTGGTGTCCCGTTTGATCATGGAAATGCGCCCAGGTCTGCTCGAGCAGCGGCGCTGAACCGCTGATGAACAGGCGCATGTGTCGGCAGCAATCGCGATCAAATCCGGGGGTCTGCAGCAGCCGGGTGTAAAAGGTCGGCACACCCATCATCACGGTAATGTCCGGAAGCTGACGCATCACCTCATCGGCATCAAACTTCGGCAGAAAGCGCATCGGGATACCGCAGAGCATGGCGCAATGCACGGCCACGAACAGACCGTGGACGTGATAGATCGGTAGCGCGTGCAGCAGGGTATCGGTCTCGCGAAACCCCCAAAGGTCAATCAGGGTGAGCGCGTTGCTGGCGAGGTTGTCGTGGCTAAGCATGGCGCCTTTTGACCGCCCGGTGGTGCCGGACGTATAGATGATGGTGGCTACGTCATCGGGCGACACCGTGGCAATTTCCTGAACCGGCTCGACGCCAGCAAGCGTATCGGCGAACGATCCGCTCCCGTCCAAATCAAAAGTCAGCAGATGCGTATTCGCATCCCGCGCCGCAGGGATCAGGCCCGTCTCGTTTTCCGGTCGGGCGATAAACAGACGCGGTTTCGCGTCGCCCAGAAAGTACGCTACTTCGGTTGGCGTGTAGGCGGTATTCAGCGGGACAAAGATGGCGCCTACTCGCAAGGTGGCAAGGTAGAGAATAAGCGTCTGAGGCGACTTTTCGATCTGCACCAGCACTCGATCGCCCGCCTCAACGCCTTGGGCGATAAGCGCGCCGGCATAACGGGCGGTGGCCTCATCAATATCGCTGTAGCGTAATTGCTCGCCGTCAGCGGTTTGTATCCAGGTGGCCTCCGGGTCATTCGGGAAGCGGCTTTGCAGCAGGGCGTAGAGGTTGTGGTTCAAGTGCTAAGGTTGGGCCGGTAGCAAAAGCGCGATTTTAGCGGGATGATCCATGTCCCGTCCGAATAGGCAATTACCTCAAGCGCGCCTGAAAGCACACTCCGAATGAAAAAAGATCTCGCAATTCTGGTGATTCATGGGATTGGCCGGCAGGAACCCGATTTTGCGGCTGAGTTGATCCAAAATGTGAATGCTCAAGTTGATGCCCTGGGCAGCGATCCCGATCGTATGGCCTGGCAGAGCATCTACTGGGACGATATTCTGAGTCCAGCGCAGGACGCGTATCTGCAGGCGGCCTTTGGCACGAACGACTTGAGCGCTAAGCGCATGCGCTCTTTTTTGTTGAGCGCGCTGGGTGATGCGGCCAGTTATCGACAACTGCCTTCGGCCGGTCATCGGGGCGGGGAAGAAAATATCACCTACCGCCGAGTACATGTCCGGGTTCGTGAAGCGATCGGTCGGTTGTACCACGAGCAGCTCGCCTCACGGGCGGTTCCACTCGTGGGTCTTGCGCATTCGTTTGGCGGGCACATTCTGTCGAATTACATCTGGGATACGCAAAAACGCCCCGACGGTAGACTCTCGCCGTTCGAGCGCATGAACTGGCTGACCGGGCTGATCACGTTCGGCTGCAACATACCCCTCTTTACGTTTGCCTGTCGGGAAGTGGTTCCGATTCAGTTTCCACCGCCTCGCCTGCCGGTCCGGCTCAGGCCCCTCGCGCGTTGGCTTAACTACCTGGACCCGGACGATCTATTGGCCTGGCCGTTAAAACCCATCAATGGAGCCTATGCCTCGGTTGTGGAACGCGATGAACACATCAACGTGGGCGGTCTGGTGGCGGGATCCACGCCGGTCTCCCACCTCGCATACTGGCAGGATGACCGTTTTGCCCGCCAGATCGCTGATTACCTGAAAAAAATCTTAAAAGCATCCTGATATCCGCATAGGACGCGTCCTTTAAATATCGAGTGATTTTTATCACCGACGTCGTTGCACACACGCCGCCATGATTGCTGCACGGCCTGAAAAGGCGAATAAAAGGCAATCAAAATGGATTTTGAAAAAGACCTCTCCCATAGCGCAGCTGGCCAGGATGGCCCGCTTGCCCTGGTGCGTGATCTGATGGATGCCGGCTTAACCGTTTCAGATCTTGAGTCACGCGGACTGATCGATCTGGACGCCGTGGAAATTGCCCCTGGGCAGGGATATGCCGATGCGGTTTAGTGCTGCCTGTGGGCGTATCTCAACCGGATTTTAAGAATTGAGACAAAAGGTGATCCCTGTCACATACGGTCTTGGGCGCAACCCTCACTATGGCGATTCCACTGACATGAGAAAAGGAGATCGAAAATGAGTGTGGAAAACGATTCTGACTCGTCCCAGGAAAAGCCTACGTTCAGCGAGACAGCAAGAGGACTTAAGTACCTGTTCGATTCGGGATTATCGATTGAGTACTTGTGTGAAACGGGTCTGATTGATGTGGACCTGGAGCGAGTGGACGTGATGCCTCCCGATATGTAATCGGCTGGCACGCACGATAGGCGGAGGGTCCGAAGATTTGGGGCTTCCCCGCCGCCTCAAATCCCCGCCGTAGGCGGGGATTTTTTTACCCGGTCGCTTGATGCACAATGTCTGCAAACACAAGGATCATCCCTATGACCTCGACTCTTCTGCAGGAAGCGAAATCCCTTAACGAGCGCACCGTCGCCCTGCGCCGTCAGATTCATCAGCATCCCGAACTGGGCCTGCATCTGCCCCGCACGCAAAAAGCGGTGCTCGATGCGCTGGCCGGTCTCGATCTGGACATTGCGTTGTCCAAGCAAACCAGCGGAATTGTGGCCACGCTTAAGGGTGCCCGCCCGGGGCCTTCAGTCCTGCTGCGCGGAGACATGGACGCGCTGCCGATGCCAGAGGAGACCGGGCTTTCTTTCGCGTCGCAGGAGTCGGGATGTATGCATGCCTGTGGACACGATGCGCACACGGCAATGCTTGCCGGCGCTGCTCACCTGTTGCACGACTACCGGGAGCACCTGAACGGCAGCGTGCGTTTCATGTTCCAACCGGGGGAAGAGGGGCCGGGCGGCGCTAAACCCATGCTCGATGAAGGCATCCTTGATCCGGATGGCACCCTTCAATCGGTCTACGCGCTTCATGTGGAGCCGGAGTTGCCCTCGGGGTTGATAGCCTGTCGCACCGGAGCCATTTTGGCGGCGGTAGACACCGGTTTCGCCCGATTGGTAGGCAAAGGCGGACACGGCTCCATGCCGCATAACGCGATAGATCCGACGCCTGTGGCTTGCGAGATCGTTCAGGCGATCCAGACGCTGGTGACGCGCCGTTTTGATGTCTTCGATCCGGTGGTTGCGACAGTGGGGAGGATCCAGTCGGGCACGGTCAGCAACGTTATTCCCGAGTTTGCCGAGATGGATATCACGCTTCGATCGCTGTCCGTCGAAACCCGTGAGCGCCTGGCTGAGGGCGTCGAGCGGTTGATCCGTAAGATCCCCGAGGCGCATGGTCTTTCGGTGGAATTTGAGCTTGAAAAAGGCTATCCGCCCACAGTGAATTCCGCGGCGGGCGAGCAGTCGGTCAAGCGGGCCTGCGAGGCCGTATTGGGTGCGGATAAATACTTTCAGATGCCAGCGCCTTATATGGGTGCAGAGGATTTTTCCTATCTTCTGGAGCGATTTGGCGGCGCCTTTGTCTTTCTGGGCACCGCGCCTCCCGGTCAGGAACCGCAGCCGTGTCATTCGTCGCGCATGATGCTGGATGAAGAGGCGTTGCCCTCGGGTGTGGCGATGTATGCAGCGCTTGCGTTGCAGGAGTTATCTGCTGGCGTTGTCTAAAAAATAAGCCCCCGATCGATTGCTATTGGCAAAACAAGGGGTCGAGTCGGATGTCACTGGTATGACAGATATTTGACTCTCGGATAAAGGCGCGCTGTAATTCGGGCAACTGCTATCGAAGACGTTTCTACGAAACGATAACGAGACCCGAATGCTGAAGAGGCAGAGAGGTTAACCGATGAAGGCGCCAAGAATCGACGCTCTGGTGCTTGCGGCGGGTCGGTCTCTTCGAGCGGGTGGCCCGAACAAACTTCTTCTCCCCTGGCAACACAAAGCGGTGGTGGTGCACGCCGTCGATGCCGCTTTGTGCTCCTCGGTCCGCGCCGTGCATGTGGTGACTGGGCATGATCCGGCGCCGCTGCATCAGGTGCTCCATGCGCGTCCGGTTCACTGGATTCATAACCCGGACTATGCCTCGGGCATCAGCACCTCAATTTCAGCCGGCGTGCGCGAGCTTGCGCCGGATCTCGATGGCGTGGTGCTGTGTCTCGGCGATATGCCGTGGGTGCGAAGCCAGCAGATTGACCGGTTAATCGATGGCTTTGATCCCCATGCGGTTCGTGTCGCGACGTTCGGGAGCAGGCGCGGCCACCCGGTGCTGTTTCCGCGGGCGTGGTTTGGCGAGCTGTTAGGCTTGACCGGAGACGATCTGGCGCGCTGTCTTTTTGACAGCCTTGCTACGTCCGTGGTCGAGGTGCCGATGACCGATGATGCGGTTTTGCGAGACGTCGACCACAAAGAAGACCTTGCTCATCAGGACACGTTTCGTATCTCGGCCTGACGGTCGAGCCTTTCTTCGCAGATTTATCCCAGAGGTTCTTTCGGCAGCCAGGGTCTATTGACCGGGTATTGGCGGGAGCGAAAGGGAAGATTCAGAAGGATGGCGATCGCAACCAGGGCGAGCATGTTAATCAACACCGGCGATATCACGAAGAGATAGCCCAGCTCCAGTATGTCTGGCCCCCCAAGCACAGCGGTGAGCGCCGTGGCGCCCGCTGGGGGGTGCACGCAGCGAAAAAGCCCCATTGCGACAATACAGGTTCCAACGGTAATTGCGGCAGTTTGCGGGCCAGCACCTATCCATTGTGCAAAACTGACGCCAATCACTGCGCACAGGCAATGTCCGACGATCACCGGCCAGGGTTGCGAGAGTCGACCATGCGGAACGGCGAAGATCAGCACGGCTGAGGCGCCGGTGGACGCCACGATCAGCAGGTGATCGCCGTGCGGCAGATAGTCGCTTACAGCAAACACAACGCCGATCGCTACGACGCTGCCAACAGCGGCAATGGCGAGTTCGTTGAGCGCGATGGCTCGTTGTTGCAGACCCAGCCATTGCATCAGGCGGGATCCGCGAGAGCGGGGCGAGTCAGTCATGATCGATGCTCACCGGCGAGGGAAGCATCTGGATCGGCAGCGATGCGTTGTTTTGCGGTTGACCGGGAAAACGCATCGCTGCGATCAGAAGAACAACGGTCGGGCGATTAGTAGCGATCCCGATTGCGGTTGGGGCCGCCACGACCACCACCGCCCGGACCACGGCCGCCGCCACCGGGCCCGCCATGACGGGGACGGTCTTCGCGAGGACGCGCTTCGTTCACGGTCATCGCTCGGCCACTGACTTCACGACCATGCAACGCGTCGATGGCTTTTTTGCCACCGTCATTGCTGGCCATCTCGACAAAGCCGAAACCTTTGGATCGGCCGGTGTCTCTGTCGATAATTAATTTGGCGCTCGATACATCTCCGAACTCTGTGAACAGGGCACGAAGATCGTCTTCAGTGACGCTGTACGAGAGGTTGCCAACATAAATATTCATAAGGTTTTCTCAGAAGGGAAAGGACTTCTCCGGACCGGCTCAAGAGCGGCTACCCGGAAATAAAGGAATGAATGGATACGGAGAACGGAGTCGGAGGAGCTGAGTGACGTCTTTGCGGGCGTTTTGCAGATCTACAGGCAGCCGCCTGTAGCCATTCGGTCTCTGGGAAAGGCTCCCATTGGCGCGAACAGTACATCAGCAAAAACCATAAATCAATTATTATTTTTGTGTTTATGACTGTTTTTGCACCTAATTTAGGGCGATTGCTATCCAAATCACCCTTCCGGTTCACGTTTCCTTGGGTGGGCTCTGGAGATAATGAGAGCGAAAGCTAATAGGATCTTGAGATGAGTCGAGTAACAGATGAGAAAGCCTATCGCCGCCGGCGCTTTATTGCGGGCGCGCTTGGCCTTAGCGCGCTTGGCGGCTTTTCAGCGTTGCGCTACGGCGATGGCACCGTGTCGGCAAAACAAACCGAGCTGCCGGTGGTCAAGGCTGCCTCTGAAGCACTCGTCTCTGAAAAAACTGGCGAGCGACTCACCAACAAGTACGCCGCCACCCACTATAACAATGCCTATGAATTTGGCTGGGACAAAAATGACCCGGTCGAAAAATCGGGGTTGTTTCAACTCAGACCCTGGCAGGTCACTTTCGATGGGCTGTGCGCAAAACCCGGTACCTTTGATATCGACGACCTGATGGGCATGCCGTTCAGCCATCTGGAAGAGCGCGTTTACGATTTCCGTTGTGTGGAAGCCTGGTCGATGGTGATTCCCTACAACGGCCGACCGCTACGCGATATTCTCAAAGTAATTGAGCCCCTCGGGTCCGCTAAATATGTCGCGTTCACCAGTGTGCTTCGCCCTGAAGAGATGCCAGGGCAGGCCTCGGCCTTCAGTACGTTGGACTGGCCTTACGTGGAAGCACTCACCATAGAAGAGGCAATGAATCCGCTGACATTCGCGACCTTTGGGGTCTATGGTGATCAGGATCTGCCGCAAAACGGCATGCCGTTTCGCATTACCGTGCCGTGGAAGTATGGCTTTAAGTCGCCAAAGTTTGTGGTCCGCATTACCCTCACCGAGGAGCGGCCGGAGGCCACCTGGCACAAAGAAAATTCGCGCGAATACGGCTGGTACAGCAATGTGTATCCGGACATTTCGCACCCGCGCTGGAGTCAGGCTACCGAGAGGCGCATTTGGAGCGAAACGGATGTCGAGCGTATTCCTTCGCGGGTGTACAACGGCTACTCGGATGAGGTCGCTCACCTCTACCCGGGCGACCGGCAGCAGTATCGTTGATACGGCCGCTGGTCCACGCGGGCCTGGCGCTGCCCGCTCTACTGATTGCGCTGGCCTGGCAGCGTCATGCGCTGGGGGTTGATCCCCAGAAGGCGCTCATTCTTGAGACCGGCATTTGGACCTTCAACCTGCTGTTGGCCGTTTTGTTTCTGCCGATGGCTTCCCGCTGGGCAAAATGGCCGGCGCTGCTTAAGTACCGCCGCGCGGTAGGCCTTTGGACCTTCGCCTACGCCAGCGGCCACTTCGTGTTTTTTCTGTCTTTTTATCTGGGCTGGGACTTTCCGCGTCTGGCAGAGGAGATTGCGGAGCGGCCTTATGTGTTGCTGGGGTTTGCCGCGTGGTTGATTCTGGTGACCTTGGCGAGCACCTCAACTCGCGCATCGATTAAGGCATTGGGGAAATACTGGAAGCGCTTGCACACTTTTGTGTATCTCGCGCTGGTGTTCGCCAGCGTGCACTATCTGCTGATGATTCGAAGCGACTGGTCGTGGCCGGTCGCGTATGGCGCGATCGCGCTCGTTGTGCTGATGGCCCGACTTCGCCGCGCGCGCTTTATGCGCTCTTGATTCAGGCGAGTCGATCGCGAGCGCGTTGCGCGGAGTCCGGATCCAGAAAGCCGCGAAGCGTTGCATCGGTTTCCCGGCGCATGGCCGCGTCCATCGAATCCTGACCGCTTTCGCGAAGCGCCGCTTTTAGGTCGCGGACTGGGCCCTGCGGCAGGGCCGCGATACGCCGGGCGAGGGCGCGCGCGTGATCGATCACGTCGCCGGTGGGAACAATCTCCCAGTCGAACCCAAGCGCTGCGGCATCCGCGGCGTTGTACCGATCGCCAAGCAGGATCATCCGTTTTGCTTTCGCCGCACCGATCTGCTGAGGCAAAAGTTGGGTGACCGCGCCGGTGACAAAAATGCCCAGCGATATCTCAGGGAAGAAAAAACGCGCGTCATCCGCCATCACCACAAAGTCGCAGTTGATTACCCACTCGAGGCCGCCGCCCACGGCCCAGCCGTGAATCGCCCCGACGACGACCTTGTTGTTGAGGCAGAGCTCACGCGTGACGTCCTGAATGTTCTCGATATAGGCGCGGGTTTCATCTTCCGTGCCCACCTGGCTGTCAAATTCCTTCAGATCGTCACCGGCGCAAAAGGCTCGACCCGCACCGGTCAGAAGAATCACATGGACTTGAGGGTCGGCGTTGGCCCGTCGAAGCGCGCTGACAAACTCATCGAGCAGTTGTGGGTTGATCGCGTTCAGCCGCTCCGGCCGATTCAGCGTGATGGTGGCGACGGCGTCGTGGATGTCATAAAGGACCGTAGTCATTGCTCATAATCCCGGATTAAGCGGCGGGTCTTGCCTTCTGTGCGGCCCAGCGCGCCGTGTGGCAGAAGCGATAGGTCAATGGTCAGCCGAAGCGTAGCACCGAGGCGACCGGCAATGGCGCGCGCAAGCTCGGTGCTGGCCTGCTCGCCGTTCGCCAGCTCCACCTCGAGGGGCAGGCGATCGTAAGGAGGCCTATGGGTCAGTCTAATTCGGTATTCGCCATTCAGCGCGGGCTCGGCATTGACCGCGGCGGCCACGGCCGAGGGAAATGCATTAACCCCGCGGATCACCACCATCTCGTCCGTGCGGCCAATCACCTGAAATCGCGGAGCGCCACGGCCACAAACACAACGCTCGGTGGCCGTCAGGCGGATCAAATCGCCCGTGCGAAACCGGATCAGCGGCTGACACTCCCGATCCAAATGCGTGAGGACCAATTCGCCTTCGGTGCCGGCTTCCCAGGGCAAAACCGTATCGGTGTCAGGGGCAATCAGCTCAGCGTGGGCCACATCCATGGCCATGAAGTGAAGATCATTCTGCTCGGTGCACTGCCCGGCGAAGTTACACAGGAAATCACTGACGCCGTAGTTGGAGTTCATCGCCTGCATGCCCCACGTATCAAAAAGGCGTGAGCGAAACTCCGGATCATCAAGCCCGGGCTCACCGCCCATGAACGCTTTTTTCAGGCCCAGATCACGAGGGGCGATATGGGGAAAGTGCTCGCGCAGTACCTCGGCCAGTCGGGCAGGGTATGACGGGGTACACGAGATGGCGTTAATGCCAACCTCCTGAATCGTACGAATCAACAGCTCCGTGCTGCCCGCCCCAAAGGGAACCACCAGGGCGCCAGTGGCTTCAAGGCCCAGGTGATCCGTAAGCCCTCCCATCCAAAGCTGGTAGTTGAGACAGTGCACCACAATATCGTCCGGCCCTAATCCGGCCGCGGATTGCGCCCGACCCGCCACTTCTGCCTGGAGCTGCGCGTCGTGGGCAGACAAGGCCAGATTCATCGCCTGGCCGGTGGTGCCGGAGGTGCGATGAAGTCGAGTGACCTGTCTTTTATCCATCGCGAGGTAGCTCCCAAAGGGAGGATACGCCGCCTGGTTCTGACGAAGATCGGCTTTGTCCGTAAACGGCAATTCGCACAGCCCGGCGATCGTCTCAGGTATGGCGATGGGCGCGCTCGGATGATGGGCCTGGTAAAAACGCGAGTGAGCGAGCCGCTCTCTTTGCAGGCGCCAACGCTCATTGCGCACTGCCTCAAGTTCTGAGGGAAGAGCGAATTCAGCCTTAGGCAGATCCGGCATTTAACTAGTGCTTGTTCAGCCAGAAACCGTCGGGATCCTCAGCAAATCGCCCGAGGTATCGGCCATGGCCGCGGTAGCCCAGCAAGTTTTGAACGGTGCGCGAGAACTGCGCCGCGCGCTCGCGGGGCACAGTCAGATATTGATTGACCTCCTGGCGTAACCAGCCGAGCGAGTACGTCGTGATGACGCCGGTGCGTGAGGCATCTGATCGATTGGCGCCCCCGCCATGCCACGCCGCGCCAAGATAAAAAAGCGCGCTGCCGCGGGACATAACCGCCTGCAGTGTCTCGCCGTCGCAGCCCTTCGTGTAGCCGCTGTCGTGGCTGCCCAGAGCAACGCGCGTGGCGCCGTTTTCCACAGTGAAGTCATTGAGCGCGAACATGACGCTCACCTGCCAGTCGATGCCGGGTATACGTACAGGATAGATGTCATCATCCTGATGGAGCACCTGCGCTTTTTCGCCGGGCAGGATCTGAATACCTGTGCTGCTGCCGATCCGGTAGTTGATGCAGTGGGGCAAAAGCAAGGCATCCATTATTTTTAGGACCAGCGGCTGTTCTATAAGTGCCGCGGCATGCATCGAGTAGGCCAGTACGCTGGCCAATCGACGCGTGGCATAGCCATTAAAGTCATCCTCAAACTGCCGGCCAATCGCATCAAAATGCGGTTGCAGCTCTTGCAGAACACGATCCACGGTGCGCGCGTCGATCAGATCGTTGACCACCATCGCGCCATCACGCTTGAGGGCCTGTACCTGATCATCAAAAGCATCGGATACGTTGAAATAGCGAAGTGTCGCTGATTCAGTCGTGGCGGCATCGGCCACAGCGGGCTCTTGGTTCATGTAGAAAGGACCGTCGGGTTAAGATGCTCGACCGCGTCGAGATACGAACGAACGTGACGATAACTTTACTCTTGCTATGTCTCTGATGGCCACCGTGGTGCATATGGCGGCGCATTTTCTGCTGCCCGGCGCGCTTGCTCGCGTATTTTTTGCAAACCGCTGGCGGGTGGCCTGGTTGATCATGGTCGCGACCATGGCGGTGGATCTTGATCATCTCTTAGCCAATCCGATTTTTGATCCGAATCGTTGCAGCATCGGTTTTCATCCGCTGCACAGTTATCCGGCCATCGCCCTTTACGTGGGGGCGTTATGGTTTCGGCCGTTTCGCGTGGTGGCGGCAGGCCTGCTGATCCATATGCTCATTGATGGCGCTGATTGTCTTCGCATGATGAGTTGAAGATATCGCTCAAGATATCGCTCAAGACAAAGTGGTGAGGTTCCGCGCGGTGAGCGCTCCTAGTACTTACCCTTAGAAGCAAAAGATAGCCAACCGGATAAGCAGAAAATTATTCCTATCAAAAGAAAATTAAATATTTACTGTGCGCCGGAAGTGTTATCGTGAGTGCTCCTGGATAACTTTTCTCCTTTGGTATCCAGTCTCGGCCTCGCTCTGGGCTCCTCCCCCAAAATCCCAGAGCGGGGCTTTTTTTCGCCCGCACCTTTTGTGTCTCTCAACGGCTTTTGTTGGTATGCCGAATGTTGGTATGCCGAATGTTGGCATGCCGGATGAATGGCTAAAGCCCGCGCGCCATGGGTGAGCGCCAACCGCGACCGCGGCGGCGTCTTGGACCGTGGACGGACTCGAGCGGTTTGGTCAGGCGCCAGCGCAACTGGCTTTCCCTCTCCCAGATACGGCGCTCATCTGCAGTGAGATCAACATCTGGATGATCCGGAGCGATGCCGCGGGCGATGGCTTTCTCCGCGATGAGCATGATGTCTTCAAGCGACTTTGCTTTCATGGGGCTGCAGTCTAATAAAGTGAGGATTAAGAAAAAGTTTGCTTCAAGCAGGGGCTCACTGGATGAACCTGCGGACCGCGATGATCCTTCACACCGGCACGATGGCCGTGAAAAGCCCGGGCGTGGATAATGAAGGGGTAGAAAAACGAAGGACATTCTCATGACGAACAATCTGCTGCTTGTGCTGGTGGTCGTGCTCGCGATCATCAATGTCGTGATCCTCGTGCGGGTGTTTTCGGGTAAATCATCCGGCCATGCCGAACAGGCGGTACGTTCGGAGCTTCGGGAAGGTCGCGACGAGGCCGCCAAGCGAAGCCATGAGCTGCGCGAAGAAGTCTCCGGCAGTCTCGATAAAACGGCTCAGACGCTGGCCTCCACGATGAGTCAATTGGGGAATGTCCAAAAACAGCAGCTGGAAGGTGTGACCACCCAGGTCCAGGCGCTGGTCGAAACCAATCAACAGCGACTCGAGGGTCTTCGCGCCACGATCGGTGAGCAACTCAATCAGATACGCGAGGCTAATGAGAAAAAACTCGAGGAGATGCGCCGCACGGTCGATGAAAAACTCCAGGGAACCCTTGAAAAGCGATTGGGTGAATCGTTCAAATTAGTCAGCGATCGGCTCGATGCCGTCCACAAGGGTCTGGGCGAAATGCAAAGTTTGGCTACGGGCGTGGGCGATCTGAAAAACGTGCTCACCAATGTAAAGGTGCGAGGCACTTGGGCGGAGTACCAGCTCGAGGCCATCCTTGAGCAGATTCTGACCCGCGATCAGTTTGATCGTAACGTCGCGACTCGTGAGGATTCTGCCGAACGCGTTGAATTTGCAATTCGCTTGCCTGGTCGCAGCGACGATCCGAACGATTGCGTCTGGCTGCCGATTGACTCCAAGTTTCCCCAGGAAGATTATCTGCGTCTCACTGAGGCGGCCCAAAGCGCGGATGCCGATGCGGTGGCGCAATCCACGCGCGAATTGCTGCGCTCGGTGACACAGTCGGCCAAAACGATTGCCGAAAAGTATCTGAACCCGCCGCGCACGACGGACTTTGCGGTGCTTTATTTGCCGACCGAGGGGCTGTATGCAGAGGTTCTGCGCCAGCCGGGCCTCGTAAGCCAGCTGCAGCAGGACCATCGGGTGGTGGTAAGCGGTCCGACCACCATTGCCGCCTTACTCAACAGCTTGCGCCTGGGCTTTCGTTCGCTGGCTATCGAGCAGCAGGCCAGCGAGGTTTGGCAGGTGCTCGGTGCCGTCAAGACCGAGTTTGGAAAATTTGGCGAGGTGTTGGCCAAGGTCAAAAAACAGTTGGCCACAGCGAGCAACACGATAGAAAAGACCGAGCAGCGTACGCGTGCCATGGCGAAACAGCTTCGCGATGTGGAACAGATTCCCGGTAGCGACAGCACGGATCTTCTGGACCTTCTGCCGGACGAAGACGATTTTGATGACGATCAGAAGTAGGTCTGCGATATGACATTCAAGGGGACCTCGGCTCTGGTCTGTGGCGCGGGCGGCGGAATTGGCCTCGCTACCGCGAACCGGCTGATTCGTGCCGGCGTTGATGTGGCGCTCGCCGATCTTAAGGACCGCCCGGCGGCACTCGCCGAGGGCCCGGGACGCACGCTTTATCTGCAGGGCGATCTCAGCAACGAGAATTTCGTGGAGTCGGTGGTGGCACAGGCCGTCGCAACCCACGGCGGAATCGATTACCTTGTGAATACCACCGGCGTTCTATGGTTCGGAAAAGATACTTCGGTCATGGACATGGACATGAGCGTCTGGGATCAGGTGTTTTCCATTAACCTTAAATCCTTTGCACTGACCGCTCGCCACGCGGTACCGCACATGCGTTCGGCGGGCGGCGGCGCCATGGTTCATATTGCGTCCATCGATGCGTTGCGCGGTGACGATAAACCGCAGGATGCGTATGGTGCGGCCAAAGCAGGCGTGATACGTCTTTCAAAATCGCTGGCGATTCAGCTCGCCAAAGAAGGTATTCGCTCAAACGCCATCCTGCCCGGGCCGGTGCGCTCGCCCATGCAGTCGCGATGGGAAACCAATCCCGCCTCGCTCGCGGCGCTCAGTGCCCATGTGCCTCTCGGTCGAGTGGGTGAGCCCGATGATATTGCTGGCGCATGTCTTTTTTTGCTCTCCGATGAGGCGGCGTTCATTACCGGCACCGAGCTGATCGTCGACGGCGGCTGCACCGCACGGCCTTAAACCCTTAGTGCATACCGAGATCACCGACGAATTCCAGCAGGTGCTGGATCTTTTAAGCGTTGCCACGCCGCCGGTGGTGTTCGTGACCGGCTCCGCAGGCACCGGTAAATCCACCCTGATTGAAGTTTTAAGAAGCGAGCTTCAGAAAAATCTCGTGGTGGTGGCGCCAACCGGGGTTGCCGCACTGAATGTGCAGGGCCAAACGATTCATTCTTTTTTTCAACTGCCGCCTGGTCCACAGCCTCGTGCCAAGCGGATTGCCGGCGCGGCCAAGGACGTCGTTGAAAAAATGGACGTACTGGTCATCGATGAGATTTCCATGGTGCGTGCGGATCTTCTAGACGCGGTGGACGATGCCCTGCGTCTGAATACCGGCCGGCCCGGCGCACCGTTTGGTGGAAAAACAGTGGTACTGGTGGGCGATATGCATCAGCTTCCGCCGGTGGTGGCGGGACGTGAGGAGCAACGGCTTTTCGAAGAGCACTATGAGTCCCCGTATTTTTTTAGTGCCATGGCGCTTCGCGAACTGCCCATGGTGACGGTGACATTAACGCGCTCTTTCCGTCAGGCGGATTCTGATTTTATTGAGTTGCTGGATAACATCCGTACCGGTACCGATCTGGGATGGACCGTCGATAAGCTCAACGCGGCTGTCCATGAAGACATGATGCCGGACGAAACCCGTCTGGTGCTCACGTCTGTTAACGCGCGGGCCCGACAGTTCAATGAGCAGCAGCTGGCGCAGTTGCCGGGCGAGCTGTGGTCGTTCGATGCGCAGGTAAATGGCGACTGGCTGGAGAATGATTCGCAGCTGCCGTCACCGACCGAGCTTCGTTTAAAAGTGGATGCGCAGGTCATGTTCACCAAAAACGGCGAGGACTGGGTCAACGGCTCGCTAGGGCGAGTGGTGAACATTGAAGACGACTTTATCGAGATTGAACTATTGGGTGATGCTTCAGCGGGTGAGCGGGTGTTTGTCGAGCGCGAGTCGTGGGAGCGATTTCGATACCAGTGGGATGAAAAACGCCGGCGCGTCGACACCGAATCGGTCGGCACCTACACGCAGTTTCCGTTCATTCTGGCCTGGGCTGTCACAATCCATAAGGCGCAGGGCCTTACGCTTGAAAACGTGCGTATTGATCTGGGTCGCGGCATGTTCGCCCCTGGTCAGGCCTACGTCGCGCTGAGCCGCTGCCGCACGCTCGACGGCATCTCGTTCAACCGGTCGCTGAGCGTCAGCGATATCAAGTGCGATCCGGTGATCCAGTCGTTTTATCAATCCATCGCATCCGTGGGTTAGGCGCTCACTTGCGCCCGAGCGCACACGACTTCATGATCGGCTGACGTCAGAAAAGGAGCAGCCTATGGCGAGCACGAGCGGATTTATCCCCCTGGAAAACTATCCCCGATACTCGGAAGACGATATGCGCTCGCGCGCAAAAGCGCTGTACGAGCAGCTCAAGCGCCGGCGCACGGTGCGCGATTTTTCAGCCGACACCGTGCCAAGGGATGTCATCGAGGCCTGCATCCAGACGGCCGGCACCGCGCCAAGCGGCGCCAACCAGCAGCCCTGGCATTTTGCCGTCGTGAGCGATCCCGAGATCAAACGAAAAATTCGCGAGGCCGCCGAGGCGGAAGAGCGCGAGTTTTACGAGCACCGCGCCTCCGATGAATGGCTGCAGGCGCTCTCGCACCTGGGCACCGATGCCGACAAACCCTTTCTGGAGATCGCGCCGTATCTGATTGTGGTCTTTGCGCTGGTGAATCGCACGGATGACAGCGGTCAGCGCACGAAGCACTACTATCCGTATGAATCCACCGGGCTCGCCACCGGGATGCTGATCAACGCGCTGCATAACGTGGGGCTAGCGACGCTGACGCACACGCCCAATCCCATGAAGTTTTTAAACGACGTGCTCGGGCGGCCATCCAACGAGCGGGCGTTTTTGATTCTGGTGACGGGTTATCCTGCGGAGGATGTCAAAGTGCCCGACATTTCAAGACGATCGCTTGAGGAGATCGCGACTTTTTATTGAGCGGTGCGGCGGATGAGCTACTCGCCGAAGAGCTCCTTGGCCGCAGCGAGGCTGTTGGGGCGATAGCGCCACAGCCAGTTGTTGTAATCCGGTTTTATCGAAGCACAAAGCTCGTATTTATCCGCAGCGGCATCGAAGAGCGCACGGATTGAGGCAGCGGTATCCACCACCTTTTGCACCCAGCGTTTGCCGTCGCGCAGCTGATAGGACGTCATCCCAGTGGGGGTCAGGTAGTCGACAAACGCCTGTGGCCACGCGCCGCTTTCTTGGCGAATGGCCATGGCGTAGGTCGCCACCTGAAAGGCGTGATCATCAACAATAGATGCCCGCGGCTTGCCTGAGCTTTTCAGTTCGCGCACCGCGTCCGGATACCGAAGATCAATAAACCCGATCACCGGTATTTCGATGCCTTGAAGACTCAGTCGTATCGGATGCTGATAGGCGAGCGGCGCCTGCCAGTCGCGCATGATCGGATAGCAATGATCGAGACACTTCTGCACGGTCGCGCGCTCACGCTTGATGTCTGACGGGCGGTAGGACTCGTCGGCGTTTTCGATCAGCTCATCAAAATGCGCCATCGCCATCGCGCGCGCACCGTCGTGATCAAGCGCGACATTTTCATCAAGCATCTGACCGATGGTGTGATCGAGCGCCGAGCCGCGGTGCATGGCCGGTGAGCCGGCTTCGCGAATCTTGAAGACCGTATACAGAACACCCAGCGCCGGGTCGGCGCGAAACTGCAGCATCGAGGTAGCCGATAGATGCTCGACCCCAAAGCGCGCAAAAGGATTCGTCATCCGCCTAGATTAGCGCGCCGGATGTAGACCGCAAAATCACCGCTAGCGCTGGATGGGCTTGTATTTAATCCGCGTGGGCTGATCGGCGTCGTCCCCGAGGCGCCGTTTGCGATCGGCCTCGTATTCGGCAAAATTGCCCGCAAACCAGGCCACCTGGCTGTCGCCCTCAAAAGCCAGAATATGGGTCGCTATGCGGTCCAAAAACCACCGATCGTGCGAGATGACCACCGCGCAGCCGGGGAAATTAACCAGCGCTTCCTCGAGCGCGCGAAGGGTTTCCACATCGAGATCGTTGGTCGGCTCGTCGAGCAGCAGCACATTGCCGCCCTTACGGAGCACCTTCGCCAGGTGCACCCGATTGCGCTCGCCGCCGGATAACGCGCCAATATGCTTTTGCTGATCGGGCCCTTTGAAGTTAAAGCGCCCGACATACGCGCGCGATGACGTCTGGTACTTGCCGACTTCGAGCATATCAAGGCCATCGGAGATTTCTTCCCAGACGGTCTTGGTGTCATCGAGAGCATCACGGCTTTGATCCACGTATGCAATATCGACCGTATCGCCATGGCTGATCTCGCCGCTGTCGGGCGACTCAACGCCGGTCAGCATTTTAAAGAGCGTTGTCTTACCGGCGCCGTTCGGACCGATGATGCCCACGATGCCGCCTGGCGGCAGCGAGAACGAAAGATCATCCACCAGCAGTTTGTCGCCAAAGGCCTTGCGCAGGTTTTTGACTTCGATAACCTTGTCACCGAGACGCGGGCCAGGCGGAATATATATTTCGTTGGTCTCGCTTCGCGACTGAAACTCCTGATCGACGAGTTCATTGAAGCGGGCGATACGTGCTTTGCTTTTGGCTTGCCGTCCTTTGGGATTGGCGCGCACCCACTCAAGTTCGGCGGCGATGCTTTTGCGTCGCGCCGATGCGGTTTTCTCCTCTTGCTCAAGACGCTTGTCTTTTTGATCCAGCCACGAGGAGTAGTTGCCCTCCCAGGGGATGCCGTGGCCGCGGTCGAGTTCCAGAATCCAGCCGGCTGCGTTATCGAGAAAGTATCGATCGTGCGTCACGGCAATAACGGTGCCGGGATACTGCTCCAAATAGCGTTCCAGCCAGGCCACGGATTCGGCGTCCAGATGGTTGGTCGGCTCATCCAACAGCAACATCTCGGGCTCGGAGAGCAGCAGTCGGCAGAGCGCCACGCGCCGGCGTTCACCGCCGGATAAATGCTCGATTTTTGCCTCCCAGGGCGGCAGGCGCAGCGCATCGGCGGCAATATCCAGTTTGCGCTCGACTTCCCAGGCCCCGATCGCATCAATTTTGGTCTGCAGCTCGCCTTGCTCTTCAATGAGCGCGGTCATTTCGTCGTCCGTCAACTCCTCACCAAAGCGCGCGCTGACCCGCTCAAACTCATCGAGCAGCGCTTTAGCTTCGCCGAGACCCTGCTCGACGATCGAGCGCACGTCGGCGGTGTTATCAAGCTCGGGTTCCTGCGGCAGGTAACCGATTTTGAGATTCTTCTGCGGTACGGCCTCGCCTTCGATTTCGGTATCGATGCCCGCCATGATCCGCAGCAGCGTGGACTTACCGGAGCCGTTAAGGCCGAGCACGCCGATCTTGGCGCCGGGGAAAAAAGACAGGTAGATGTCTTTAAGAATGTGCTTCTTGGGAGGCACCACTTTGCCCACACCCATCATGGAATAAACGTATTGCGCCATTAACTTACGAAACTGCTTTAACTTTAAAAAAGAGCGGCCGATTCTACACGGCCGCCTTTTGAACCCCAACCCACAAAAACACTATAAATACAGCATTTTTATGTTTACAATCTCACCACGTTCTCTGAGAAAACCCACTCAGGGTAAAT
>Ga0208547_1000115_pt1 | contig 38660 bp, 58 predicted proteins | sample DEB08_DNA_5_FD_185501 | JGI IMG/M metagenome (GOLD analysis project Ga0208547, IMG submission 185501) | Aqueous microbial communities from the Delaware River and Bay under freshwater to marine salinity gradient to study organic matter... | ecosystem: Environmental > Aquatic > Marine > Coastal ...
TTATTATTTAATAAAAGCAAGTTCAGAAAGGCATACAGATGTTGTAAAAGTATTACTTGAAGCTGGTGCTAATGTTAAATTAAAAGACGATAAGGGTTATACAGTATTAATGTTAGCAGTTAGAAATGGACACCTAGACCTCGCAGAAAAGATTATAAAACATTATAGGAAAACATTATGAGAAATATAATAATAATATTAATAGTAAGTTTATACGTTGCAATTAAATGTATGTTTATCGTAGAAGCAGTATTAGCAGAAAAAGCATTAACTGTATTCGCACTATTAGGATCTAACTGTGTATTTACATATTTAGTAGTTAGGATTTTTGAGAATAGATATTGACATATAACTCAAATTAATGTATACTACTATAAATAGGAGTAACATAATGCATTTAATTATCCTTCCAAGTAAAATAGTTTATGTATCAACAGTAAGTCCGCAATTACAGATGATATCTCTTGGAGGACTATTATGTATAGTTATAGTATTAGGAATTTTATTATATATAACATGTGGAGAGGGTGATGAGTAACTTAGATTATAACCAAAGAGCAGCACGAGGACAAGCGTTAAACCTTGCAGTATCACGCTCTATAGCGGACGGGAAAGCAAATGATAAGGAATATATCAAAGCTATGTTCTTATTTTATTTAGACTTATCTAATGAAGTACAAGAACTAGACTTGTCCACAATATCAGTAAGGACTAAAGTATGATTAAATTCAGACGACACTATCCATCATTTTTCACAGGAGGTTATGAAGGAGAGATCGAAGTAGCGAGTTTAGAGGAATTGTTAGAAGTAGAATGGATAAAAAATTTCTCTAAATATACTGGAAAATCGAAGTTCTATAGATATTCCATATCTGGTAAATCTTTAATGGCTGAGTATAATAAAGGAGAAACGTGGTGGGTAATTGGATATACAAACACAGAGTTATCATTACCAAAATGGGATAGAAGTATAGTTGAACGTCAGCTAAAGGAACAAAGATTAAAAGACCACAAAGAGGGAGTAGAATATAGAAAAAAACACAATATACCTTTAAATATATCAGGAGAGTATATTGGAAAATGGCCTGATGAAATGTTTACGGAGAAAGATGATGTTAAATAATTCATATATTATATTTGTATTTGCATGTATATTAGCGCTATTAGCAGCAGCTGGAAGTTACTAATGAAAGTATTATTTGACGGTGATGTTTTAATATATATGGCTGGGTTTGCTCTAGAGAGGAGACACTATGAAGTCGAGCACGAAGGAAAAACATTACAGTTCAAAGGTAAAAGAGACGCTAATAAATACATTAAAGATAAAAAGGGAGCAGAGATTTACATGGTAAGAGAGTCAAAAGGCTTAGACTCCTCCATAATATGTTTAAATAATATAATACATAGCACATTAGATAGAATGGGTACAGATAAATATAAAATATATTTAAGCCCAGAAAATAAAGCAGAAAACTTCAGGTATGAAGTAGATCAAGAATACAAGGCTAACCGTAAGGATTCAGTAAAGCCTATATTTTTCAAGGAATTAACAGAACACCTTAGGAACCACTGGAATGCCGAAAGGACAATAGGACAGGAAGCAGATGACGCATTAGGCATATCGCAAGGACAGGACACCATAATTGCATCCATAGATAAGGATTTACTTATGATCCCTGGGAAACATTACAATTTAAAACGCCAAACAGTTTACGAAAGTAGTGATCCCGGGGAACTTTTTTTAATGGAATATGAAGGAAAGAAACCTAGGTTAGAAGGCTTCGGGTTCAAATGGTTTTGCGCACAAATGTTATTAGGAGATCCTATAGATAATATTAAAGGGATTGATAGATACGGACCAAAGACAGTGCATAAGCTCTTAAAGAAATCAAAGGATAACAAGGAATCTTGGGAAATAGTTAAAAAGATTTACAAAGAAAAGAAGAGAGATTACTTGACAAATGCCAAATTATTGTGGATACTTAGAGAAAGAGACACACATTTTGATGAGGCACTAATATGAAACTAACAGATTTATTTGAGCAACCCCTACACGTATTAACAGAGACTATGTGGTGGGTAGCGAAAGAAGCCAGAGATCCAATTGACGCAATCGCGTTAAGAAGAGCTGCAATGTATATCCAGAAATGGGACAAGAACATCCCTAAATCTGACGAGAATATGGCTAGAGAAGTTCAATATCGAGTAAGTCGTATCATTAAGAAAGTTATAGACGAAAGAGAAGAACTTGAAAATGAAATTATGAACCAACATAGGAACTAACATGAGAAAGAGTGATATAGTCACCAAGGACGATGTAAAATTAATACTTGAACATATAAATGAAAAACCATTTCTTTTACACGAAGTTAGGGATGACGTATTAGATGTATTAGAAATGACTATATGGGCAGAGCTGAAAGAGAGACAGGAGGGTAGAAATGAGTAATGTAGTAGACTTATTCGATGCTTTCAAAGTAAAGATCGATGGAGAAGAAGTAAATTGGATTAAGGACGAGATAGAAACCCTAAGAGAATTCTTATTAGGATATGCTTACTTAAGGCATCACGAACCTAAGACATATTATAAGTTTATTGATGACGATTTATTTCTAGTAAAACTACATGACTTACAAGGGTACACAGAAAGTTTTCCATCATTAGCTAGGATAGCTAAGTATGCAGATTTATTTCAAGAATCTATATTATATGATATTGGAGATGTACCCCATGATACCGAAGAAGGATTAAGACATTCAATTAGAATAAAAGATATTGTTAGAGGTAGATAATGAAATTTGCACAAGTACTATTAAAAGCTATCATAATAGCAGCAGCGGCTATATTAGCAGCATCGTTTGTGGATGTAACACATTTGAAACATAATATACACCATGAAATAGTAGTGGAGCAAAATAAAGAGTTTCAGGTAGAATACATAAGAGAAGCTAAAGAAGTAAGATTATTTATAGGTGATATTACATGGGAAACATTACCTATTATGAAGAAAGCATTAGAAGGAGTACCTAGAGATAGTAGAATGGTACTCCATATAACATCAAGAGGAGGCTTCACACAAGCTACTCGAGATATAATTGAAATGATGAACGATTGGGAAGGGGAAACAGTAGCAGTTGTAGACAGATATGCATTTAGTGGTGGTGCAATGATATTTATATCAGCAGATAGACAGTTCATTGCTAATGATGCTAAACTATTATTCCATTTATCAGGTTTAGTGACACCTAATGGAAAAAGATGTGTAGTACCACTAGACGAAAAGAACCAAAAATGGATGGTCACAACGTTAGATATGAAAATGGGACGATATATCAGTTCTGAAGAAGTGTACACACTATTGGACGGGCATGACGTTATTATATCAGGATACGCATATAATTATAGACTTGGAACTACTGATAAATTTAAACCAAATGAGCATATATTATTGAAAACCTATTGGAAATGGTTATTAGAAGAAAGAGAACTAGACGCAGGTTGTAAAATATAGGAATAAATATGGCTACAAAACTATCCCCTAAGGCAATTTATGATCACATTGATAAGTTTGTGATTGGACAAGAGAGAGCAAAAAAGGTTGTGAGCAATACTTTGTTCCTACACGCTATAAGGACAATGAAGTATTATTCAGAAGAAGAGCCTAAACCTTTGAAGAAATCTAACGCTATACTGTTAGGACCATCTGGATCAGGTAAGACCTATTTAGTAGAGAAAGGCGTCGAAGCCTTGCACTTACTCACAAATATGGAAATGTGGCCAATGTTAACAGTAGATGCTAGTAACTTAACTGCAACAGGATATGTAGGTGATGATCTACAAGATTTATTATCGTATCATTACTTTAATACGATACCTAATAAGGTAGAGCCTGGTCATGTACCTCTAGCTTTTGCTACAAGTGTAGTATTCTTAGATGAGATAGACAAGTTATGTACCAAGATTGAAGGTAATAGTGGAGATATCTCCAGACAAGCCCAATATAATATACTTAAGATAGTGGAAGGGACAGATATTGTACTGCAAAGACCTGGAGATGGTCGTAAGTATGGGCAAACTTATGATGCATCTTCACAGAATATGCTATTTATATTTGCAGGAAATTTCCCTCAGATTAGGGCTGAAAGAGATAAAAAGCAAGCTCCTACAATGGGCTTCACAGAAGACCAATCAGACGACATAGAAGATGTGTATATAGAACTAGAAAAAGCAGGATTAGCTACACAGTTGGTGGGTAGGATATCTGCACACGCTGAACTGGAAACATTAACTAAAAAAGAATTAAAGAAAGTCTTAACAGAAACTGAAGATAATATATTAGATCAATATAAAGATCTATTAGAGTATATAGGATACGAGTTTGAGATATCTCCGTATCATATAAATAAGATCGTTAACGAATGTTACGAGAAGAAGACAGGCGCAAGAGGACTACAAGCAGCCTTAGATGAATTCATGGAAGACATTATATTTGATATGGAGACAACATTATGACATTAGTACCAACAGTTATAGAACAAACATCAAGAGGCGAGAGAGCTTTTGATATTTACTCAAGGCTATTAAAAGAGCGTGTTGTATTCTTAGCTGATGAAGTTAACCATATAACAGCTAATGTCGTAGTAGCTCAACTATTATTCTTAGAAGCAGAAAACCCTAAGAAAGACATACATTTATACATTAATTCGCCAGGGGGTAGCGTGTCTGATGGGCTATCTATTTATGATACTATGCAGTATATTAAATGTGATGTATCTACAACAGTACTCGGTCAGGCATGCAGCATGGGGGCATTCTTATTGAATGCTGGAGCTAAAGGTAAGAGGTATGCATTGCCTAATTCTAGGGTAATGATTCATCAGCCATTGGGAGGATTTAGAGGTCAAGCATCTGATATTGAAATTCATGCAAATGAGATGAGAGTTATTAAGGATAAGCTAAATAGGATCATGGCAGAACACTCAGGGAAGACTATACAACAGATTGAAGAGGACACTAACAGAGACAACTTTATGTCGGCACAGGAAGCACTAGAGTATGGTTTAATAGACCAAGTAATAATATCAAGAGATCTTAAATAAGGAGACTTTGAATGACTAATGAATTCTACCAAGACGATGACGACGAGCTCTGGAATAAAGAAATAGTGCTACCAGAAGAATTTAAAGATATATTGAAAGTAATGGAAAATGGAGCTATGAAGCACGGACTCAATTCATGGCTTAACGAGAACAATCAGAGCATGGGACATAAGGCAAACCATGCCAGTATGTTTAGGCATTTAGCTAGTAGTTACTCAGGAGAAGTATGCGACAAAGAGTCAGGATTAGACCACCTACTACACTTAGCAACTAGAGCATTAATGGCTTACACAAGGAAAAAACGGCGTATAAATGCAGAGTAAAAGAGACAGTTTTAAAGAAGTTATAGTAGACATGTGTATAGGTATATTCTTAGCATATTGTATAACTCAGACGATAGGAGTACATATATTAGGTATAGGGATTAGTCACGCTCAGAATATAGCATTGACTATATTATTGACAGGGGTGTCAATAACTAGGAAGTATCTAATAAGAAGGTACTTCAATAAAAGGGCTTTACATAAATTTGAGAGATCATTACACTTAGGCGGAATATTTAAACATGAGAGGAAAACTAGCGAAAAGAATTAGGAAAGTGACCGGATATAAACATCCAGAAGCTGACCAGTATACTCTTAAGTATCACTATAACGGTAACCAAACATTACTATTAAAGGAAAATTCAAAGAGATACGTTTACAAAGTCACAAAGACAGCTCTCTTATTACACAAAAGAGGGTATTTAAATCTAACAGGAGAACTTAAATGAAACCAGGTATTAAAACAACTGAATTTTGGACTACTATTTTAGCAACTATTATTGTAGCAGGTGGTGCAGAATTTGGACTTACACTAGACGCAGCATCAGTAGCAGGTATTGCAGGTATGGTGATTACATACACCATGGGCAGAGTGTTTTCTAAGTAAAAGGAAATTGAGTAATGGGCAGTATAGTTAATTCTATATTATCCTTCTTTAGCGCTTTGACAGACATATTGAAAATTGTGGGAGCATATATGTTAGGCAAGGAACGCCAAAAGCGCAAAGAGATGGAAAATGTAGCCAAACTGAAGGAAGAATATGAAGAAGCTGAAGAGAAGAATAAAGAGTATCGCGATGGTGGTAAGTCTGGTCTTCTTGATAGGGTGCGGGAGTTTCAAGACGACGACTCCAAGTAGTTGTCCTGTATCTCCCAAATATACCCAAAAAGAATGGTCTCAGATATATAATGAGATATCTAAACTACCTGAAAATAGTAAACTTATAGCAGTACTACATGATTATTTAGATGTACTCGCAAAGTTAAGGATTTGTAATGCGAAAAAGTAAGATTATTAAGTACTTATTACGAACAATAATCTTGACATTGAAATTATTATGTGCTATATTTAGCGTAATAGTTATAATATGTTTAGTGATGGTAAACATGTTAGAACAATATGGGAAAGACTAGAAAATGACATTATTAATTCTCGATATATTAGGTTTGATTTTCGGAGTCACAGGGGCCGTATTAGTAGGAAATCTTAATAGATACGGCTTCTTGTGCTTCTTTTTAGGTAGTACCTTTCATGGATCGTTAGGGTATCTACAAAGTAATTATGGATTAATGCTGACATGTGTTATATTTATATGTATAGACATATATTATTTTATAAAGTGGAAGAATAATGAAAAATCTTAAATGGTTAATATTTAGACATGCTATGACATGGTTATTTTTAAAGATGCCTTTACAAATCTTAGGATATATATTATTAGCTATTTATATACCTTTTACATTAACAGATAGGAGAGTACATGATTGCCCAGATCAAAGACTTCCATACCTGTTAAGATGGTTTGATAATGCAGACATTAGAGACCAACGCTTTGGATTGAATGGAGACCCAGCACATCAAGCTAGACATAAAAACTTATTTATTAGAAGGTATACATGGTTAGCTGTAAGAAACCCTGTAAATTACTTTCAAAGAAAGATTATAGGCAGTGCTAATCCTTGGCTATTAGAATTTCACAGGGTGACTCACGCTAAATATAAGAGCCCTTTAGCTGAATCTAAAGAGCTAACACCAGTGGGAGACTATATAGGACACAGTGAGGGATGGAGAATAGTAGAAGCGTACAGATATGATTATAAAATGTTATGGGAATATTACCTAGTGAAGCATTACGGAAATGGTAAATGCCTTAGAGTTAGACTAGGTTACAAATTAGGACACGACCCGTCAGATCAGAAATCAGGATCTATACAGTGGGTATTTAGTATAAACCCGTGGAAAACATATAGAGGTATCAGGAAATGAAGTATGATATAGACGTGTATAGAGATTTCGTAAAGGACTGCGACGAAGCTATAGAAGAGAAGAACAAAAAAGTAGTACAAGAAGATAATATAGATATATACGACCAAGTAAGGAAATACTTACAGAAAGTGGCACTCTCAAAGCCCGTAAATTGTGGCCTCGTTATATCTGGAAGAAGTGCTAGAGAGTTAGTAGACGATAAGAGTCCTCAGATACTACAGGTATTCACTCAAGATAACATATATAATATTATGGAGAGCTTAAAGCCAGGCGAGGAGCTTACACGCAATAGAAGATTTAACATGTTAGGTGCTGAGTTTTATGCTAATGTAATGAAATCAGACGTATCTAGCGAGATTAATGTACTTAGAAGTAGAACATTTGAGCCTATAGTTATAGACTTATACATAATAGATGACTACTCTAAGGACTTTACAATATTAGTAGCAGAGCAACAGAAAATCGCAAGATATCAGTTAGCAATCTACGAACTAGAGGACACCAGGTGGAACAATGTATATGCAACACCTGAATATATCAAGGATGACCCAACAACGTATGACTTATAAGTAAACGCAGGAGTAAACAATGAGTAACACATTATTATCGCCAGTAGGCAATATTAAATTTTTAGCAGTAGCTAAGCCAGTTAAGAAGTTTCAATCAGAAGACTTAATATACACTATTAAGTTAGAGTTTGATGGAACTAGTCCTGAAGGATTAGCATTCTTAAATTCAATTAAAGCAATCAACTCTAAGAAAGTTGTAACAGACAATGTATCCAAAGAGGGTAACTACATCATCGCATTTAATTCTAAATATGCACCTAAAGTTATGGATGAAGCAGGTAACTTGTTAGAAGGCCAGGACATCCCATTCTTTAATAGCAAAATAGATAGTGGTAACGCTCGAGTAGAAATACAGGAAAGTAAAGGTAGTGGAATGGCCACAGCTTACCTGAAGAAAGTACAATTACTAGACTTAGAGTTGGCCCCTAGAGACGAATCAGAGTCATTAGGAGCACTCGAGGCAGCTATCCAGCAGGAACACAATGCTTAATAGAATAATATCTATAGACTTTGAAACCTATCTGATATCGGCAGACATGACCATCCCAAAGCCGGTCTGTCTGTCGTATTTTGATGGGACTAATAAAGGATTACTTGTAGGTATGCCTGAAATGGAGGTATACCTAAGGAAGATTTTATATCAAGGGTATACAATTATAGCTCATAATATGAAGTTTGAAGCCCTTGTAATATATGAATACTTTCCAAGGCTTAGAAAGCTGTTATGGAATGCTATATATAAGGGTAAACTGTATTGCTCTAAGATATATGAGAAATTACTTAATAATATTAGACGTAAGCAGGTATTTAATGTCACACTCTCCCAATTGGTTAAAAATTATTTCGAAGAAGACATCTCAGAATCCAAATCGGACCCAGATGCTTGGCGATTACGATACAATGAGCTGGACGGAGTACCTAAAAAGGATTGGCCCCAAGAAGCCGTAGATTACGCTATAGAGGACTCCGTATGGGCATATAAGATATATCAGGTGCAGACTAATATAAAAGTTAAATGGCAGGATGCTGTTAAGACTGAGATATGTCTCAATTTAATGGGACAGTCTGGTATATTAGTAGATAATGAAAGAGCTAAGACTCTGGAGAAGGAACTTAAAGATTTATTAGCTCCAAATTACAAAATATTATTAGAAAGTGAATATGCACGTGTTGACAAAAAAACTAAAAAAATTATAAAAAATATGAAAAAGTTACGTGAATATATAAATGAAAACGTAAAAAATAAAGAATATACAGAAAAAGGTGCTATTTCAACATCTTCAATTTCACTGGTAAATTATGTTGCAGAGAAGCCCGATAAGATATTACAGGCATTCTTAGACGTACATAAATATGAGAAGATCTTAACGGCATTTGTACCAGATCTATTAGCAGCTAACCCTTATATTAGGTCTGAATATAACGCAGTGGTATCTTCAGGTAGAACTTCATCTACTAAATCTAGAAATTACCCATCTGTAAATATACAACAGATGCCTAGACAAGTACCTGATGTCACATGGGACGTGCGTAATTGCTTTGTCCCGCGCCCAGGTTATAAGATCGTATCAATCGATTACAACGGGTTAGAACTTGCTAGTACCGCACATATGTTATATAAAACTTTTGGTAAATCTGCCATGAGGGACACAATAAACAGTGGCGACGTTCCTGTAGATATGCACAGTAAGCTAGCTACTAGACTAATGTCTCTTAAAACTGGCAGTAAACCTGATTATGATAACTTTATAAAACATAAGAAAGAACCTGAATATAAGCACTTCAGGCAGTTATCTAAACCTATTAATTTAGGGTTCCCTGGAGGTATTGGATATGATACTATGAGGGATCTTCTAGCTAAAGAGGGTATATTCCCTAGGTTAACTGTATTGATGAGGTCAGAAAGTGAACAAGATCTAAAAAGAATACTATTTAATTATCGCTTTAAGTATCCTTATATACGTATTAGGAGGCTAAATAAGACCGAATACGGGCTTGTTTATGACGAGCTTATCAAAATCAAAGAAGAGCTATTTAAACTTTATCCCGAGCTTGAAAAGTTCCTTAAAGAAGGACATGAGAGATTCAAGACAGGGGAAACATTACCTATGAAGAATGAATATGGCGAATGGGAAAGGGAAGATATGTATAGATTTGAATATATGGGTGTAAAAAGAGACTATTGTACTTACACTGCCTTATGTAATAATTATCTTATGCAATCTCCTAGTGCTATAGGAGCTAAAGCTATGACTGTAAAGGTCGTAGAGACTTATTTTGAGCACCCTGAAGTGAACCCATTAGCTTTTATACATGATGAGATTGTCTTTGAGGTTAAAGATAATGAGAATATGTATAAGCATGTAGAGGATATAGCTGAGATTATGATAAATGAGATGCAGAAGGTGCTAACTTCTGTGAGAATTGCTGTAGAGGCTGAAATTATGCCCTACTGGATGAAATCTGGAGGGGAATGGAGTAGAACTTATTTTAAAGATAGTATCTCTAAACCTCTTCGACATACTTGACAATGACAAAAAAGTATGCTAGACTAGGAGATGTACCAAAGGGACATCATAAACTTTAAGGAGACACAAAGTGAGTAATAAAGAAGACTTTAATTTAACATTATATGTAGGTGCAATTATAAGACTTGCAACAATAAGTAATAACATAGCTTCTCATCCTGAAAAGTTCTATACTCAAGAAAAGCTTGTAGAAATAATCAAGGAACAATGCGATGATATGCAACAGTTATTAGACTTATTGAAGCATCAGTTGAGTTTGATAGAGTTTGAACAAGAGGTGTCACAAGATGTCGAAATCACTCTTTAGTTTAATCGGTATATTAGAATCTCCAGATGCTACGAGTAAAGACTTCTATGACTTTAGAATGGAGTTAGCATTTCGTTTAAACGCAGGTTTAATGTCCTACGAAACATACGATGAGCTAACTTCATATGCTAATAGGTTGGAAGAGAAGAATACTTAAAAGGATTGTAAATGAAAACTAAAAGTGTCAAAGCTAAAGGTAGAAGGCTCCAGAATTGGACCAGAGACACGCTAATGCGTTTATTTGGGTTTACTGATGAGGAGGTACGTTGCGCCATTATGGGAGAATCTGGGGCAGATGTGGAACTCTCAGGACGTGCCAAGAAATCATTCCCTTTTGCAATTGAGTGCAAGTGTACTGAAAGGTTTAATATCTATAGAGCATACGAACAAGCATGTGCACATACAGATGACCTAGAGCCTCTAGTAATCTTTAAGTCAAATAGAATGAAGACTTTAGCGATATTAGATGCCGAGAAATTTATGGAGATAATGGCTAGAATTCCTAATGAGGATACCATAAAAGCTATGGTAGAAGCTGAAAAGCTAGGAGATAAAGATGTATGAAGATATCCTAGAGACGACAGAAGTGGAGTACCCAGAGGAGTAGAATATGCCATGCAGTGGACCGGGAGGACCTACCCCAGAACAGGTTTTAGCAAATAAAATAAGAGAGGAAAAATTAGCCGAATACAGAGCGATGGTTAAATCTGTTTTCACTAAAGCTTCATATCTAGGAATAAATAAAAAAGAAGATTTAGATGAAACTCAAAATTTATGCAGAGCATGCAATAAACTTTACAATATAGATCCTAACCATTTAGACAAAGACGAGCTAAATTGGTACAAGCAACATCGAGAAATAGAACATAAATGGGACTTGGAGAAATTAGAAGGCATACTTCTAGATTTAGAGTTATACCAAAGTTGCTATAGCAAAGATGAATTAGACATAACAAGAGATATCAATAAAGTCAAAGTGGGAATATACGAGTTCACCCACATAAAAGATATCTTAAAAACCATATTAGAAGTAAACGATTACATACCTAAAGGATACGGATATGAGTAAACCAAAGATAATGTTCTTTGATTGTGAAACATCTTTCAATACTGTAAGGACATTTTATATAGGAAGCAAGGTATCTATATCTCATGATCAGATTATAGATGAACGTAAAGTAGTGTGTATATGCTGGATGATGGAAGGTGAAAAGAAAGTACATCATTTACAATGGGATGCTAAGAAGCACTGTGACAAGAAGATGATGGAGAAATTCATTAAAATTATCTCAGAAGTAGATGTTGCAATTGCACACAATGGTGATAAATACGATATACCTGTATTGAAAACCAGGGGAATATACCATAAATTACCTCCTATGACCAATATACAGACCATAGACACGCTTAAATTAGCTAGAAATAACTTTAGATTTAACTCTAATAGACTGGACTATATAGCTAAATACCTAGGATTCAAGGGGAAAAAGGCTACCGGAGGGTTACAATTATGGCATGATGTCCAGGACAGATGCCCTAATGCTTTAAAGAAAATGGTTGATTATTGTAAGCAGGATGTTACAGAATTAAGAGAGATATTCTGGAAACTAGTACCATATTGTGATAGACTACCAGTACATTTAGGAATATTGTTAGGCGGAGACAGGCCGTGCTGTAAGGTTTGCGGAGACAAACATCCTCACAAGATAAATGTACATACAACTGCTTCAGGTGTTAAATATCAAAGATATAGATGTAAAACCTGTAAGCATGTCTTTAGAGACAATAAAAGACTAACTACTTAATTTATCAAGAAGTTTGTCTATTTTTGCCTCAAGTCTATGCACATCTTCTTTTAACTCTTTAGTGGACTGACGGACTATCTCAGTCTTTAAGTCCACAAATTCATGCATAGAATCTTTGTCGACCAAGTTAGATATCTTGTCTGACATTCTTCTAATCCTCCATTCAAGACTTCCAAATAGTAGCCCTGCGATTGTTAATAATAAACTAGTTAATGGGTCCATAAGCATCACTCAGGTTTAGGATATTTATCTTTTATTTCTTGTATCTCTAGTTTCCAACCATCTAATCCTTTATGAAAAATCGCATCTAATTGGTCCACTATAGAAGGATACTCGGCTGCTCTAAGTCTTTGATATTCAGTAGCTTTTCTTTGTTCCATCTTTTCGACATGTTTCTGATAAGCATCATTAAAAGCAACTTTCTCATCCTCATTAGGGGATCTGGAGCGTTTCCTCTGCCCTGGAGCAGTGGCTATAACAACTTTACCTATTTCTTCACTCATATTAATTCTCCTAAGAAGCTTTCATACCATACATTCTAATTGTACCACTAGCTATATTTCCAGAACTCATTAAAAACTGTACAGCATCTACAGCAGATGCTGATGCACCAAATCTAGATCCTCCTACACAAGAAGCTTGACCTACAGAAGAATCTTGAGCGAATGTATTCATAGTAACTTGTACTCCCCCACCTCCTGCAGGGTCTATTAATGTAACCACTCCACCTAAAAATTCATTACCACTATTACCTATGTCCAACGATGATAATATCACTGCAGATTGAGTACCAGTTACATTTCTCGCAGTACCTCCAGAATCTACCCCTAAAGAGGCTTGTATATAATCTGTGGCTCCTGCATTATAAGAAGACCCACCATTCGTACTAAATCTCAGGTATAGATCCACACCATCTGTAGCAGGTGCAATGTTATCTAATAAAAACACATAAGCTTGATATGTACTATCTATACTAGATGTGAAAGTCAATGAGGCTGAAGCTGAAGCGGTGGCAGTACTAAGTAATACTAAATCATAAGATTGACTATCTACATACGCCTTAATAGACTGTTGAGTAGCTAACTGAGTAGCACTATTAGACGCCATATTATCTTCGTCTAAAATAGCTGTACCAGACACTCCAGTGTTAATTACTGGTGAAGTTAAAGTTTTATTTGTAAGAGTATCAGTAGTAGCAGCGCCTATACCCCCTAAAGCAGATAATGCAGTTGCTGCTGAGGTAGACCCTGTACCACCATCAGATATAGGTACGGGAACTGTTATAGTACCTAACTGCGCTACAGTTTTAGCTACAAGACCATCAGCTGTAGAGTTAAACCCTATATAAAGATCGGCAGCAGGGGTTGGGAGAGTAGCATCAAAACCTGATACACCTGAGTCAAACTTAATAGCTAGATCTAATTGTTCATCTAACTGTTGAGTTATCATAGTTAACTTATCTAAAGCATCTTCATGGGTCTCTGCCGGAAAAGTATCATTCTCAGTATAATCAGTTTCTTGCTTTAAAGGTACATTACGTTTAATAATAACTGTATCAGTACTTACAGGTATATCCCCAGCACCAAATACTACATTACCAGATTGGTAATCTGTAGATCCTACAGTATTGCCGGTACCTGTAACAGTATAATCTGTGGTCAGTACCTTAGTAGTAACTACATTATTAGTATCTTTTATCTGGACTTCTAAGTGGGTCTCATCCAATATAGGAAAAGTAAAAGCAAAAGTAGTGGTGGACCCGTCACCTGTATAAGTATCTTTCGCAGTTGTTGAACTTACTGTCATTTATATAACTCCTATTTCTCATCGATGAGACGAAAATATAACTCTAAACCTAACCAATTTTGATAAGGAATAAATCTCTTTAACTTCTTAATGTCTTTATCTGTAATATCACCATCAGCTAATCTAGCCATAGCTTGTGCGACATCATTTATTAAACCTGGATGTGCACCTAATATAGTGGCTGTTGCGTTCCTTCCAGCAAATCTATTATTAACTGTAGAGAATGGGTTCAAAGATAACGGTAACTCCATAAGACCTATAACGCCCGATACTTGAACACCTTCATATATAGCCCTACGAATATCTTCCATATTATTTAAATCGTATTCTTTTCGATATCTTAACATATTTAACATGATACCCATACCTATAAGGCCTGTAATACCAGTAGCTACAGTAGCAGCTTCATGACCCATAGCTCTTTGGACACCTGACATTACAGTTCTTTCAGTTGACATAAACATGAACCTTCTCATAAATGCTACAGCACTTCCCCAATGGGATTTTTGAATACCTAAAGGTATAGCTCCTTTAGAAGGCCTTAAACCTGATAAGCCGGCTTCATGAACTAACGCTCCTTCATACCTTTCAGCCAAGTCTTCAGCACCTTTAAATCTCCAAGTTCTAGGGTCTGTAATATAAGAACCGTTAATCTTATCTATAGTTCCATTATCGACTAACTCTTTGATTTTTAAAGCATCTTTCTTAGATATACCCTTTCTAGCCAACTTCAATATATCTACTTCAGAGGCATTACCTGTGGCCACCTTTATAGAATCTCTTATTAAAGAAGCTGAGGACACTTGTCCTGCTATAGATCTCATAGTGTCATCGAATTGTTGTATACCTGTAGCTAAACCGAAGAATTTATTAGTCTTAGTCATCAGTCTTCCAAATCTAGATACATGTTCACCAGAAGCAAATGTACCGTCAACCATACTTTGAAGTAAACCGTCCATTTCACTTTCTAAAGCAAGACTTAAATCAACTGCTTGTTTTGCATCAATCGCGCCAGTTTTTATACCTGTAGTCATCTCTTTAATTTGCTTCATTACAGGTATCATACCGTGCACGAAAGTGTTTTTAAAACCTTGCCTAAAAGGTAATAACACTAAGTCAGGCATAGAAGCAGGTAATACCATACCTAACATTGTATGAGACTGATAAGAATTTAAATATCTTAACCACTTACCATTTGTACTTCTTATTCTATCAAACAAGGCATCTGTAGTATCGCTAACAAAAGCTTTAGCTTCAGCTGCTTCTTTAGCTAACTGTGAGGATCTATTAGGATTTAATTCAGCCAATTCGTTATAATCGTCAGATATCTTTTTAAGTAAGTCATTAAAAGATTCTACTCCGAAACTATCTCTTATTTTTCTTTTATATGCTATAGCTCTGTTCATTTGATCTATGGCTACATTAGAAGACATGAAAGCATCTTTAACTTGATAGTCTTTAAAGTCTTCAAAAGGTAAATCCCAAATTCTTTTCTTAGTAAATTGACCGCCTTTTAAGAACCCTTTATGCGCACTCTCAGATATACCATGAGCATATTTAGAACCTTTAGATCTAAATAGATCATCCCTAATTTTATTAACTTCTTCTTCAACTCTTTGTTCAAATTCATTACCTTTTAAAGAGTCTAACTCCTCTATCTCTTTACCAAAAGCATTCTTCTTAGTTTTACTTATGTGAGCTCTAAGCTTATCTTCAAATCCCCTTATATCTCTAAAGACTTTATCGAAGTCCCACATAATAGGTGCATATCTAGCAATTATATCGTCGGATTCTATAATACCTTCTTTAATAGCCCTTTGAGCAACCTTTTTATAAGCACTATCAAGCCTCTGTACAGAACGATTTATATGATCTATATCGCTCCTAATACCTGTTCTTTGAGCTTCATATACAGCCTCAGAATAGTCTTTAAGTTTCATTTCAGCACCAGCTTGAGTTTTAAATTTATCTATAGCCCCACCCTTAGCTCCTATGAAATCATAGTAGTCGTCCTTAATACCTTTATGTAAGTCTAATATATCAGCCTTATTAAGTGTATCTACTATAGATTCTAATTTAGCGCCCTGTGTTTCCCCTTTAGCTGCAAATTTTGTATTAAACGGATGGTTAAAAGATAAGTCAGTAAACTGTTTAACTATTTTAGATTCAAACCCAAAACCTCTTAAAGATGGTATCCTAGTAACATTACCTACACCTTTATACACTTTTTGCATGAAATTTTCAACAGCCTTACCACCTCTGAAGTATAAATCAAAGTCACTATCACTCATAGACCTTGCAGCACCTACTGAGTTATCTACTTCTAACTTACCTCCAGTTAAGATAGGGTCTTTAAATTTAATCTCTTCTCCTTCTAGTACTCCTCCTAACACTCTTCTATTCATAGCCTTACTAGCACCTCTACCTATAAAAGCACCTACAGTACCTCCTAATAGTCCTGAGACAGCTGTACCAATAGCTATATTATGTAGAGTTTCCTCTTCAGTTTGAGTCAACTTGGATTCATGTAGAACCTTCTCTTGGACACCTATGACGCCTGCACCAAAAGCAGCGCCTGACCTAGCACCACCTAATACAGTGCCTAATCGAGTAGCTCTATTAGCTATATTAAAGCCAGCTATCCAGTTAGAAGGGGAAGTAACAATACCTACACCTAAAGCACCTAAGAAGTTAGCACCCTTAGAATCTCTAAAGTTAGATATAGAGTCTTGCTCTCTTCTTATATTATTTAATACAAAGTCAAATTCAGCTTCTGATTGAGTACCAACTAAGTGCTCATAAAAATCTAACGTGTCTGTTTCTGACATCTTAGATATTGCGGAGAAGCCTTCTTGAGGATTAAAATCTCTTTGAACAGTTTTCCTAAGTATTGAATTAATGCCTGACAATTCAGCATTCATGTCTGTTATAGCACCCTTAGCAGCATCTATAAAAGATATCTCTTGAGATCGTTCTCCAGGACCTTCTTCTCTCAACTCAGGGGTTATACTAGCATTAGCTAGAATTCTTTCCATCTGATCTTCGCCATAAATTGCCATTATAAATCAATTCCTTGTAGTTTACGTAATTTATTCAATCTATCATCATATCCATTATAACCACCATTAATTCTTCTAGTGATTTCTCTGAAGTTGCCTTGGTCAGCTAATTCATTTAACCCTTTATCTTTCCAGTACATAGCAGCAATTTCTAGAGCTACTTTAGGATCCGCTGCGAGTTCAGGGTTATTAATTAAATCTATACCTAAAGCTTTACCATAATGTGTATAGTTGTATCTACCAGTCAACTGGATGATACCTCTACCTTTAAACTTAGCGCCATCTCCAGGTTGAGTATTACCTAACTTTTTACCTACTGAAGTATACATACCGTATTTTCTTTCAGCACTAGCATCAGATCTATTCTCTTTAAGTCTTTGGAAATGCTGCGATTCGTGCCCCATTTGAGCTAAGAACATTCTAAGTCTTGTAGGGTTATTTATACCGTATTTCTCTAAAGTCTGAGTACCAGTAATTAATACTTCCCTAATTTTAGGGTCAGCTCTTACAGCTATTGCGTCAAAGGCATTACCTATACCTGTGCTATTATAATTCATAAATTGCCTCTTATCTCTTTTAGGTGCTTTAAATTCTCGTCTTTCGAAATCCTGACGCTCTTCTAGAGGTCTAACTCTCTCATCTATTTGAGCTTCTAAATCTTTTTGCTCTTTAGCCTTCTTATTATTTTGCTTTTCCCAAGAACTTAATAATTGCTCATACTCTTCTTCTACAGGTTTACCTCCTCCTGCTATTGTAAGCATGTTTTTAATATTCTTAACAGCATTTGGGAATTCTTCTTCTATAGTTGTCACTACTTTGTTAGCTACTTCAGATATGCTTGAAGTCTCATTTATTATATTATCTGTAATATCAGCTACATCTTCTTGAGTCAACTTAACATGACCGTCTGTAACTTCTTCTACAATCTTAGCCACTTCAACATCTGATAGGCTCCCTTTACCAGAAGGTAATAAAAATTCAGGTACTATATCAAAACCAGGGCCATCGAATGATTCTCTAACTTTTTGCTTTTCAGCTTGAGTTATAGCTTTTTCAATCTTACTAGGAAGTAATTCTTTGTCGAATTCTTCTTGAATACTTTCTAGTTTACCTGAAATAGCCTTTTCTGTAGCTTTTTTATAGGCCTCTCTATGATTAGAGAATAATTGGAATTGTTGTATTTCTTTTTGAGTGATAACAAAATTAGCTCTTTGACCATCTTTAGTGTATACAGGTTCAGTAACCTTAACAGTCTTTCCGCCAAATTCTACCTCTTTAGTAGCCATGATGTGATAACCTGTAAAACCTCCAGTATTAAATGATGAGGTGTTAGGAGTAATACTTATTTTAAAGTCTTCTCCAAATTGTTCCACTAGTTCTGTTCTGTCTACAGATTCATTTAGATTTTGTAACAACATATCTTCAAACACTTGAGGATTTGTGCCAGGGAATAACTTCTCAGGAGGTAGTAACATCACCCTATCACCTGATAATATAGATTTACCCATATGTCTGCCTACAGTATCATTAACAAACTTCTGAGCAGCACCTAATTGACCTGTCCTTTGATACTCCATACTCATAAGTGATCTTAGTTCTTCTCTTAACGGTGCAGGGACATCTTTAGTGTCGAATCCTAAAGCAGTATCTAAGGTCTTTTTAAACACATCTTCATCTTTAGTTAAGTTTTTGAAATCCTTAGCAAATTGCTTCTTAGTATCTTCGTCCATGTTATATACAACTTCTCTAGCCTTATCTATAAGCTTAGTAGAACTGATCGCGTATTTATCCCCGACAGCATTATTAAGGCCCCCTACGGCAGCTACATAGTTGACTACAGATCTTTCTTTTTCACCTAACTTTTCAATAGCGTTAGGGTTCTTTGACATTAACAATGATGTTGCTATGATAGCCTCATTAGCTTGCTCTGGATCTCCATCTCTAATTAAACCTTCTAGTTTATTAGTAAAAGATTTTAAAGGAGCTTTATATAGTGTAGCTATTTGAGCCTGCTTCATAATGTTAGGAGGGTTACCATCTTCTTCTTTATGGTATGTTAGAGTGTTGTTGAAATGATCTTCAATTTGTTCAGGAGTAAAGTCACCTAACCCTAAATTATTCTCTATGTTATGTGATATTTGTTTGTTCAATCTAAGCTGTTCAATTTCTTTTAGTTCTACTTTAGCTGTCTTCTTAACATATTTCCTATAATTATCTATACTTAATTTACCATCTTCTAAGTCTTTATTTAAAATGTCTATATTTAAAGGACCGTTAGGGTGCTCCGCCTTCATCTCTAACTGTAAATCATATTCGAACATACGCTGTTTTTCAGCTTCTTTATCGAATTCTTGTTTAATATTTAATACCTTCTCATTCTCAGATTCTGCTCTAGCCATAGCATTTTTAGCAGTATTTGTTATATTTATTCTTTCTTGTTCCGATATGTGAAGATCTTCTAAAGGGGTGTTTTCAATAATCTGAATAGCTGATTCAGGATCACCTACTGCAGTATTCTGTAAAATATTTTTATATAGATTATGCCTAGCATCTTCAAAGATAGTTTGACGTTCTAATGGAGAAAAATAGTCTGATCCTTCCCTCAATACATCTTGTATTTCCCCTAAAACCTCAGGGATCTCTAGGAAGTTATTTGTATTAACGCCAGCATTTGTAACATCTTCTATGTATTTTTTAGTATTACTTACATTATAATCTATGTCAAACTTACGGGCTAATCCTAAAGAGTTTAATTCAAGACCTGTAGAGTGAGTAAGAGAGTTAGCCATAAACTTCTCTCTAGTACCTTCATCTAGTATAGCCCCACCTATCTGCTCTGACAATCCACGTGCGTGTTCTCTGATATCACTTGTCAGAGTATAATGGGTAGGATTACCATCTTGGTCATACATATTAGCAGTTCTACCATCAACAAATTCAGCCATACCTAACTTAAACTTATTCATTGCATTAGAGTATAGCCCTGGAGATACTGCATTCTTCTTAGGCTGTAAGAAGTTTGTATTCTGCGCATCAATTAATCTCTGTAAAGATGCTGATATGCTGGCCACGTTAGTTTGACCAAATCGTCTTCCTGCTTGACTTACAGCAGAACCTATAGCAGAAGTACCTTGTACTCCTAAGTTAGTTACGAGTCCTACATCTATTCCAGCTCTAGATCCTGGTAATTTAGGTGCTCCGGGTCTTGTAATCTCTACCATATTTTATTGTCCTGAAAATAAACTGCCAATTCTAGATATTCCACTAGAAAAACTTTGGAATTGTGATACTTGTCCTGCATATCTGGCCTCAGCAGCTCTATTATTAGCTAATACTATAGCGGCTTGAGCTTGATAATCTGCAGCTCTAGCTTGGTTCTCTAAACTCACAAGTCTTGATCTGAGTTCATAATCATCAGCTTTACGTTGGTTCTCAGCGTCTACTTTAACAACTCGTATAGCATTTTCAAAGAAATCAAATGTTTCATTTTGAACCATCATGGAAGACTTACTTGCTACTGAAAAGCCTGTACTAGCAGCTTCTGCTCTTTGCCTCGAAGCCAGTCTCTCAGACTCTCTTATAAGAGCTTCGATCTGTCTATTAGTATTAATTTCATTAATCTGCATGTTGTACTTAGAAGCTTGTGTAGCAGTCTCTTGAGCTACACGAAGTCCCGCAGCAGTCATTCTAGCACCTGCTGCCTCAACTTGCCCAGATTGTATTATAGTTTGAGCTTGTAAATTAGCTCCAGCCGTTGCTGTCCCACCGAAACCCATACTACTTAATACCTCCTAAATATTTTTTACTGGGACCAAAATTTGAAGACACTCTTAAGCATCTACTACATTTTTTCATCATTTTATCCCGCCTTCAATTACTCCGAATATGCCTAATAGTTGTAATGGCAAAGGATCCGAAGTAGTAATTGTTATTTGACCATCATTATCCCATGATAATGGTCCATATTCTAAGTCCCCACTAAATAACGGTACTGCTTCATCTTGGTCATTTGCAGTACTTCTGGCAGGTAAAAACTCATTATCAACTAGAGGTCTAGATGATTTATAAACTCTTAATTGAGGTCTGGTCCATCTAGACTTCTGTCCCATCATAGTACCTTGACCTATGTCAAATTCTTTCTTTAGTGTCTTAATAGTTGTAGTATAAGATAATCCTACAGTCACTTCATAGTGATCGGCATTTAATGTAATAGCACCTGATGATACTGTCTTATTAGGATGTGCCCCACCATCTACTTTAACCTGTACAGTCTCACCTTCTAAATGCTCTAAACCTGATATTGTAGTTACAAGTTTATGAGCTTCTCCTCCAGAAGTATATGCTGTATGGCCTGTCCCATTGATACCTGAACCATACTTTATGATATCAGCCGTCAGTGAATCAGGATCAACACTTCCTGAAGTTCTCACGTAAACCGTTGAAAAACCTAGAGAATCATTGTCAGCCCAGTCCCATTCGCTGGTTGACAGTGACCCTGCAGTTCCTTCAGTTAATAGTGTAGTAGATTCGTAGACGCTCACAGGCTCTGTTAGACCTGGATCACCTCCTCCGGTAAGTTCTAAGTAGTATTCACTAGTACCAGAACCTGAAGCTGTCCACCTATAGGTTGAGTTCGTTATAGACGTCCTTGTAGTACTTTCCAATTCGAACGTATTTGATGTACTAGCACCAACAATATACGTAGTACCCACAACCTCTGTAGTACCTCCTACATCTATTAATTTTACCTTATCGCCGTTAGAAAATCCATGTGAGTTTGCTGTAACTACTACAGGATTAGCTTGAGTGACACCTGTAATAGTTTTAGGTGCAGCATAAATAAGTGCACTATCACTGAATATATCTATCCTATCTGTACCATTACCATTGTCAAATACTTCAATATAGCGTTTTGTAGAGCCATTAATGGTCCTATTTACGACGACCCAGACTTCGTCTTGGTTATTAGTACCTATTGTCTGAACGTCCTCATATGAGCCTGTATCTGTAAATTTGGACCATCCTATAACTGACTGACTACGCTCATATACACCTGCCAGAATATCCCCATTGCCTAATATAACATAGATTGTAGTGTCTGGCTCCTGAGCGTATGCAATGTTCCCTACTATATTTTCTGTTATATGTTCAGCTAAAAAAGTGAGGTCTTCACCTGTGTATCCATCTATTTGATAATCATATCGAAAAGTTCTAATCTTACGCCCAGCATTTTGAACAAAGATAGACTCTTCTCCAGCCTGTAATACTTGTTGCCTATTAGAACCATAATAGGTACGTGTTAATTGTTGTATTGAGGATGGGGTAATGGTAGAACCACTACCAGGAGATACAGTAAGTTCAGACCCAGAAGTACCAACTATAAGATCTCTAGAGCTAGAAATCCATTGTATTTCATTAACTTGGTTAGCTGTTAAGTCTACTTCGATGGAGTCATCATCGTCAGGCCCTGCTCCGTAGCCATCAAAAATTCCTGTTTCTGAGAACCATAGTGTAGCCGGTTGAGCAGATGTGCCACCAAATACTAATCTTTCTTGCCATAACCCGACAGCCCTAGGGTATCCTCTTGTAGAGTTCCACGTGGCCACTTCCATTGTCCAGTTAGCTGTAGCGTCATCGGTATTCATAGATTTTAATACTTCGCATTCGACTTCCGTGGCACTGGTAAAAGCAGTTATCTGTAGCACTCCACCATTAGCTAATATGTACTTACCTACGTCAGAGCTTCTAAAACAATCTATTTCAAGCCCTGTAAGCACTTTAGTAGCAGTACCCCCTGAAGTATATGTTGTATGCGAGGTACCATCTTCCCCTTTTAACTCAAAAGTATTAGTTGCTTGGTTAGCTACAGTGAATATGAAATTATTGATCTCAACCATACCTCCGACGTATTTTATCTCTACCTCATCTCCGTTGGCAAATCCATGAGACGCAGAGGTTATTACTACGGGGTTGGCAGAAGTGGCGCCTGTAATTGTTTTACCTGGTAGCTCCCTAGATCCTGAGGTATACTCAGATGTCACTGTAATAATAGATCCTATTTTACTTCCTGAGAAATTTAAAGCAGCAATTGGAGATAAATCTATTACCCAATCTCCAGAAGCTATTGCTGAGGTTGATGGGAAGTCCTCTACAATATCACACACAGCGACTGTAGCTGAAGTGATTGATACTATAGAGGCCCTACCTGCACCTACTTTATTTTTGATTTGACGTCCTACGTCGGCCTCTACGAAAGTGCTCACACTTGATGTGAAGTTGACTGAAGTCCCTGTAGTGGCAGCAGGAGTAATTGTACCATTAGGTTCTTCTCCAGCCTCATATGAAGGTTCTGGAATTGCGTTGAGGGTATCTAGAGACCAACTTGTGGTGGACGTTCTTGTTAAAACTCTCGGTTCATAACTAGGATGGACTATATAAATCTTATCACCAAATTGCACGTATTCTATATTTTGTACTTCTGACGCACTATATGGCGATGTTATGGTATAAATTCTATTAGCAACACCTCCAGATGAATAGGCGGTATATCCAGTACCATTCACACCAGATAATTCGAAAGTGTTAGTTGTTTTATTGGCTACAGTGTATCTTACAGTAGTACTATTAAGTTCTGTCATACCTACTACTTCAGATATAAATATTTGATCACCATTTGAATACCCATGCGAGTTTGCTGTAATTACAACAGGGTTTGCTGCAGTGGCGCCAGATATTGTTACATCTGATTCTTGTACTTGAGCTTGATTTGTATAGAATCTAATATATTGATTACCAAATTCTAATATAAAAGCATCATCTTGAGAGTATTGGAATTTAACTAGTCTTACTTGTGAAGATGAATCTTTAACTTCTGCTATATATTTAGTACCATTACGTCTTACCACAGGACCGTGAGGTAATACTCTAGCGTTAGTTAGAGTCTCTAATGCATTGCTATACTTATTAACATCTGACCTAGCATATAATCTAGGAGATATCTCACCAGCGTTAAAGTTTCTTTGCGATTCATTTCTTCTAGTCATTATCTAACATCCACATCATCTGACCTAAACACATCTTCTACAGAACCTTGAGTACCATCTACTGCTAATCCATCTGCAATATGGAACTGATATAGCTCTTGCATAGCTCTAGATGTTTGTAAATTACCAGTTATCGGGTAGGCTAACTCTGCAGCTAATCTTGATACAATGGCTCTTTTAAGCATAGGGTCATAACTCTGAGTATCAGTAATACGTCCTATATAACGTATTTTCATAGTATTTATGTTAGCCAGTAACTTATCACCTTCTATACGGTAATCATAATCGCCTGATGTTAAGTCATTGATTTCTAAGACTCTTAAGCAGAATGGGTTAGTGGGTAACTGGAATTCATATGTATATCCATACGTAGGAGTATTAGCTGTAAGTGCAAGTGTAGCTCTGCTTACAGTAGAACTCCATGCACCTTCGGACATTACTTCTTCTGCTAAATCGTCAAACATTAAGTTACATAATTTAGCTTCATTAGTGTTGTCAGATAGTGAAGTAATCCTAGCAGCTCCTATTCTAGCTAATGCTAAGTTACATAATTGTACTTTTGAACTCATTTATACTATCCTTTAAGTATACTAAACTAAAGATATGGCCCTCGTGAGAAGGCCATAGGTTTTAGTCAAGTACGTATTTTACACGTATTGCTAAGTCACCAGCAGCAGCGGTAGCTGCAGCAGCTGCGAAAGTAGCAGAAATTCTGAAGGTCGTTCTAGGATCTTCATCATAGCCTAATACTTCCCAGCAAGGCTTGTTAGCATCATCTGGACCAAAGGTTGTTGAATCAAAAGCTTGAACAGTATAGCTTGTTGTTGCGGCCTGTAGAGTGGTTGAACCATCAACAAACGCATCAGCATCTAAAACGTCATCTTCTGAGTGTTTAGTAGCAGTACCACTTGTGATAGATGTAAAGTCTTCACCAGCAGCCAAGCCAACATCTAGAGTTAGAGTTGGAGTACCGTTACTATCTAAGTCATCGTTGTAAACAGCGATTTCAGTGATAATAGCGTTACTTGGAACTGGAATATCAAAGATTGTTACATCAGCTGCTTCTAATTCAGTAGCTGCAATAGCTTCTGTATCAAGAGCAGTGTATTCTCTACCACGTTGTAACCTTGCATCTTTTTTGTTGCCTGCTTGAACTGAGGTCAAGCGGGTACTTTTAGTAGTTTCACCAGCCATAATATCCTCCTATTAAGCAGATTGTACACATTGAATTGAAACGACACCTTCGTCTTCAATACGAGTAGCACCCATTGTCATTGAAGCGTAGACCTGAGTTGCATAAGATTTGTCATCTCTCTCAGAAATCCTGACAGTGATATCTTGTCCCATTGCAAGACCCATTGCGTCCTTTTGCATAGCTATACAAAGAACTGGATCTGTATCAGTACCATCTGCAGTACCATTCAATAGTTCTGTTTTTACAAACTTAAACCCTAAGAATGTGTCAATATCACCTCTTACAAGAGCTTTAATACTGTTGTAATCAGCGCTAGTGACAGTTGTGTCATTCAATAGATTAGCTAAAGCAGATGCATTGTGAACAAGAGTTCTGTTCTCAGAAGAGATTTCATTCTTGTCTAAAATACGTTTAGCTTCAATAAGTTTAGCTAGAGTCAAGTTAGAATCAGCTGTTCCGAAGTCTTCATCAATAATTTGACCTGCTGGAAGAGCAACGTTAGATCCTGCATCGGCAGAATCGACTGAAGTAGCATTACCTGTAGCAGCATCTAGAATAAGCTCATCCATTTTACGACCTAGAGCATTACCTCCAGATTGTGCATAAGCTGATCTAGGATCTGTAATCATCCTGATTTCATCTTGTCTGTCGATAAGGTCTGCCCATTCGTAGTCGTCCAATACAACCCTACGTCTAGAATGTGGAGTATCAATCTGAGGAGTATCACCATGACGTGAAGTCCTCTTCTGAGCTGATACTTTACCAATTCTATCGAAGTGATCGTATTTTCCTACTGTCTTTTTAACACGAACTGAACCCATTAGACGGGTACCTTTCTGTTGGGCAAGCATTAGTAAATTGTCCGAAAATTGTTGGACAAATGCTTTATTAATTTCAGTAGACATAATATCATACTCCTAATTATTAGTAATTAAATGTATGCAGTACGCCTTTTCTCAAAAGTTGTCCTTAGTGGGCTCATGAGTCAAGTTTCCTCATTTTCTAGGGCCAGTTCTGGTTATCCTATACTTTGAGGTAGAGTAGTAGCTTCTGCAGTGCTATTACCCTAATCTATCAATCATCGTCAGGATATGCTATAGGGTATAAGTCGTTTAACTTCTTCTGTAGCAATTCCCTCTGAGGATCTCCATCCAAAGCATTCACATATGCTGGATTTGTTTGGATATCTCTAATACGTTCAAGTGCTTCCGCAGAGGACATACCAAATTTCTGTATTTGAGATACAATATTTGGATTACCCTGCTCATGAAGCAGTCTAGCGTGATTAGCCATAATATCTAGAACTATAGGGTTATTCTGAATCTTAGCTAAGTCATGGTAAGCTTCAGGGAAGTTCTCTTTATATGTTTGAGCTAAAGCATTAGCTGCTTGAACATTGTTGTGGAACTCATTTCCCCATATTTGTTTAAGATGGCTCTCATTCTCGCTTGACATTCTATTAAAATTGTCAATTTCACTTATACGAATATTTTGATAATACTCCATGGATTTCTGAGCCTGCTCTTTAGTTAGTCCTAAGTTATAAGCTAAGTCTTTGAATTCGTTTAGACCTTGAGGATCTACAGGTATATTCTCTGGTATATTGAATTGATAACCTTCAGGATTCTCGGGTCTTCCTAAATATGTTAGTAAAGCTTCTTTACCTTCTGGAGTGTCAGGGGATCTCATGACACCTTTAACACTTGTTAGTTTGTCATAAAATTGATTTAAAGCCTCTTCTCCAGCGTCTTCTGAAGGTACTCTAATTGAATTACCTAACATTCTCTTCTGTTCAACAAAGCTTTTAGCTAACCCGTTAATATCTTTAAAGTCTCTCAAGCTAGGGTCATTTCTTAGATCCTCTGAAAGATTTGATATTAATATATTCTGATTTACACTTTCTGCAGATTCTACATGTGGTACCTCTGTGGGACTAGCTGGTGACAGTGTTTGTACAGATGGTTGAGGTGATTCACCATAATTCTCTACAGATGTGTTTTGTAGTTCCTCTGACATTCTATTCTCCTAAAACATTAATAGTATCATCTTCATCTGATTCGGCAATTTCTCTGAGTGCTTGAACCAAATCTTGCTTCCCTAACATATGATAAGTTTCTTCTACGGTACTTCTCACTGGGTTTGTATATACAAAGTCTTCTATTAAGGCTCCTAGTACGTACTTACCATTAGGCGTATTGAATAGCAATCTAGCTATTTCATTAAACTTCTCTCTATTGTCCTCCACCTTCTACTCCTTGCATTTTAGAGGCTGTGTCAGCAGCCTTATTAGTAGCCTCTAACATCATTGCTGCTTGTTGTTGCTGAGCTCTCTGCTCTCTAGCTTCTCTTACAGCTTTATCATCTGTAATAGCTATTTCAGGTATATTTTGAATTTTTGCTATATGCTTTACTATCCCGTCAGCATCTATATGGTCAATAGCTTCAGGCTTAATCTGAGCTAATAAAGCTACAGATTGTACCCATTGTTGTATGTTTTGAATATCATCATATTGTTGTGCTTTAGCTAATTGATTTATAAATACTATCTCAATATCTACACCACTTTCTTTTAAGATGTCAGGCATCTCTGGTAATGCGCCTGCACGTAATAACATTTTGAACGCTCTAGCGATTAATGGAGTTAGAAACTCTGAGTTAAGTCTTGAGAGTGTAGGCCCTAAAACTCTTTGCATTTGTTCTATTCTAGCGTTAACTTCATATGCAGTCATCTCACCAGTTTCTGTCCTAGGTGGTAATATGAGTTTATCTAAGAAAAATATCTTATCAATCAATGCTTTAGATTCTTCCATACCTGCAAAAGCTGCTTGTAAATTAATATTAAAGTCAAATGGTTCAATTGACCTCATATCTCTTACCATAGTAACTTTACCAGGTCTTAAATCTAAATTACCTAGTACTGATCTTTGGTTAGCTTTTAATGGTGGGTTTACCATTCTATCAAGAGCAATTAGGTATTTTCTTCTTTGTTCGTTTAAAGTTCTTACTTCAGGTAATGCTATATGAGATGGACCCCTACCATATACCTCTCCAGGCATTGTAGACCATCTACCAACAAATACTGGGAATTCATAATAACCAGATTCTTCTAATATTCTTGAAGTAGTCTTATCAACAAACATAGAAGCATATGGTCTGTTTTTTCCAGGGGCTAGACCGTTAGCTCCTAGTTTAACTTCTTTTTTAGCTCGGGGAAATATACAATGATATATCTCGTATTCTTTTTCTGGATGTTCTTTTAAATCTTCTTTGACTTTCTCTGGGAGTCTTTCCATTTTGAATCTTTCAACCATTTGACGAGCAGTTAACTTAATCTTTCTATATATCGTATCAACTTGCCCAGATAAGTTTTCTGACCATGCTACTTCAGCTTGGTGTAGAGCTGTGAACTTGAATCCTTCAAAACTAGACTTTTCCCCTATATTTTTAGGTTCTAAGAACATTGACATGTTACCTAGTGATACATAACTTTGATATGCTTTACCTAGTTGAGTGTCTAAGTTTGATTCATTGAAGTGTTGATGGATTTGTCTATTTACTTCTTCTAACCATCTAGTAGCTTCTATCTCGTTATTTAAAGCATCATCTTTAAATCTTATATTAGACCATCTAGTAGCTGGATTAGTAACAGTTCCTTGGAATGCTGCAGCTAAGTCATGTACTGCTTGAATTGCTGTGGAGTCGAATAATCTGTTTGTCTTCTTGTCACCTTTAGCATCCATTCCTAAGAATATACCTGATTGATTAGGTGTCATGAATTCTGAGATTAATTCCCATTGAGCATTAGAGTTAGCTCTCTCTTCATTATTAAAGAGTTCCTCAGCTCTTCTTACAATTAACTCTGCAGTATATTCCATTCTATTCTCCTAGCAAATTTTTTGAAGTGGGGTCTTCTTGTAATAACGTTGAAGCAATCTTTCTTTGATTTCCACCTCTTCTATCTATATCCCTAATAACATTTTGAGCGTAATCTCGAATATTTGTTTTTACAGCTTTAGGGTCAGCTTGGACCTCTACTTTACCAGTCTTTGTATTTTTTTGTATAGATTCTCTGTCAATCATATCTTCAGTCTTTCTTGAAGAGAAGTCTACAGGTTTATTCTTTTTAATGAAATTTGCTAGATCTGCTGCAAAGAATCTTGGATCTGCTATTTCATAAGGTTTTAATTTATTAGTCTCTGTAGTACTTAATTGGTATTTCTTGCCAGTTTTTTTGTCAACTAAGAATCTTTCTTTAAGATCGAATAAAGCCATTTCTATACCACTTGTTTGTATATTTGCAAAGTTATCTTGGTATTCAAATCTCGGATCAAAATCACTTATTCTACCTTTAGCAATAGCTTTTTGAAGCTCATCGAATGATTTATCATTTCTTACTAAAACATCTTCTATGTAATATCCTTCGAATACTGATTGGTCACCTTCATCGCCTCCTATTGCAGTTCTCCCTATTTTAGTTATCTCTCCTTTCTTCATATTTTGGCCTGACTGGAAGGTGCCTTCTGGTGCCATCGGTTTAACACGACCTTGGGCGTCTAGTCCTCTAGCTGCTACTGTAGTAGCAAAGAAGTCTACATTTTCTTGTGGAGTTGCCAAATGCCCAGGTACAGTATTGAGTCCTGCATCTCTTAATAGTCCCGCGTGCTGTTCTACTGAAGGGATTGTACCCTCTTTAAATACTGCTGCACCCATATTATTCTCCTAACAATGTAGGCTTAGTTAAAGCCTCTTCATCAAGACCTAACAGACCACCTTGTGTTTGCTCACTCTTACGACGCCTTAAAGCACGCTGTTTAGCTGCTTCAGGATCTACTACACCTACATCTTCCTCTTCCTTCTTAGAAGGATCCTCAGGCGGTTCTGGTGCCGGAGCTGGAGCAGGAGGAGGCGGTAGTGGTTGTGGAGATGGTGCCTTTGGTGCTAATAAACTTGACATAACAGAACTAAGTACTGATCCTATAATGCCTAAAAATCCGCCACCCATTGCCATATTATTTACCTCTTACGTATATTATGTCACACTTAGTGTAACCTAATCTTGTTAATAATTTATCCAAATCTTTATTTATGTTCATAACCATTTGAACCAAATCTATACCACATCTGTATAGTTCATCCTGCATATATTTCAAAAATCTATAACCTAAAGTACCTTTACGGTATTCAGGTTTAATGTAGAAACAATCTGATGTAGCAGTTACGATAGTTTTGTGATGTAAGTTTCTTTGTTGTATAAAGCACCCATATCCGATTATTTCGTCATCTTTATTAGCTGTAAAGCAAGCTAATACACCTGCCTCTTCTAATGCTAAATATGTAACTGGATCTATATCTAATTCTTTAGGTCCTCCAGCACATCCTAATTCTTCCCAGTGATTTTTAAAGTCTTCTTCTAGTTTTCTGAAGACATCTCTATATTTAACTCTTTTAAAAATTACCGCCACGATCATCTCCAAATATATCATACTCATTAATAATATTTATATTATTCTGAGCATAAAATTGATCTTCCATTAGTTCTTCTGCTATTCCTTCAGTTCTCAGAGCATCTGCACAATGAGATGTCCAGTCATGAACTGGTTGTTTGATAAAAGTAGCTCGTCTTTTATCCCACTTTCTATGATACATTTCAATCATCTTTATAGCTTCTTCACAGTTAGTTGCATCAAAGTGGTATCTAGAAAATCTAGCCCTAACTGCGTTAATACCATCAATTACAGGTAATTTAGGTACTGCTACAACATCATCACTCATGTTAGCTTCTTGTAATAACTCTGATACTTTCTCTACAGCTGACAGTCCCGTTTGTTGTGAGACTGTTCCACCGTCCCAAGGAAAGTAGTGAGTTCTATACTCATAACCTTTTGATTTGAGTTTTCTAACATAGTGAGCGTAATCCTTACCGCTATTCTGATAGTAATCAATCCAGATAATTCTATTGCCATCTATTTGTCTAAACCAGATAGCAGTATCATCACCCATCCCTATGTCCCAGAAGGTATCGACATATTTATGGTCATCGTGTACAAAACTTCCTATCCTATTCTCGGCCTTTGCTTTTTCAATATGGTCGGCGTAAAATGCCCCTTTCATACCGGCGGTGTAGGAAACTCCGTATTCTCTGTCCATATCGTCATCGGTTAATCCCTCTTCAGATTGAACTTCTTCTAACTCTGTAGGAGATAGAAGTCCAGAATAGTGTGGTTTATCAGGCCATCTAGTTTGTAATATAGATACAAACCAATTAGGAGAATCTTTTATTCTCTCTTCTAATTCATATTGTTGGCCTCTACCTTGAGGTGTTGAATTTACAATCCACCACCCCTGAGATTGTCTTAAAGCAGGCATTAAAACTTTATATGCGCCTGGTTCTTGATAATCAAACTCGGTAGATACCATCCCTTTAGCTGCTACTCCTCGAATAGCGTCAGGGTTAATATCTGACCCGATTAAGCGAATTGTCGCTTCGCCCTTTAAATCAGGACCGCTCTTTATTCTTAATAGCATTTCCTGATTATTTATATTTATAATAAGATCTTTGGGGACATGATCTAGTGCTCTTAAACCATCACTATCAATGTTCTCCCATAATGCTTTACGTCCTTCAGCTGCTGTAGGCCATACATAAAAGTAGTTACCTGGAGTCTCTACTGCAGCTTTTATTAGGTAGTTCCAACAGACTTTATCTTTTCCAGCTCGTCTGTGCCATCTTAAGAAAGCTCTTTTTAATTTTGTTTCTGGCTTTCCTATCACACCATCGAGGGCCTGGAATACTTCTAATTGGTAGCCCCTTGGAACAAACTTGTAAGGTATTGTTATTGGATCAGACATTATCTATATCAAAATGATCTGATTCAGTGTATATAATATCTACTGTCATATCATCTGCTGCTGCGTCAACTGCTGCAGAGTCATAGACTCGTAGATCCCAACCTGGTAGTAACATCAGATTCTGAGGTATGGGCATATGTATAGATCCATCCACGAATGATGTTTCTCTATATACACCTTGAGCTGCTATGTAGTGACGTGTTAAGCTTGCTGCTTGTACGGCACCTGCATGGAAGTCTGCTACTAGTGTATCGTTCTCATCTCTAACAGTTATGTTTATTTGTCTGTTACCTGCAGTAGCTGTTGATGTGAATACTATATGTACCATCTGTAACTCAACTACTTTTTGAGCACTAACAGTTAGTACTACCTTATCTGAATCATTAGCGTCGCTATCTCTTACGTGTACTGCTTTTCTACCCATATTATTTACTCTTTAGTTTAGCTTTAAGCTTTTGAATTCTAACTTCAAGCTTGTCTCTTTTTAACTCTAGTTCAGCTTTCTTTTTAAACTGATAGAACCTTAATTTATTTATCTGATTATTTATATTCATTAATTGAAAGTCTATTGCTCTCATCTCTTGTATAATAGCGTTATCTTTGGTTTCCATTTAGTCCTCCCAAGTAATACTATCGATTTCATCTAAAGTAAGTGAATCTAGCACTTGTTGTTTTTTTGCTTGGTATTTCTGCCTAGTATTTACTATAGTAGTATTAATTAAATTTATTTCAGCACTTGACAATCTTCCAGATAGTGCATTGATTTGATCTACTATAGAAGCATTTTCTGTAGTCTCTTCAAAAGCCTTTATTTTAAATTCTTTAAGTTTTGAAGCCTTCTCTGCAAATATATCTCTACCATCAATATCTGATAATATATTACCTTTCCCGTCAGATACCTGATGTCTACGTCCTTGGTAATTGTCTAGATTAATATTCTTAACTTGATTGTCTGAAGATAAGATTTTTGTAAAATATTTTATTATACTGTCCATTATACCACTCTATACCATAATCTTGGGTTACTATTAGCATCAACTGTAGACGATGCTGAAGTAGAAGGTAGTGCTCCTGATCCTAATGAAGATTCATATATCCCTGTCAAACATCTAGTAGATGGTGAAGAGAAACCTAGATCATCATCGCCTTGAATATAAGATACATTTTGAGCCCTTACTGTGGGTGTGCCGTCAGATACTGCACAGAAATAATATTGTCCTTGTAAAGCTTGAGACACAGTTATTTCTTTAAACCCTGTTGAAGATGAATCTACTGTTCCCGCGTCTAATACCAAAGCATCCGGCAGTCCGTCAGTTCCTACTGTATATATGCCTAATCTTATTATAGTGCTCGCTGCTGCAGTAGTTACGTCTACTCCTATTCTAGTTATAGTTATAGCTTCTGGTACTGGTATTAATACATGATATATCCTATCTGCTGTTAGCGCTCTAGTTCCTACTTGCCCTTGTTTAGGGCTACCATAATATCTTCCAGTTACTCTAGGAGGATGAGTAAAATTAGTATAACCCAGCACGTTAGCAGCTGTGACTTTTTTACTTGTACCTCCGTCAGCAACTACAAGTTCTTCTGTGCCTGCTAATGCTGTTGTTTCTGTTAAGTCACTGATCTTAGTGTCAGCCATTTATTACTCCAAAATTAAATATGTCGAACCGTCTTCTGCTAATAAAAAATTGCTACCGTCCTCTAATAAGTATCCATCCCCTACTGGTCCTCCTGAGGTCCATTCTATAGTCTTTTCAATCGTTGATTCGATTGTCTGTTCTATAGATCTTTCCATTAGCTCTTACCTGTAGCCGGGTCTGATCCTTTACCTGTTTGTCTTACGTGTAGTATCACACTACCTGAAGAATAAGAAGTTATATTAACTCGTACTGCTATGATAGGTCCTACGATAGCTACCATAGTACTAGCAGTTAAACCAGTTGCAGATGTTAATTTAAATGCGTCTGAACTTGTTGTCAGATCGTTTCCTGCTACACCTGTAACTTCTATATCATAAGTGTTTGTACCAGAATGTTCTGCGTGTACTGATACATTAAAATCTTGTTCTGAAGCGTCTATAGTAACCCAATCTGAGGTTCCTGATGCGCTTTGTGTTACACTCTTATATGTATACAATTGACTATCCTATTATGATCTGTAGCAAAATATTAGTGCCAATAAATGTTAATGTAAATATAGTTGATACGTAGACTATATTAAGTATATTTTTTAATTGTTCTGTTGCAGTATATTTAGTTCCATTAAAAGCTTTTCTTAATCTATCTTTAAAAGTATAAGCCATCTAGATCTCCGTAATATAATTAAAGTCGCCTTTTACAAGTACATACCCTGCCGTAGTTGTTACGACTGTGCCATTTGTTTCAGGTGTTGCTTGAAACCATAATGTACTCTTACCTGGTGTTTGAGAGAGTAGCCCATTATTACTAACGTATGGTCCTCCATTACTTGTTACACCATACCTTAGGGTTTGGTATATAGCATTGACATCTGGTACATATACCATCTGATCTATTTCCGCACTTTTAGTGCCTGATCCCCCACTTGCCCTGTATGCTGTCATTGCTACATTCGAGGTAAATAGAGTGTACCCTGCAGGTATCGTAAAATGCGATTGTTGTGTTATACATTCTCCAGCGGGTATTGTAGCATACACATTAGAGCTTGTTGCCCCTGTTATAGTTATTGCACCTGCATTCTTTTGACCTGATCCGTGGAATACTGATCTTACTCTGTTAATTGCTATAAATTGGTTAGTGGTTTGAACAGGTGTGAGACCATCTAATGTTACTGTCTCATTCTGTAGGTTATAACTAGTGTCTAATCCACCTATTTGGACATACCATGCCCCTGTGCCATTTAGGTCATCATTAGCGCTAGCACTGACTACTGAGATTAATTCTCCAGCTGTGTAAGGTAGTGCCTTCGTACCGCCTGATTCCCATACATCCTCAGTAGTATTAGCAGTCAAACTAGCAGATCTTCCAAACTTGCGAATCATCAAAAGATCATTAGGAGACCTTTCAAAGCTAGCTCTAAAGAGTAACTCTTCCCAAGTCTTATAATCATCTAGTCGCCATCCGGCCATATAAAGATCTCAAAATAAACCCCAGAGCTGCCTGGGGTGTGAATAGGTTGGCAGCTTCTTCCTCTAAGGTTTCACTGCCGGGCTTGTGGCCACGTTAACTGTTTGGGGGTGATTACACTGAGCTGTGTCCTATCATCTTATGCGTACTTTGGGGCCCCTCTGTGTGAGCCCTAGTACTTTCCCCTTATTCTCTATAGTATACCACAGTGCATACTCTATGTCAAGCCCCATAGTAAATTTTTTTAAATATATTGTACAGTATAGCTATGGAGAAGTGCACTGCGGACTTTGGAGTTAGGTGTATATACTACTTAATTTTACTGCAAAGTAGGGCTCCAAAAAACACCGAGTAGTCTTTTTATATATAATGAGTAACAAAACCCGCGGCCCCCTTTAAATACACCCCCGGGGGGTCATTATTTTATATACACTGTATAGTATCACCCCCAAGTATGCACGTCCATGAAATCATAGTTAGAACTAGCTAGCATTTACTGTGCAGTACACCCCCCAAGTATTCTATGTGTGTATGTATGTATGTGGGGGGGTGAGGCTATAGAGCACACTCTAAGTCTCGCGCGTATAGATATAACTACAGAGTGGGGGTGGCTTAGTCTAATAGTGTGATTATAGTGGGGCTAATGAGTAGTATCTGGTTCGTCATGCTCATAAGTGCTTGATTCTATTGATATATTTGTGATGTCCTTCTCAATAGCTTGTGGTGTGGCATAGCTGATTATCTGTATTTGGCTCTTGGTATCGACCTCACCTTTGTGCTCAATAGTCTGATTTTTCTGGTATCTTGGTGTTAAAACTGGTGCAATTTGGGTTAAAACTGTCTTAATAAAGTCCATTCTAGCACGTCTAGCTTCGAACGCAGCTCTCTCAGAACCTCCAAAATTGACTAAATTGTCCATCACCCAGTTAGTCTTAGTGATCTTATTGAACTCATCTTGTAGGTCTTCCATTAACATTGTATATGCATCAGTGATAATCTCACGAGCTTCGTCATGTTGGCTCTGCCAGCGATACACAGTCATAGCTGAAGGGAATTTATTAGGGTATGCTCTGCATAGGGGGCTAATCAATCGTTGCTCAGAGACAATCAAATTGGCTAATTCATGCATCAACTTGTTAGAATACTTAATTTGTTTCTTTCTAGTCCTTTTATTCGTCATCTTCATCCTCGTCGTCAAGCCATTCTATCTCTATTGATTCATCATCAATATCACCTAAATGTCGTGATATAGAGTCTAACTTACTAAAATCATACTTAAATATCTTCATTCCAGTCTCTGGATCTTCAAATACACTCTTAATATTGTTATTATCTTCCTCTGAAGCTGCTAAAGAGTCCAACATGTCCTTAACTTCTTCATAAATATGCTTAATATGGCTATTAAGCTCTGCTATATCATATATTGATAGGTTTAGCTCTTTTTCTCTAATCTGTTTACGTGTATAATCAATAACTAAAGCATCTTGACAGCCTAAATAGTCATCTTCAAGCTCTTTTTTGAGGTTATTTAACTCAAATTGAGCATCTAAATACTTTAATTTAGATGATAAGTCACTCAAACCATCAGTTTGAGGGTCTGATAAGTCGTTGTTATTCAATGGAATTCCCCAATTTTGTAGTCCTAGCCCGCAGTGTCTCTACTTTATAGTATATACTTATAAGTAGGCTTTGTGGCCCGGGCTTAGTAGTATTGTACCATATAAATACTCAAAAGTCAAGTGCCAATCAATGATATTTTGAGGGTAACTCTATAATCACTTGACATAGCTATACTATGAGACTATACTATAGAGTAGTAATAGGAGAAAATTATGTGGCACACAGGCTTTAGTAAACCAGAACATCTGTTGATGATAGCAATCATACAACAGGCATATATAGATAAAGATTGGGACTATTTTAGCAGGGACGCTTTCCGTGATCATTGTGAAGTATTAAAAGTTAACCATGAAACTATCAAAGAGGTCATACTAAAAAGAGCAGCACGAGAGGGTATATACAATGGCTAAGCATATTATAGAATTCGATTTAAAAGACGCTAAAGATGAAAGATCATTAAAGAGAAATATTAAAGCATTAGATATGGTATGTGCATTACAGGAAATATCAGAACAATTACGTGCAAGTACTAAATATTATGGTAATGTACATGATACTGAATTACTTGAATTATTCCAAGGAAAGTTCTATAATATATTAGAAGACTATGGGATTAATTTGGAAGAATTATTAGATTAAGGGAACTTTTAAGACATTTAGATGTCTAAGCATATATATAGACAAACAAATAGGCAAGAAAATGAGTAACTACAAACAAGACCACGTATTAGCAAAATTGATTATTGCAGTAATTGTTGCTATACTTATAACAGGAGCACAGTTAAGTAATATGCCAATATCTTTAATATTGAATATTAGTGCTGTGTTTGTATGGTTTTTTGGTGTGAATCCACTAGCATATTTAATAGAAGAGATTAGAGGACATTCACATAAACATGATAAACTTTAAGGTGTACAAAATGAAATTTTATGAAGTATTATATAGAAGTTATTCAAGTCCAGAGCAAAGAGCTTTAAAAGTACTTAGTGACTTATCTATCAAGATATCAATGTTTGGTGACGTTTGTGATCCTACATTTATACAAGCTAACAACAGATTTCAGGCATTATATCAAAAACTTAGTAAATTATTAAATAGTAATATTACAAGCGAAAGTGATAGAATACAGAAATGTGTTGAGTATGTGGAAATTCAAGGAGATATGAAAGAATTATTCACTGGATTAAAGAACGGATATCTAAAACCGAAGGTATTGCACTAATGAGCAATTTAAATGATTATTTAATAAAAGCAAGTTCAGAAAGGCATACAGATGTTGTAAAAGTATTACTTGAAGCTGGTGCTAATGTTAAATTAAAAGACGATAAGGGTTATACAGTATTAATGTTAGCAGTTAGAAATG
>Ga0208547_1000121_pt1 | contig 38243 bp, 37 predicted proteins | sample DEB08_DNA_5_FD_185501 | JGI IMG/M metagenome (GOLD analysis project Ga0208547, IMG submission 185501) | Aqueous microbial communities from the Delaware River and Bay under freshwater to marine salinity gradient to study organic matter... | ecosystem: Environmental > Aquatic > Marine > Coastal ...
TTTATATTGCACAGACTGGTGTAGTTGCTGCGTACATGGGAGCTACAGCTTATATGGCAGGTAAGCCTATGGGCAACAAAGTGGCAATGAGTAAGGATATGAGATAATGGGATTTAGTTTAAGTAGTCGTTCACTAGGTAAACTAGAGGGTGTTCACCCTGATATGGTAGCAGTTGTTAAACGTGCTATTGAACTGACGGACGTTGACTTTGGTGTGACGTATGGAGTCAGAACTTTAGCAGAGCAAGAAGAACTGTATAACTCTGGACGATCACAGACTATGAAATCCAAACACCTTATTCAGGAAGATGGTTATTCACATGCCGTAGACCTCGTAGCCTATTTTGGTTCTAACGTAAGTTGGGAACTAAATGTTTACGATAACATTTGTGATGCTATGGCACAGGCAGCGGAAGAACTAGAGGTGCCTATCAAATGGGGTGCAGCTTGGTCAGAGGGTGACATTCGTTACTACGATGACACTGCAGAGGACGCAATGAATGCATACATTGACCTACGTAGATCACAAGGTCGTAGACCCTTCATTGATGCTCCACATTTTGAGATGATGTAATGAGATGGTTAGTTCTGGCCTTATTGTTATCTAGTTGTGGTTTAACTTCACTGTTACCTACAGGCGGTACTAATGTAGCTGCTAATACACAGTTAGGTAAAGAAAACAAACAGGCTGTAGTTACTTACGAAGAAGAAGAAACTAATAACGCAGGACGTGACATCATTACAGAAACAAAAGAAGTAGAAGCAGGTCCAGTAGAAAAGCTAATGATTAGTAATCAGAATATTCCCCCTTGGGTTATAATGCTGCTACTACTAGGATGGCTACTTCCTACCCCGACACAAATAGGTCAATCAATAGCAAACTTTGTGCTTGCATTGTTTAGAAGAAAGAGTTAAAATGGCACGAGCATTAACAGAAAAACAACAGAAACTACTAGCTGTCTTATTTGATGAGGCTGGTGGTGACATTGTAGCTGCAAAAAAGATTGCAGGGTATTCGGATGCTACTTCATCTACTGAGATCATTAACTCTTTGAAAGAAGAAATACTAGATGCTACATCTGCTTACATGGCACGTAATGCACCTAAAGCTGCAATGGCTATGGTAGGTGCTTTGTACGATCCTACTGAACTAGGTATTCGTGATAAGATGTCAGCGGCAAAAGAACTACTAGATCGTACTGGCCTAGTTAAAACAGAAAAGATGCAAGTAGAAGCTAAAGGTGGAGTAATGCTAATGCCACCAAAACAAATGGATGAAGATGACTAAACCATTAAAACAATGGAAGTTACCCCAACCAACTGATATAAAAGAAGACAATGAATGGGTTCCTATTCCCCGTATATCTAGGACCATTCCATTCGGCTATGAAGTAAATCCAGATGACCCTGATGTACTGCTGCCTATTGACCATGAGCTTGATATGCTTGAACAGGCACAAAGGTATCTTAAACAGTACTCATATCGTGAAGTAGCTAATTGGCTTACACGAAATACAGGTAGAGATATATCTCACGTAGGTTTACGTAAACGGTTGGAAAATGAGCGAAGAAGAAAAAACAAAGCTGCAAGCTTACGCCGATGGGCAGACTATGCGAAAAAGGCAATCGCCAAGGCGGAAGAAATTGAACGCACAAGGCTCGGAGCAAAAGCAGACGAAGAAGACATCAGCGAGGCCAAAGCCTGAACCTGCAAAGATTATAAGTGAAATTCCAATTGAGGAACAACACAACGTAATCTTTAAACCTAATGAGGGACCACAGACAGAGTTTCTTGCTGCAGGTGAACGTGAAGTATTATATGGCGGCAGTGCAGGTGGCGGTAAATCCTATGCCATGTTAGCAGACCCCTTACGTTACATGGGGCATCCTAGTTTCTCAGGACTATTGCTACGCCATACTACAGAAGAACTTAGGGAACTTATATTTAAGTCTCAAGAAATGTACCCTAAGATATGGCCTGGAATTAAATGGTCAGAAAGAAAGATGCAGTGGACTGCGCCATCTGGTGCACGATTGTGGATGTCCTACCTTGACAGGGAAGATGACGTTCTGCGTTACCAAGGTCTAGCTTTTAGTTGGATAGGCTTTGACGAGTTGACACAATGGGCTACCCCGTTTGCATGGAACTATATGCGATCTCGTCTACGGTCCACTGCACCCGACTTACCTATCTTTATGAGGGCAACTACCAACCCAGGGGGTAGAGGTCACCATTGGGTTAAGAAAATGTTTATTGACCCTGCCCCTTCTGGAAAGGCTTTTAATGCAACTGATATTGAAACAGGTGAAGAGCTTAAATATCCTGCAGGACACGCAAAGGCAGGAAAGCCTTTGTTCAAACGTAGGTTTATACCTGCACGTCTTTCAGACAATCCTTACCTAGCAGAACAGGGTGATTACGAGGCAATGCTACTATCGTTGCCTGAACAACAACGTAGACAATTGTTAGAGGGTGACTGGGACATCAAAGAAGGTGCAGCCTTCACAGAGTTTGATAGGAATGAACATGTCATTGAGCCTTTTAACATCCCTAGTAATTGGGTTAAGTTTAGAGCATGTGATTATGGGTATGGTTCTTACAGTGCTGTCGTGTGGTTTGCCGTTGCGCCTGATGAGCAACTTATCGTATATAGAGAATTGTACGTCAGTAAAGTTCTAGCTACTGATTTAGCAGACATGGTGCTTCAGCTAGAAGCAGAAGACGGAAACATTAAGTATGGAGTTCTTGACTCTTCTTTGTGGCATAAGCGTGGTGATACTGGCCCTAGTCTTGCTGAACAGATGATTAGTCGAGGATGCAGATGGCGTCCATCAGATCGTTCTAAAGGTTCACGTGTAGCAGGTAAGAACGAAATACATAGACGTTTACAGGTAGACGAGTTTACAGAAAAACCCAGACTAGTATTCTTTAACACTTGTACTAATATGGTAGCACAGTTACCAGCAATTCCACTGGACAAAAAGAATCCAGAAGATATTGATACACACTCAGAAGACCACTTGTACGATGCTTTACGTTATGGTATAATGTCAAGACCACGGTTTAGTTTATTTGACTATGACCCACATTCTACAAGATCATCTGGAATGCGAGTGGCAGATTCAACATTTGGCTATTAAGGAAAAATAAATGGCAGAAGATAATGAAGTATTCATTGAGGATGATGCAGTTATCCTTGAGGACACAGATAACTCAGTAGAAGAAGACGCAGATACTTCTAAGATTATTCCGTTTATTATGGAACGATACGCCCGTGCTGAAGACTACCGCCGACAAGATGAAGAACGTTGGCTACGTGCTTATCGTAACTATCGTGGCATATATGGCCCAGAGGTACAATTTACAGAGGCAGAAAAGTCTCGTGTGTTTATTAAAGTAACTAAGACAAAAACACTGGCTGCTTATGGTCAGATTGTAGATGTACTATTTGCAAAGAATAGTTTTCCACTTACAGTTGATCCTACAGAACTTCCAGAAGGAGTTGTTGAGAATGTCAGTTTTGATCCTGCTGTTCCTAAAGAGTTACAAGAAGACCGAAGAAGTGATCCAGTATCACCTTACGGTTTTAAAGGTGACGGTAAAGAGCTTCCTGCAGGGGCTACGGCGAAAACGTTAGAAGAGTTACTTAACCCTGAACTACGTGAAAAGCTAGAGCCTATTGAAGGTATTAAAGAAGGTACAGGCGGTACGCCTACATCTGTTACATTTAGCCCTGCTATGATTGCAGCTAAAAAGATGCAGAAGAAAATTCAAGACCAGCTTGATGAAGCATCAGCGTCTAAACATTTACGCAGTACAGCATTTGAAATGGCTTTGTTTGGTACTGGTGTAATGAAAGGTCCATTTGCTGTAGATAAAGAATATCCTAACTGGGATGACGATACAGGTGAGTATTCACCTATCTTTAAAACAGTACCCCAAGTATCCCATGTATCTGTGTGGAACTTTTATCCTGACCCAGATGCTAACAACATGGAAGAAGCACAGTATGTTATTGAACGTCATAAGATGTCACGTTCACAACTACGTGCACTAAAGAAACGTCCATACTTCCGTAGTCAAGTTATTGATGAAGCAATTTCTATGGGCGAAAACTACGATAAAGAATATTGGGAAGACGATCTTTCTGATTATGCACCAGAGCATGGCATTGAACGTTTTGAAGTCCTAGAATATTGGGGCATGGTAGATGTTGAAATGCTTATGGATCAAGGTGTAGACATTCCTCGTGAGTTACAAGATACAGACGAACTACAGGCAAACGTTTGGATTTGTAATGGTAAACTACTACGTATGGTACTTAACCCATTCAAACCTGCTCGTATTCCTTACATGGCATCACCTTATGAACTAAACCCATACTCATTCTTTGGTGTAGGTATTGCCGAAAATATGGACGATACGCAAACGTTGATGAATGGTTTCATGCGAATGGCTGTTGACAATGCTGTATTATCTGGTAACCTTTTGATTGAGGTAGATGAAACTAACCTAGTTCCAGGCCAAGACTTATCAGTATACCCAGGCAAAGTATTCCGTAGACAAGGTGGTGCACCAGGACAAGCTATCTTCGGTACTAAGTTCCCCAATGTTGCAGGTGAAAACTTACAGCTATTTGATAAGGCACGAGTGCTTGCAGATGAATCTACTGGCTTCCCTTCCTTTGCACATGGACAGACAGGTGTCATGGGTGTAGGCCGTACTGCTAGTGGCATTAGTATGCTAATGGGTGCTGCAAGTGGTACTATTAAGAATGTTATTAAAAACGTAGACGACTATCTGCTTCGCCCACTAGGTGAAGGACTGTTCCGCTTTAATATGCAGTTTGACTTTGATCCTGAGATTAAAGGTGACTTAGAAGTTAAGGCACGTGGAACAGAATCACTTATGGCTAACGAAGTACGTAGCCAAAGACTTATGCAATTCTTGCAAGTATCATCTAACCCTGCACTTGCGCCGTTTGCTAAGTTTCAATACATTATTCGTGAGATTGCAAAGTCTCTTGATCTTGACCCCGAAAAAGTTACCAACAATATGAATGAAGCTGCAATTCAAGCTGAACTAATGAAACAGTTCCAGCAAGAACAGCAAGCACAACAACCTCAACAAGGTGGTCCAGCAGGTGCAAACCCAATGGACACATCAGGAGCAGGTGGTGGAACTATAGGTGTAGGACAAGCACCGACACCACAAGAACAAGGATTTAGTGGTAATGCAGGACAAGGAGCACCTCAGCAAGCTCAAGGGGCTGGTCAGCAACCAAGCCCAATGGTCTAAGTTTGAAGCTTACTTAGACATGATAATCAATCAACAGCATCGTGTTATGGAACAAACAAATGAAGTTGTTGCTGTTCATAGAGCACAAGGTGCTATCTATCAGTTACGTAGACTAAAGTTATTACGTGACGAAGTATTAAAATCTCAGTAAGGAAATTACTATGGAAGAACAAATGGAACTCTTTGAAGACGGTGGTCTAAAAGATGAAGGTGGCATGGTAGACGAAGAATCAGGAAATGAAGTTCCTAGTGGTAGCACTAAAAAAGAAGTACGTGATGACATTCCTGCTATGCTAAGTGAAGGTGAGTTTGTTCTACCTGCTGATGTTGTACGTTATCATGGACTAGAAAAAATTATGCAGCTTCGTGATGAAGCTAAGTTTGGCCTAAAGAAAATGGAAGCTATGGGTCAAATGGGTAACTCTGACGAAGCTACATTAGATGATGACGTTCCATTTGGTCCTGCTGATCTTATTATTGTAGGTGCAGAACCTATGGAAGATGAACCACGTGAGATGTATCAAGGTGGTATGGTGTACGCACAAGAAGGTACATTTGTAAAACCTTCTACAGGTATTGCTGGTTATCAACCTTCTATCTATCAAGGTCAACAAACAACGGGAGCATATACTCCACCACCTAGTTCTGTTGCACCCCCTATTCCTGCACCTTCTCCTGCAGGTGGCTATGTGCCTAAGTTTGTTTCAAGTGGGCAAATACCTGTTGGTGTAGCTCCACCCCCTGTAACTCCAGCATCAAGTACTGATACTTCTGCAGTTAGCACAGCATCAACTGAAGATAAACCATTTGTTCCAACTGTAAGTGATGTATATACAAGTGTAGAGTACATTAATCCTGAAACGGGCGAACGTAGAATGTTTAACTTCTACAATGGGGCAGTAGTAAACGGTCCTATTCCAGAAGGGTTTATTCCTGTTACAGAATGGGAAGCTTCACAGACAGACACAGGAACAACCACTACAACAGGAACAGGTACTGATGATACATCTGTAGCAACTACACAAGTTACAACAGATGATGGTGGTGCTCAAACTATTCGTGAGTTACAACAAAAACAACAGCAAAGAGAGTCTCAAGAACTTAGCATTCAAAAAACAAATCTTTTACAAAAAGGTTCTGCTAATGATCTAGTAAGTGCATGGCTAGATAATAAACGTGTTCTTGGTGCAGGAAACGTAGGATCATTCTTTAGTCCTCTTATAGGTGCGTTTACTACCGCAGCAGGACTAAAACAACAACGAGATTTAGAATCAGCTTTAACAGAACGATTTGGTGAAGATTGGAAAACTACTGCTAAATTAACTGATGAAGTTAAAAAAGAACTTACTGAGTATGAAGAATCAGGAAAACTTCGTAATACTAAATTGTTTGGAAATAAACTATTTGAAGATGTAAAGGCTGCAGTTTCTGGAATTAAAAATAGTTTTACTGAAGAAGGAAGACAGTCTTACTATGAAAATTATGCGTCTAGTGGACCTGTACATAATGTAGCTGACAACACTTTGTCTGGTGGGGTTACAGGATTTGAAGCTGTAACAGACAGTAGTGGTGCTCTACAAATGAATCAACATGGTATGCCACAGTCTTCAGGAAACCTATCTCTTAAAGAACAACAATCTTACGACAATGCAGTAAGAGATGGCAATGCCTCAGTAGCAAATCACCATGCAATTATTGCAGCGCATCGGGATAGACAAAACCAATATGCAGATGCACTTGCACGGGGTGATACATCCGCAGCCGCTGCTATTGGTGCAAATATGTCTGCTCAAAGTAGAGATCAAGCGGAACGTTTTGGTGGCAGTGTGCATCGTGCATCAGAAAGTGGTACGGCATCAAAGAATACTTCATCTGGTCTTCAGTTTTTTTCTAAGTTTGTACCCAATAATGACAATGATGGTGGCAGTGATACTGATAGTGATTCAGGCTCAAATACAGGAGGCTATAGCTGCTATGTAGCTACGGCACTTAATAATAAAGGATACTGGCCTACAGTTAAAAAGATGAAACTTATCAAGTGGTGCATGGATGCAAAACCAGAAGATAAATTTGATACAAAACTATGGCGCAATGGCTATACAGTATTTGGTAAAACAGTTATTGCGCCTCACGTAGACAATAAAATTATTCAGTGGTTATCTGATGGTTTTTATGATTCCAGAGTTAAAAACAAAAAAGACATAAAATCTTTTACTGGCCTCTTATTTTTCTATATTCCATCATATACAATTGCACTATATAAAATGCTACGTAATGATCTAGTAGATATTGAAAGGACTTAAAATGGAAGAGGAAGAACTAGTACGAGGTATGGAATCTTCCATGCGGTCAGCCGAAGACATGACTGTTAATGAGTACACAAACACTTTAGTTGATCGTATAAATAATTTAACAGACAAGGAAAAAGTTTCTTTACTAGATATGTTTGGTTCTGAAGAATTTCAACTTATCGGTAGGATACTTGGACCTGAAGTTACAAAAACAGTTGGAAAGCAGATAAACTTTTTTGCAGAGGAAGCTATAATGAACCCTGAAGGAGTTCAACCCGTAAAAGAGCTTGAAGGCCGTATGCAACGAGAAGAAACTGAAGATCAAACAGAACAAATGTTTAGACAAGCACCTCCAGAAATGCGTGTACAGGAAGAACTAGAAGATCAACCTGACACACTTGTGTAGTAACAACACATTAACTTGTTACATTAGACTGGCCTACCCATCCCCCTACCAACAGGCTACGGTGGCCCCAGTAAGGAAACTAAAATGTCAGAGAACATGGAAGTAATGGCTTCAGAGGTTGAAGCACCAAAAAAAGTAGCATTTGCCAATCGTAAGTACTCAAATGCAGATCGTATTAAAAAAGAAGAAGAAGAACTAGAACAGCTTATTGCTGAACAAAAAGGTGAAGCAGTTCAACAAGAACCACAAGAAGCTGAACCTGCTAATGCTGAGGAAAAAAGTTTTAAGAAACGTTACGGTGACCTACGTAGACACCAACAACAAAAAGAAAAAGAATACGAAGATCGTATCAAAGCTCTTGAAACACAACTAACTCAGGCAACTAATAGTGAGATTAAACTACCAAAGTCTGATGAAGACATTGAAGCTTGGGCAACTAAGTATCCAGATGTAGCTGCTATCGTCGAAACTATTGCAATTAAAAAAGCAAAAGAACAAGCACAAGGTCTTGAGGATCGTGTTCGTGAGATCGACGAAATGAAAGCAAATGCAGCACGTGAGAAAGCAGAAGTAGAACTTCTAAAGCTGCATCCAGATTTTGGTACTATTCGTGACAGTGATGACTTTCATGAGTGGGCAGAAGAACAACCTAAGTGGGTTCAAGATGCTCTTTATGAAAATGATGCAGATGCACGTTCTGCTGCACGAGCAATTGATTTGTATAAAGCAGACCGTAACATTACAACTAAAAAGTCTGCTACAGCAAAAGATGCTGCACGTTCTGTGGGAGCACGGAATGAACGTAGTAAGCCGAACTCAGACGCAATGAGTGGGGCTATCCGAGAATCCGATGTCCAAAAGATGTCGGCTACCGAGTACGAAAAGAATGCTGACGATATCATGGAAGCTATTCGTACAGGTAACTTTATTTACGATTTATCTGGTTCAGCCCGATAAAAAGTATTGACATATAAGTTATTTATGATATAACTATATATGTATAGTTTAACTGCTACACCTCAATATATGACTACTGTAGCAGTTTCACATTTTTTAGCAAACAATATGACTTTACGGATTACCTAATACGTATGGCCCATATAACACATTTTGTAACTGATCATTACATTTTGTGATCTATATGCACCCATAGACGATTAGCCTCTATACTAAGTAATAAAGTTTTGCATCTGTAATCTAAATGCTAAAGGAGTTTTATCATGGCATTCGGAGTCGCATCAGGCTATACAAACTTGCCAAATGGCAATTTCTCGCCTGTAATTTATTCCAAACAGGTGCAACTTGCATTCCGCAAAGCATCTGTCACTGACGCTATCACTAATAATGACTATTTCGGTGAAATCGCTAACATGGGCGATACCGTTAAAATCATTAAAGAACCTGAGATTTCAGTATCTGCATACCTACGTGGTACAACAATCGCACCACAAGATTTGACAGATAACGATTTCTCTCTAGTCGTAGACCAAGCAAACTATTTTGCCTTCAAGGTTGACGACATTGAAGAAGCACACAGCCACGTCAATTTCCAAAGCTTGGCGTCTGATCGTGCGGCTTATCGTTTGGCTGACCAGTATGACCAAGAAGTTCTTGGCTACCTATCTGGTTATGACCAGTCTGCTCTACATGCAAATGCCGATACAGTTAACACAACTGTTAACGGTACTAAAGCAAACTCAGCAGCAGGTTCAGACGAACTTCTAGCAGCTAACAAGTTGGACATGACCGATTTTGGTAACATCACAACTGTTGGTAGTGCTGGTGACTCTATTCCAGTTGCTGCTCGTCTACCAGGTGCTACAGCATTGCCAACAGCATATGCTTCACCTGCAATGATCTTGTCACGTATGGCACGTATCATGGATGGTCAGAATGTTCCTACAACAGGTCGTTGGATTGTTATTTCACCTGAGATGATGGAAATCCTACGTGACGAAGATTCACGTCTTCTAAACGCAGACTACGGTGGGTCTGGCCTACAAAACGGTTTGGTTCTTAACAACTTCCATGGTTTCCGTGTACACGTTTCTAACAACCTACCATCAGTTGGTACTGGTCCTGCAACTACAGGTACAACAGCACAGTCAACTAACTACGGTGTAATCGTAGCTGGTCATGACTCAGCGGTTGCGACTGCAGAGCAGATCAACAAAACTGAAACATACCGTGATCCAGATTCATTCGCTGACATCGTTCGTGGTATGCACCTATATGGTCGCAAAATCTTGCGTCCAGAAGCTCTTGTAACAGCACGTTACAACCTAGCTTAATAATAGCTAACTAAGGGGGCTGCTTCGGTGGCCCTCTTACGCATATCTAAAAGAAAGATATTCTATGGCAACTACATACATTACACTAGTAAATGATGTGCTAAGACGTTTAAATGAAGTCACACTTGATATTGCAGGTGATGGCTTTGATACTGTACGTAACGTTCAAGCTCTTGCCAAGGATGCAGTAAACAATAGTATTCGTCTTATCTTACAAGACGGTCAGGAATGGCCTTTTTTAAAAACAACATATACTCAAACACTGACAGCAGGAACAGGTACATATTCTTTTCCTTCTAATATGGGTTCAGTAGATTGGGATACGTTCTTTCTAAAAAAGACTAGTGGACTAAGTGTTAGCCCTAAACATTTAAAAGTAATTAACTATAACGACTATGTACAGAACTACAGAGTTGGTGATGAAGAAGGAGATCAGGTAAACGGTATTGGTGCTCCTGTTGTTGTATTTCAGACACAAGAAAATAAATTTGGAATTACCCCTTTACCTAACGCTGCATATGAAGTAGAATATGTGTACTTCACATACCCCAGTGATCTAAACCTTTATGATGATACAACAATAATTCCTGATAGGTTTAAACATGTAATTATTGATGGTGCAGTTATGTACATTATGAGATTCCGTAGTAATGAACAGAGTGCAGCTATTCACCAACAAAACTTCCAAAGTGGTATTAAGGCAATGCGTAGATTACTATTAGATGATAATCTATATGTACGGTCTACAGTAATTGAACGTGCAAGTGTTTCTAGTTTTAACAGTGCGGTATAATGGCAGACAATTTAGCATCCTTCAAAGTATTCTGCCAAGGCGGTCTAAACACTAGTCGTGATGTGTTGTCACAAGGTGAGACTCAACCAGGATCAGCTATTGCCTTGATTAACTATGAGCCATCCGTTACAGGTGGTTACAGAAAGATCAACGGGTTTAGTAACGACTACGGTACAGTTACAGGTCAAGCTAATACACCAGTGCTAGGTGTTTGTGTTGCTAATGGTATCAACGATGGTATTCTAGCTTGCCGTGAACCTTCTAGTGGCTCTGACTACTTACACTATTGGGATACAGCTACAGAGGCTTGGGTTGCAGTAACTACTTCTGGTTCGCCTACAATGTCTGGTGTAACCAAAGTACGCTTCACTAAGTACAACTGGGGTAGTTCTAAAGTTTTACTTACTGATGCTATCAACCCTGCAGCTACGTATGATGGTACTACTTACACACAGATTACACATACTGACGCACCCAGCGCACCAAGACTGTCACACGTATTTAAGAACCACATGTTCCTAGCAGGTGACCCTAGTGAGAACACGAATCTTTATTTTAGTGCACCTTACGATGAGACTAGCTTTGCTCCTGCTGATGGTGCTGGTGTTATTAACGTAGGCTTTCCTGTTGTAGCTATCAAGTCTTTCCGTGATGTGTTGTACATCTTTGGTAGCAATAACATCCGTAAGCTTGTTGGTGATAACATCTCTAACTTTGTATTACAAGAAGTTACAGATGACCTTGGATGCCTAGCTACAGACAGTGTTATTGAGATTGGTGGTGACCTACTCTTCTTATCACAAGATGGCTTACGTCCTGTTAGTGGTACAGACAAGATTGGTGACGTTAACCTAGAGACAGTATCAAAAGACATTCAGTCTATCTTTACTGACATCGTGTTTGACATTGACCTAGAAACACTGAACGCAGTAGTCATCAGGCAGAAGACACAGTTCCGTTACTTCTTTGGTGCAGCAGACTCACAAGGTGTTATCGGTGGCTTCAGACAAACTCCTAACGGATTACAGTTTGAGTATAGTCAGATGCTAGGTATTACAGCTACTTGTGCTGATAGTGGATACATTGGGCAGAACGAGTTTGTTATTCACGGTACGCAAGATGGTAAAGTACACAGACAAGAACGTGGTAATGACTTTGATGGTGAAGACATCTTTAGTGTATTCCAAACACCGTTCTTCCATATGCAAGACCCAGAACAACGTAAAGTGTTCTATACTGTAGCTACATATCTACGTGCTGAAGGTGACAACGAGATCGTTATGTCTGCTTTGTATGACTACGAAGACATTGACACACTAAGCCCAACAAACTTTACACTAACAACAACGGGTGCTGCAGCTTACTATAATGAAGCCTTATATAATAGTACAGCAATCTTTGACGGTAACCCTGCCCCTGTTAAAAGAACAAACATCTCAGGTTCAGGTAAGTCAGCATCATTTAAGTTCGTAACTAATGATTCCAATGCATCACACAGTATTCAGGGTCTAGTGATTACATTCGGAGTAGGAGACAGGTTATAAAATGGCAGGTTATACACGACAGTCCGTAGCTGATATTATTGCTAACGCAGTCATTAAAGCTGCACCAGTTAACGCTGAGTTCAATGCTATACGTGACGCATTTGCTTTATCAGGTGGACACAAACACGATGGTACATCAACAGAGGGTGCTTACGTTCCTCTGATTGCTGATGTAGATGCTTTAAACAAAGTTGTAGTAGACACAGGTAACAACCGCATTAGTTTCTACTCTGAGGTGTCAGGTTCTGCAGTTGAGCAAGTCCGTATCCAAGACGGTGCTATTGTTCCTGTAACAGATGATGACATTGATCTTGGTACAGCTTCCCTGAAGTTTAAAGACTTGTACATTGACGGTGTAGGTTACATTGATGATATTACTGTAACTGGTACATCAACATTCTCTAACGTAGACATTAACGGTGGTGCTATTGATGGTGTCACTATCGGTGCTGCCTCTGCAGGTGCAGGTACATTTACTGATCTGACTGCTACAGGAACTACTACAATAAGTACTGCTGACATTAATGGTGGCAACATTGATGCTACTACTATTGGTGGCACTACTCCTGCAGCAGGTACATTCACAGATGTTACAGCTACAGGTACAACTACTGTAACAACTGCAGATATTAATGGTGGTAACATAGATGGTACAGTTATTGGTGCTAGTAGTTCTGCTGCAGGTAGCTTTACTACTGTATCGACATCTGGACAGGCTACCTTGGCGACTGCTGATATTAATGGTGGTACTATTGATGGTACTATTATTGGTGCAACAACTCCAGCAGCTATCACAGGCACGACAGTTACAGCAACTTCTTTTGTCGGACCTGTCACAGGTAACATCACAGGAAACGTTACAGGCAACGTAACTGGTGATCTGACAGGTGATGTAACAGGTAATGTTACTTCTACAGGCACCTCTACATTCTCAGATGTAACCATTAATGGTACACTGAATATGAATGCAGGTACGACTGCTACTATTACTAACCTAACAAGCCCGACTAACACAAACGATGCAGCTACTAAAGGGTATGTAGATACTTCTTTAGCTAACCTTGTAGACTCAGCCCCAGGTACACTAGATACACTAAACGAACTAGCTGCTGCTCTAGGTGATGACCCTAACTTCTCTACAACTATTACAACAAGCATAGCAACCAAGCTCCCACTAGCAGGTGGTACGATGACTGGTGCTATTGCTATGGGTACAAACAAGATCACTGGACTAGGTGATCCTACTGCTAACCAAGATGCAGCAACTAAGAACTACGTAGACACTAATGCTCTTCTTCTATCTGGTGGCACTATGACAGGTGACATCAACATGGGTGGGTCTACTCAGTTGACTAACTTACCTAGCCCTACTTTAGGTGGACAAGCAGCAAACAAGACATATGTTGATAGCATTCTAGGATCAGCTACTGCTGCCTCTGCAAGTGCTGCTGCTGCAGCTAGTTCAGCTACTAATGCTGCAACAAGTGAGACTAACGCAGCTAACTCAGCTACTGCTGCAGCTTCAAGTGCTACATCTGCTGCTGCATCATATGATGACTTTGATGACAGATACTTAGGGGCTAAAGCTACTGCTCCTGCTACTGACAATGATGGTGATGCTCTTATTATCGGTGCATTGTACTTCAATACTACAACAGCTATTATGTACGTGTACAGTTCATCTGGTTGGGTTGCTGCAGGTTCATCAGTTAACGGTACATCAGACAGAGTAACTTATACTGCCACAGGCGGTCAAACTACCTTCGCAGCTACATATGATGTGGGGTACGTGGATACCTACCTTAACGGTATCAAACTATTAGCAGGTACAGATTTTACTGCTACATCTGGCACAGCAGTTACGCTGACTGTTGGTGCTACTGCAGGAGATATTGTAGACATCGTAGCTTACGGTTCTTTCTCTTTAGCAGATCATTATACTAAAACCCAAAGCGATGCACGTTATGCACTAGCAGATGATGCACTTGCTTTAGCTATTGCGTTAGGATGAGGAAATAAAGAATGGCTAACACTTTTAAAAACGCAGTTAGTTCAGCAATAGGCACATCCCAAACAAGTGTTTATACTGTACCTGCGTCTACGACTACAACAGTTATTGGTTTAACTGTAGCAAACATTACAGCATCAGCTATTGCAGTCGATGTAGTTATTACTGACACTTCTGGTGGAACAAGTGTGTACCTAGTTAAAGGTGCTACTGTTCCTGTAGGAGGTGCCTTAGTCCCTGTTGGTGGTGATCAAAAGATCGTACTAGAGACAACGGACATCATTAAAGTTACGAGTGACACAGCATCCAGTGCAGACGTTATTGTGTCCGTACTAGAACAGTCATAAGGGAGAACACAGATGCCTTATATTGGTAATCAACCTGCACCACAAAACGTTGGCTCAGATAATATTACAGATGGTAGCATTGTCAATGCAGACATTAATGCTAGTGCAGCTATTGATATTACAAAACTTTCTACTACGGTAGTACCTACATCTGGTGCGACTCTCACAGGTGCGTTAAACTTTGGTGATAATGTTAAAGCACAGTTTGGCACTGGGTCTGACCTTCAGATTTATCACGATGGCACCAGTTCTATAATTTCAGACCAAGGCGTAGGGCCATTATTGTTGAGGGCCACTGATTTTCAAATGACAAATTCTGCTGGGTCGCAGTATATAATACAAGGCGTAGACGGTGGTGCAGTAACTTTATACCATGCTGGTTCTGGAAAAGTGGCCACAACCTCAGTAGGCGCAGACGTAACAGGCGAACTAATTGCCGACAGCTACAACGAAACCTACGCAGCGGTCACGTCATCCTCTAACGCCACTACGGTCAACTGTGAGGCGGGTAACGCATTCAGCCACACACTGACAGAGAACACCACGTTTACGTTCTCCAACCCCCCTGCCAGTGGCACTGCGTATAGCTTCAGCATTGAGATCATTCAGGATGCCTCTGCGTCTGGGTTCACGGTCACTTGGCCTAGCTCAGTAGACTGGCCTTCGGCAACTGCACCTACACTGACAGCGACAGCATCAGCTAAGGATGTGTTCGTATTTACTACTCGTGACGGTGGTACTAACTGGTACGGATTTACTGCAGGTCAAGCATTAGGATAAGCTAACATGGCAACTAAAAAGAAACTCTTACAAGCTGCTGCAGGTAGTGCAGGTGGTGCTGCTGCGCTTAACGTAGAAGATGTGTTCTCCACCTATCTCTATGAAGGTAGTGATGGTTATAAATTTATTGAAAACGGCATTAGTCTCGGTGAATCTGGTGTTGGTGGTTCTGCGGAGTTTAATAACAACAACACACTTATCGTACCAGACAGCACAGACTTTCAATTTGGGGGTGGTGATTGGACTGTAGAGGCTTTTGTTTACGCTTACAGAGGTACTGACGATTTTGTTATAGCTGGATGGGGTGAGGATGCCGATAACAGGTTTGATTTCGGTTGGCAAAGTTCTACAGCACCAAGGATACGAGTAGGTCAAAACGCTATTACATATGAGGCTACGGCAAGTTCAAGCTTTGCTCTTAGTAATTATGCAGGTTCTTGGGTACATGTAGCGTGTGTCAGGTATAATAACGTACTAACACTGTGGATTGATGGAGCAGAAGCTTGTTCTATCTCTTATTCAGTAGCAGATTTTCCACAACCATCAACTGGCGGTGTCGGGATAGGATCACGTTGGTACACAACTAGAACAGGGCTAACCAATGAGGCGTTGGGCCATATTAGTAATTTTCGTATTGTTAAGGGTACGGCTGTTTACACGTCAGCATTTACTGCACCAACGTCTGAATTGACAGCCATTACAAATACAACTTTATTGTGCCTACAAGGTAGCGATCCGTTAACAGATGTTTCTGGCAATTCACATTCTATTACTCAAAGCGAGTTTAATGCTGCAAGTAACTATACTGAACACGTAGATGTTGTAGCTTCTTCCTTTGGCCCTTTTGATTCTGATACAACAAGTGATGGAGGCATGGTCTGGACTAAAGATCGTGTCAACGGTGGTTCAAGCGTTTATCATCACATAATGGACACAGAAGGCACTGGCCTAAATAAAACTCTGTGGCCCAACGATACATCTGCTTTGTATTCTAGCTATGGTGCGTCAGCTTGGCACTCTAACGGCTACACAGTAAACATGAGTGGCACGAGTGGTTTAAGTCATATTTCTGGTTCTTATGTTTCTTGGACTTGGAAAAAAGCCCCTAAGTTCTTTGATGTGCAAACATTTACGTCAGCTTCATCTGGAAATACTACGTTTAACCATAACTTAGGTAGCACTCCAGCTTGCGTAATCATAAAGAACACGCAGACATCAGACCCTTGGCTTATTTATCATGTAGAAACAGGTAACGATAAGTACTTGGCTTTTGATACAAGTGCGGCAGGTACTTTAAGTGGTTCTTTTTCTGTAAACAGTACATCTGTGACGGTAAGTTCTTCTCTAATGTATACAAGCCAGTCATATGTAGCCTACCTATTCGCCCACAACGATGGTGACGGTGAGTTCGGCCCTGATGGTGATCAAGATATCATCAAGTGTGGTGTTGTATCACATACGCAAAGCAATGGCTATGATAGTGAAGTAAACCTTGGTTTTGAACCTCAATGGTTATTAATTAAAAACTCAAATACTTCAGGGTATGCTTGGGCAATTTTTGATACTATGAGAGGTTGGACAGTTCAATCTGAAGATAGCTATTTAACGGCAGAAAGTTCTAATGCAGAAGGCACTACTGTTTCAGGTACTGGTTGGATTGATGTAACGTCTACTGGTTTTAAAATACAGGATGCTATGTTTGGTACAGGTGACTACATCTACATAGCCATTAGACGTGGCCCTATGGCTGTGCCGACTGATGCGACTGATGTGTTTCAACCACATATTTATACAGGTGATGGCAGCACGTTAATTTATGATCTGTCTCTAACCCCTGATATGGTCATCAACATGAGTAGAACTGTTGAATTTGACGCAAATGCTATTAATGATAGATTGAGGGGTTCTGGCCGTGAGATGTATACGGATCAAACTGGCGATGAGTATAATGCAACTACTGCGGGTATGGAGTTTGACTATACTAACCAAATAGAGGTTCAAGAATATAGAAGAATAAGCGGTGAAAACTATTTAAACTTATGTTGGAAACGTGCCCCCTCGTTCTTTGATGTCGTTGCTTACACCGGGAACGGAACAGCAGGGCGTACTGTAAGCCATAATCTTGGTGTTGCACCTGAGTTATTTGCTGTAAAGCGCAGAGATACCACAGGAAACTGGAATGTATATTTTAACACAGGTAATCCATCTGTAAACAATGGTTTGGGTCTGTTAAGGTTTAACACATATGATGGAGACTTAAACGGCACAACTTTCTGGAACAATACGCATCCGACAGATAGTGTCTTTACAGTAGGGTCACACAGCCAAGTAAACGCCTCTGGCGGCACCTACATAGCCTACCTATTCGCAAGCCTAGATGGTGTGTCTAAGGTGGGGAGTTATACTGGGAATGGCACAAGTCAGACGATTGACTGCGGGTTTAGCAGTGGTGCTAGGTTTGTGTTAATTAAAGGTAATGATACAGGTTATGATTGGCTTGTTTTTGATACAGAAAGAGGAATCGTTTCTGGGAATGATGCTAGACTTCATTTAAACAATACTTCTGCTGAATCTAGCATTAACGATTGGATAGACCCAGCTTCATCAGGCTTTACTGTCACAAGTGAAGGTGAAGTAAATAACAGTGGTACAGAATACATCTTCTACGCAATAGCGTAATCAAACTCATATGAAAGGATCAATCTAATGAGTGAATACAGAAACAGAACAACAGGTGTCGTAAAGACCCAAGGGCAGTGGCGCAATGAGTTCGCCAACATGTCCCTGCCTCGTGTATGGAAAGCAGCAACCCTAGACGCACTAGACCTAGACCCAGTGCTACGCAGTCCAGCGGCTACCGTAGGCGACTATCAGGTGTCTGTGCGTGATGGTGTTGAGCAAAACGCAAACGGTGATTGGGTAGAGAAATACGTTGCCCGTGACATGTTCGCAGACACCACAGAGGATGGCGTTACGACAACCAAGGCAGAGCATGAGGCGGCTTATCAGGCTACGCTAGACGCTGCTACAGCAGAACGTAACCGTGCTACTCGTGATGCTAAACTAGCTGAAACAGACTTCTATGCACTCTCAGATGTAACTATGTCTGCTGAGATGACTACTTATCGTCAGGCTCTACGTGACATCACAAGCCATGCTAACTGGCCTAACCTAGAAGAAGCTGACTGGCCTACGAAGCCTGAGTAATAAGATATACATTAGAGGATATACGTAATGAGTAAGGCAAGAGATTTAGCAGACTTTATTTCCACTGGAAGTATTCTCTCTGATGGTACTATTGAGTCTACTGAGATCAGTGGTGTTACTGCTGATGCTACAGAGATTAACAAACTAGATGGACTGACTGCAGATACAGCAGAGTTGAACAAACTAGATGGTGTAACAGCTACTACAACTGAGTTGAACAAACTAGCTGGTACTACTGCTACAACATCTGACTTTGACAAACTGTCTAACGTTACTGCTTCAGCTACTGAGTTGAACTATATGAGTGGTGCTACTAGTTCTGTTCAGGATCAGCTAGACAACATCAGTGTCACATCTGGTAGCCTTACCAAGTCATTTACGAATGGTGAGACAGCAAGCATTACTCTAAGTTCTGCACTCTCTACTGCCCCTGTTGTTGGTGTTACTAAGGAAGTAGCACAGACAGGTATTTCCTCTAAGGGTGCTTGGGATGTAAATGCTACAGCGTCTAACTATGAACTGCATAACACTGCGTATGATACTACGTTGGCTAAGAGTAGTGTTGCTGTAGCAAATATTTCTGACTTTACAGACGCAAGTAAAAACTTTCAAACTAGTACGTTTGGTGCTTCCCCTAATCCTTTCTTTAAAACAGATGGTACAAAAATGTACATTTGTAGCAGAGCAAATGCTTTTGTGTATCAATACTCATTATCAACAGCTTGGGATGTTAGCACTGCTTCTTATGATAACAAATCCTTTTCAACTAATGCACAAACTAGCGAGGGTGATCCTACTGACCTATTCTTTAAACCTGATGGCACTCTTTTATTTGTAGTAGGCCAAGGTAATGATCAGGTGTATGCGTATAGTCTTACAACAGCTTGGGATATAAGCACTGCATCTCCTACTGCGTCTAATTTTATGTCTACAGCTTCACAAGAAACTGCACCTAGAGGCATATTCTTTAAGTCAGATGGAACTGTTATATACGTTGTTGGTGGCAACGGGAATGCTACTTTCTACTACACTATGTCAACTGCTTGGGATTTATCTACAGCTAGTTACACAGGTAGCATTAATACTGCTACAGAAGATAACGGCCCTAATGGTATTAACTTTAATTCCTCTGGAACTAAAATGTATCTATTAGGCGGTAGCAGCGGAAATGGAAAGATATTCCAATACAATTTAACGACAGCTTGGGACTTAACAACTGCATCTTATAGTAGTAACTTTTTAGATATAACTGGTTATACCAGTGGCGGTGTTGCAAAAGGTATTGCTTTAGTTGACAACGACACAAGGCTTTACTTTGGGGCGGGTACATCTAACCCTGCTTACGTTCATCAACTTGATGGCTTCTCAAATGCCCTTGCCCTAGGCACAGGCTCCTTTGCTTCCACAGACGTAGGCAAACGCATTCAAGGTAATGGCGGTGATGTAATTCTTACAAGCACTGCGGGTGCGTATGACATTACAGGTGGATCAGACTTTACTGACACTAGCACTATTGCGTCAGGCTCTTGGACTATGCATGGGCTAAAGTCTGCGGGTGCTACTGATGGGCTTACTATTACAAGTATAACTGGGGCGGGTTATGATGTAGCAAATGCTAGTTACACAAACAATTACTATGACACTCCAGACTCTAACTCATTACAGGGTATTTTTGTAAACGAAGCTGGCACTAGGCTTTACAAAAATGATAACTCAGCAAATGACCTTTGGGAGTACTCATTAAGCACTGCACATGATATTACTACGGCAAGTCAGACAGGTAATAGAATTGCTTATAGTGGTGTTGGGCCTGGTGAATCAGATATGAGGGGTATGAGTTTTAAGCCAGATGGTACACGTTTGTATTTAAGTGGCTCTGACCACCACAGAATTTATATGTATAATATTACAACTGCATTTGATTTAACCGTCAATGCCTATGCAGGTAGTGCTTATGTTAATACCTCACATCAATTTCCAGGTGGCATTGCATTAAAACCAGATGGTACAAAACTATTTCACACTTCAGGTGCAAGTAACCAAGTAGCACAATATACACTAGGTAATCCTTGGGATTTTAGTAATAATGTAACCTTTAACGGTGCTTACAATGCGGGAGCACAATTAAGCTCTCCATCTGACGTTAAGTTTAATGATGATGGTACTAAAATGTATGTACTTGATGCTACAAGTAAACGCTTAGGTATATACTCTCTATCAACAGCGTACACTATTACAAGTGGTGTAACACACGATGGCAATTTAGATTTAAGCACACACGCAACAAATCTATTTGGTTTATCATTTAGTGACTCTGGTGCAAATATGTATATAGGTGGTAGTAATGGTAATGTTTATCAGTATGCCACACAAGAAGTAACAGCCCCCACATCCTCATACCACATAGCAGCCACTAACTCAGGTGGACAAATCAGTACTGAATACTGGACTGACATCAACAGCATGACAGCCGATCAGTCGCTTGGTGATGGTGAAGCATACTATGCAGTATCCACAGATGATCGCACTACTTGGTCAGTCGCAAAGGCAAGCGATGGTGTTCGTCCTATTGTGAGAAATAATGCGGGTACTTGGCAGTATAATAGTGATGCGGGAAGCACTACAACTTATGATATTTCTTCTCCTACTCATGTGCAAGATTTTGATATAAGTGGATATAGTACTGACCCTTACGGATTAACTTTTAAACCAGACGGCACTGTAGTTTACATTGCAAGTGATAGTGGCAATAGAGTTATCCAACAGAATTTAACTACTGCTTGGGATTTGAGTACTATGACTGCGGCCTCACATGGCGGCATATTATCAACAAATTCTCAAGAAACTGCGCCAAGCGGAGTTCAACTAAGTTCCGATGGAACAAAAGCATATGTTATTGGCACTGCTAGTGATACCATATACCAGTATACCTTGACTAACGCTTGGGATGTTTATCCTAGCTCATATGCAAATAAATCTTTTAGTGTATCTAGTGTAGGAGAAACTTTACCTAATGATATTTTCTTTAAGCCTGATGGAACAAAATTGTTTATGGTAGGTAAAACTACCGACAAGGTTCATGAGATTACTTTAACTACAGCTTGGGATATAGATACAGCAAGCTTTTCTGGTAATGACTTTAGTGTTGCTTCCTACGAGACTGGGCCGCAAGGTTTATCATTTAGTTCTGATGGTACTAAAATGTTTACCGTAGGAATAAACTATGTAACTGAGTGGGCGTTAAGTACAGCTTGGGATATAACAACAGCTTCATATGTAAGAGCTTATGATTCAAGCGCACAAGAGACAGACCCACACGCAATAGCATTTAAATCAGATGGTACAAAAATGTATATCATGGGTTCAGTGCAAGATAATATAAGTGAATACAATGTAAGCAATACTTCTTACACCACCTCAACAACATGGACTAACGCCACAACTAACGATGAGTTCTATGCATTACAGCAAGCACTAGGTGCAACTGAGTTTAACCGCATGGACAAGACGCAGCTAGACGCAGTAGCAGATGGCTCTCACTTCACGTTAGGCGATACGTTGGACTTGGCTATTGCACTCAAGCAAGACACTGCATCAGCATCACTGCCTACGTCTGACGGTGTAAGCATTAACTATGATGCAGAGGCACTCAACCAAGGTGCTGTACTAGGGACAGACTACGACTATGACTTCCCTGATAGCACAACGGTTCGTATCACTTCTAATGCAGCACAGAACTTGAAGATACGTGTAGTATAATCTTGACAAATAAGCATTTATGAGTTAAACTATGAGTGACATCAAACTTTCTCCAGAAGAAATAGAAGATATGCTAGATCGTGCAGCTAGGCGTGGGGCTAAAGAAGCCCTACGTTCTATTGGCTTACTAGACGATGATGCACATAAAGATATTACAGAGATGCGTAGCTTGTTGGAAGCATGGCGTGACACTCGTAAGTCTATCTGGTCTACAATAGTAAAATTAGCTACCGTTGGAGTCCTGACATTTATTGCAGGTGCGGTATGGATGACAATGGGTAAGTAAAGGTAAAGTATTATGGCAGAAGATAACAACATTCCAGCATGGGTAGACCCTGACTACGGATATAATCCTGCTAGCCCACGTAAGCCTAACATGCGTGAGATGATGGAGATGATCGCAGGTAAATCTGTGGAAGAAATCTACGCTTCTGGTGAAGACTATAGTGACATAACCCGTTTAGCTTCTGATTTATTGTATGGTAGTGTAGGCTCTAACGAAGATACTCGTGACTTTACTAAGATTACTGAAGTAGCTACTGATCCTGCAACTGGACAGATTGATGCAGATAAGTTTGTAGCTGCTACACAAATTGCTACATCACAAATGTATGGTGGTACTACAGTTAAGTATCAATCAGGTGGCTATGAAACAGACGAAGCAGGTAATACTGTAATTGATGATGCGGGTAATCCTGTAGAGCTACCACCTAGTTTATATATTGTGGGTGGCAATGGTACAATTTTACGTGGTTTGTCTGGTAATGCAGAACAAATGACTAAACAGTTGACTACCTTTGGTGTACAAACAACTGATTGGACTGGTGATGCAATGAATGCAATGCAACAGTCTGGAATAGATCAAGATAAACTACAAACTTATTTAAATACATTTGGTGAACTTACTAACACATATACTCCTTGGGATAACTACCAAGATATATGGGCAGAGGAAGGTTTAGTTAGTGGTGTTGCACCTATGATAAATAACTTTCAGATTGTGTCTGGGCAAACTCTTAGTGGTACAAGTACAGGTACACAAACTACGCAAACAGGTACTAGTGCTACACAAGTAACAGGTGATCAGACACAACAACAAACAGGTACAGATACAGATGCTGTGTCTATGGCTGCTAATCAAGCTGTAACTACACCTCAACAACTACCTCAGACTGTATCTTACCAAATGCCACAAGGTTATCAAGGCTCAGGATTTATGCCTACGTACATGGATCAAACAGGTATGGGTATGCAAACTCTTACAATGTCACCTACGACAGGTACAGGCATGATGAATTATCAGCCTACACAAACATATACTATGGGTCAACCTATGATACAAGCACCTCAAGTTACACAACCTCAACAAGCAGAAGTACGCATGTATCGTAATAATGCGGGTATGACTACTAGTATTACATTTGTAAATGGACAACCACAGACACCAATTCCGTCTGGGTTCTATCCTGTAGATCAACAACCTGCAGGGCAGATGCCATATCAACCACAGGTTCCTCAAGTGCAAGCACCTACACCACAACCAGTAACACCTTACACACCTCAGTTTAACATGAACCAAGGGGGTATTGTACCACCAATCCCTACACCTTCAGGTAATAAGTTTGGTGGATTTAAACCAGAGGCATTGCAACGTATTGCACAGAACCTTGGTTACTCAGGTGACATGGGTGGCTTTGATCAATACTTGAATGATAATCCAGATAAGAAACAAAAGATGGATAACTACACTACTCGTGCTCGTCAAATGGCAGAGGGTGGTATGGTTAAGAAGTATGCAAATGGGGGTGACACTACAACTGTAGACATACAACAGTACGATCCTCGTGTACTAAATCAACAGTATATTCCACAACAACCTGACTTAACAGGCTTAGATTTACCACAAGTACAAGCACAGTTAGCTAAAACACCAGGGTTACCTACTGGTGCAACTGTAGTTCCAACTGGTACTCAGCTAACTGCAGGTCAACTTGTATCACCTTACTCAGGTCAAGTAGCAGGATCACTAGCACTACCTACTGCACTAGCTGCAACTCAACAAGCTATGATGCCTATGACAGGACAGGCAGCTTTGATGTCACCAGTAGAAGCTGCAGGTGCTGTTGGTGCAACTGTAGATCAAACACAGGCGGCACAGTTACAGCAAATTGCAGGTATTACTGCAGCACAACAGCAAGGTACATCTGTAGCTAATGTAGAAGCTGCACAGGGTACAGGTATCTTGATGGATAATCCTGTACAACGCCAGATACAGAATGGTGAACTTATTTCTGGTGCAGCTAATGCACAAACTGCTGCTGCATTTAACGAAGAGATACAAGCCGCAACTGCTACACCTACTAAACAAGCTACTGTACAAGGTCAGCTAGAAACATTAATGGCTCAGTTTGAAGGCGGTGAAACACCTGCATGGGCAGCAGGGTCAATGCGTAATGCAATGGCTACATTGTCTGCACGTGGGTTGGGAGCATCTAGCTTGGCAGGTCAAGCTGTAATCCAAGCTGCTATGGAATCTGCATTGCCTATTGCCCAGATGGATGCACAGGTAACTGCACAGTTTGAACAACAGAACTTGTCTAATCGTCAGCAACGTGCTATACTTGCTGCACAACAACGTGCAACATTTATGGGCATGGAATTTGACCAAGCATTCCAAGCTCGTGTAGCTAACGCAGCTAAGGTTAGTGATGTTGCAAACATGAACTTTACTGCTGAACAACAAGTAGCATTAGAGAACTCACGTATTGCAAATACAATGAACCTAAACAATCTGGCTAACTCACAGGCTGTAGTTATGGCAGAGGCAGCGGCACTAGCCAACATGGATATGGCTAACCTTAGCAATCGTCAACAAGCTGCTGTACAGAATGCTCAGAACTTCTTGCAAGCTGATCTTAGCAACTTGTCTAATCAACAACAGACAGAATTGTTTAAGGCACAACAACGTGTTCAGTCACTGTTCACTGACCAAGCTGCACTTAATGCTGCACAGCAGTTTAATGCTACGTCACAAAACCAAGTTGATCAGTTCTTTGCAAGCTTACAGAGTAACACTGCACAGTTCAATGCTGCACAATCTAATGCACAGGCTCAGTTTAATGCAGGTCAGGTCAATGTTATTGAACGATTTAATGCAGAGATTAACAACCAACGTGATCAGTTCAATGCACAGAACCGTTTGATTATTGATCAGTCAAATGCTCAGTGGCGTAGAGAGATTGCTACAGCAGATACAGCAGCGGTTAACCGTGCTAACGAGATTAATGCTCAAGCATTGCTAGGATACTCACAGTCTGCGTATAACAACTTGTGGCAATACTATGCAGATAATATGGAATGGGCATGGACATCTGCCGAGAATGAAAAAGCTAGAATTATGAACTTGGCTATAGCACAAATGAATGCAGACTCACAGGCTGATCTTGCAAAAGCAAAAGCTGATTATGAATCATCTGCAGGTATTGGCTCTCTTGTAGGCAAAGTTCTTACATCTGACTTAACAGATACACTAGCTGGTAAAATTCTAGGTGGAATATTTTAAAGGGTAAGTAAAATGTATAACGTAGGATTTCAAACAATGAATAATCTAGTCTTGCCTCGTGAGGAAAAGACACAACAAGAAACAAGTACGGGTTTACTTGCACGTAATATGCCCAGTAAACCCAAGACAAGTGAGCAACAAGTAAGACAACGTGTTGCAAACTATGTTTCTCAAATACGTAAAGCAAGAATGGAATTAAAAAATGGTTGATACTCCTAGCCCAATGCTTGACGCACCTATTGCAGGTCAATCTCTTACTGCAGAGTTAGGTAATAGACCTTGGCAACAGCCTCCACAGTACACAACTGTAGAAGAGGCACTAGAGTTTTACGTACCTCGTTTAGCTAACCCTGAAACACTAGATGATTTATTTGACGTAATGGAAACTGGCGTACCTTTAACCACCATTGCTAATGCAATGCAAAGTGCGGGTGTTATGGAAGGTAAGCATAGCCTTGATGTAGGCATTCTTATCATGCCTGTGCTTATTGAAACTATGGCATACTTAGCTGAAGAAGCTGAGGTAGAATACACTGCAGGTTCTAACGTTGAGGTGGGTGCAGATAAACCTTCACAACCCGCTGTTGCTCTTGCACTGTCTAAAGTACGTGCAGAACAGGGTCAAGAGCCTGAAGAAGAACCAATGCCTGAAGAGTCAGAGCAAATGGAAATGGAATTAGAGCCACCCAGTGGTGGTTTGATGTCACGGAGAACATAAGATGGCGTTTAATTTTGGTGCATTTTTAGGTGGTATGTCACGACAAATTGTCAAAGGCATAGAGGAAGAAGAAGAACGTCAGTTTAAGTTTGATATGCTTGCTGAAGAAGAAGCTACACGTATGCGTTTGTCACGTGCCAGTGAACGTAGGGCAGAACGTAAGGCACAAAAAGAGCAAGCTGGTTTACTTAAAGCAATGGGGTTTTCAGATGCTAAAGCTGCATGGATCATGAAGGGTGGTGCTGCTGCAGTAAACAAATATGTAGATTACGCAACTGCTGCACAGACAAGGGGCATTGATCCTGATACAATGTTAGACAGTAGTCTATTTTCATCTGACCAAGAAGACCCTCGTAATGAGGCAGCTATGGCTGCAAGCCTTGGACAACCACGTAAATACGATACCACTGAACCTTTTAGTATTGACACCGATATAATGACAAGTGTTCTTGGTGAAATTAAAAAGCCAGAGAAACCAAAAGAATATAGTAGTCTTGAAGCAGGACACGCAGGTACATTTAGCTTGTTACAGGCAGCTAAAGCAGATGGTGATACGGCAGAGGTAACACGACTAGAAGGTGTACTAAAAGAATGGCAAGCTAAGATTAATGAAGCTAACCCTGAAGTAAAAGACGAAGTATCTTGGTTCAATGAGGATTCACGTTCACGTGTTATACGTGACTCACTTGCTCTTGCTAGACAGGATCAAGAGTTTAGTGTGGATATGGATGGTAATATTACAAGTAAGTTACAAGGCCGTGAAGGACCAGCAGCTATTGCGAAATTAAATGCTGCAGCAGACATTGCAAACATTGCTAATGTTGCTGATGGAGTAGTAGATGAACGTCTTATGTCGCAAGCAAATCAACTAAAGTCTTCTGCTTTCAATGCACTAGATAGATTTGGTCAACGAGTTGCCAGTACTGCAGGTGAAGCTAAAGATATTTCAAGCTATGGATATTTTAAAACTACTAAATCAGAATCTGGTGAAATGCAAACACAGCCATTTCTTGCTGAGATACAAAAAGCTAATCGTGGTGCCTACAAAGCAGGTGATGTTGTTCTAGTACAACAAAAAGTAAACGGGGTAATGACTACTCGTATTAAAGTTTACACAGGCATACCTGTAGCAACAGTACAATATCAAAATAGAACTTTGTATGATTACTTCCATGACGCAGGTGAGTATATAACAGATTAAAGGCACAGTATGGCTGATATAAATCCTTTCTTTTCTCGTGAAAAGACAGAACCTACACTAGGTGCAAAACGTGAAACACAACAGGTTAATCCTTTTCTTACACGAGAAGGAAACACTAGTGGTTTGCCTACATTAAATATTGAAGATATTTCTGGTGGCAATGCTGTAGCTGAAGCTAGTGAAGAAGAAGTTATAGAAACAAAACTAGAACCTGTAGGCACTACTGACTTTGATGATGCGGCACGGTTTATTCGGGACGTAGGTGAGTTACGTGGTGACACAGTAAACATACAAGAAGAACTTATTAACATTGCTGATCCTGATGTTGAGTTTTCTCAAGAGTACTTAGATGAAAACATTGAAAGACTTCTGCCCCCCGAAGTTCCTGCAGAAGAACTTGCAGATGTATCCGAGCCTACACCTGAACCTGTATCTGAACCCCCTGTAACGGATGACCTTGAGGCCGCAGAACCTACTGTTGAATTAACGTTTGATGAACGTTTAACTACACTACTTGATGCTGAGTATGATCGTATTGAGGAAGATGAAAAGTTTCAACAGGTAATTGAGGCAGAAGCAAAATATCTCTTAGGTTTTTATGAAAACTATATTCCTAATATACAAAGACGAGTTACAGCAGGTGTTATTACCCAAGAAGAGGCAGATAGACGTATAGCTGAAGGAATGAAAAACTTCCAAGAACAAGAAGGTTTAGGTATTGCAACTGTTGCATCTAATATTGAAGACGCACGTGAGCTAGTACGTAATAAATACTATGACAGGGCAAACAAACTAAAAGCTAAGACACTAGCTCGTCTTGAAAACCGTAATGTTGTAACGAGAAACTTATCCAGTACTCTATTAGAACAGGTAGAAGACGGTAACCTTACATTAAACCAATTAAATCTTATTGTTGGATTAGACGAATGGTTTGATCCAGTCACTACTGCTGTAGAAATACCACACAACTTTGCAGATGTACAAGAAAGTATTCGTGATGGTGACTTAAAAGGTGCTGCAGTAAATAGTGGTATAGGAGTACTAAACATTGTTGCGTCTATTCCACTTGCTAAACTATTTACTAAAGGTATCAGTAGTGGTTGGAAAGCATTAAGTGGTGGCAGGGGTGCATATCACGATGTGCAAGAGGCTCTTGCCAGAGAAACAGATCGTGCCATTGAGATACGTAAAGTTGCCGCAGACACTGCCAATAAAAACAAAGACATTCGTAACCAACTAATCAGAGAGTTTGAAGAACGTTTTAAAGTTACTATCTCTCAAGCAGATGAGGCTGGTGATCTTACGGTTGACCCACAACTAGTACGTGAGACAGGCAAGAAGAAAGTCAGTGAATACTATAGTGACATGGGTTATGTAGGCAATGATGGTAAGACTGTCAAACTTACAGACTATGCAATCAATGATGACTCACTTGCTATACCTATCCTTGATCCAGAAAAGATGGATATGTTTGTGGCTACAGTCGCAGGGCTAAAGAATAACCCTGAGTTTGCTAAAGCATTACAAACAACTGGAGATGAACGTCTTGTAGATAAGTTATTTGACTTAACATTAAACAAAGAACTATTAGGATCAGAGGAACTTCTTAGTGAACTAACAAAGAATGGTCTGTCATTTGAAGAATACGTTCTTGGTGTTGTTGGATCAGGATCACAAGCTGGTAAGTTACTTAACCAGTTGTCGCAGATTAAACGTTACAAACCTGCAAGTGTAAAAGAAGCACAAGAAGTACGTGCTAAAGTAGAAACACAGAAAGCATTAGGTAAACTGTGGGCAAGTACGGTATTACGTACAGAAAATATTCGTCGTGGCCTTATGGTTTCGTCACTAGCTACTGCTGCTCGTAACCTTCAGTCAGCAGGTATTCGTGCTCCTATGGAATCACTAGCAGATGTAATGGACACTGCTATCATTACTTATGGTAAGGCTCGTACCTCTGGTAAGACACGTGCAGATGCAGTCGCAGACTTTGCAAGTTCCATCAATCCACTTGTACGTGACGGTACATGGTCAGGTGCATTCAACAACATGCGTTATATGTTCATGGAACAAGGACGTGCAGAAGAGTTTACTAATTACATTCTTGATCGTCCTGAACTTGCAGAACAGTTTGAACGTATGTTCAACAACATTAATGAAATCCAAGAATATACAGGCCGTGGTCAGGCACAGACACTAGTAGGTAAAGGCGCAGATAACGTTGCATCACGTGTGGAAGATTTTGTGTGGGCAGTCAATGGACCTAACCGTTGGCAAGAACACATGGTACGCCGTGCTACATTCCTTGGTGAACTAGAACGTCAGGTTAAACTTAACTGGGACATGGACTTACAGACTGCCTTGAAAGAAGGTAAGATACAGGACATGCTAAACGATGCATCTAATGTTCGTCCTGAAGGTGGTACATCGTTCTTGACTATGGTTGAGACTGCTACAAACAAAGCACTGGATGTTACGTATGCCAAGCAGCCTGACTTTGCACCATTCAAAGCTACGTCAGAGGCTATAACTAAATCTGGCCTTACTGTTGTAGTACCCTTCCCTCGTTTTATGTTTAACTCAATGGAATACATGGCACAGAATGCAGGTGGTGCATTGCTTGTACCTATTCGTAAGGCTGTAAGTAAAGAGTCACGTGCTGCAGGGCTTACTGCTCGTGATCGTCAAGACATCACACGTAACTTGGTAGGCATTGCGACTATGGCATCTTACTATCAGGTACGTAAAGAGTTTGGTACTGAGGATTACACATCTGTAACCTACGAAGATCAACAGGTTGACTTATCTGCACAGTATCCTATGCGACAGATTGGTTGGGTTGTTGAGTTTGAAAGACGTAGACAGGAAGGTACTCTAGAAACATGGTACGGCATGGACATGGAAGAGATTACCGAAACATGGCTAGGTACTAACGCACGTACAGGTACAGGTAACGTATTCCTTGAAGAGATCATGGCAGGTATACGTGGCACTGAGGACATTATTGACGATGAAAAACGTTCTAAAGCAATCGGACGTTTTGTTGGTCAGTATGCAAACACTTTCTTGACACCCATATTCCAGATGGCAGAGGCACAACGTATCCAAGGCATTCGTGGTGAAGAAGCTAAAGACTTCAAAGGAAGTATCACACGTGAAGCTGATCTGCCTTATGCAGGTGAGTCAGCATTTGTCCGTTCATTCTATGAACAGATGGCACAACGTGGGTTAGCTGCACCGTCATTTGAGGAAGAGCTACCACAACGTGTATCCATTGATCAAGGTAAAGTACAACGCCCAGATAGTGGTGCGAGGCTATATGCGGGTCTTACACTACGGGAACGTGATTCAGATGTACGTGAGTACCTGAGAGAGATTGGCTACTCTGACGCAACGTATCAGCTTGGTAGTAAGTCACGTATACCAGAGAATAAAATTGCTGAGAATGAATTTATCAGTAACATATTCCCTACAATGGTAAACTTAGCAAAAGAATTTGCTACTTCTGAAGGTAAAACTAAAAAAGAGCAGCATATTATTGCACGTAAGTTTATCAAAGAGGCAGCTACAGATTTACGTGAAGAGTTTAATGACCCTGCACTGGGTGGTGCATCACCACTTGCGATTGTTGCGGATCAGCTAGGACGTTTATCTAAAGAAGATCGTGCCTACGGTATACAAATGTTTAAATCGTACAACGAAGGACGACTGCCTGACATAACTAGCTTACAGAATATGAATGCAGTATTAGAATACAGTAAAATGTCATTCTTAAAGTAAATAAAAAGGGCGGCTTAATTGCCGCCCGATTAGTTTTTACCGCTTGTCTCCACTACCAGAGAGGACACCCCTTACCTTTCGGTCATGTAGCTTACGTAAATTATTCCTCGCAAGCTCAGTCATGTCTACATTTAGATCACGACATAGTGCAGCAATGTACCACAGACAATCTCCCACTTCGTCTGCTATTGCTTCACGATCAAACTTCCCATCACGTAAAATCTTTTTGACTTTATTAGCAACCTCACCTGCCTCTGCCGCCAAACCTAGTGCAGGATAGATTACTTGATGTTCATGTTTATAGATCGCAGTCTCCGATGCCATATCTTGATATGACTTGAAGTTTAGGTTTTCATATTTACTTTCCATAAATGCTCTAGCCTCTTCCTGTAAGTTGTTCATACTCCTTCACCCGTTTTAACTGCTCGTAGTAGGCTTTGTTAAACCCACGTTCCCACTCCCTGTATTGCATTGTATCATCAGGGAATGGATTAACGACACGCCCCTGTCGAAAATCTTTATAGCCTTTCTCGTGTTGAAATTTTAACGGTGCATCATATTTGCCAAGGCCACGTTCTTTGCGAGTTAGTTGTTTTTTCATATGCATTCTCCTTATGCTACGTTGATTAGTTCTGCTTCTGTATATGGAATGTGGTAGAACAGTTCACCCTTCAGGATGTTACGTCCATGTGCCTCACGTAGACGATCCTCTGTCAGGCTTGTATCCTTGATACGCCAAGCTTGCTTCATATCTTTACGGAAGATATAGAAGTTAAGCACTCCATTCTCCCCCTCATACTTTGCAAGTAAACGTCCCTTACGTTCAGGAATACGAATGTCCTTCCAGTGTGTAGGCCACTCCTCTTTCCATGCCAGTTTAACCTCTGCCTCATTGAAATATGTATAATCATTTTTCTTTGAGACAATATCTACATTGTAATCCTCTTGTGCATTTTCAATATCATGCCCTGCACTAACTAGGTATTCCACTAGTTTATCTTTTGCAGGGGCATCATATGCTTCATACAATGCACGGCTAAATTGCTTACGAGTTCCCATTTAAATACTCCTTCAGTTCTGTGTACCCACCGATATGATCACCATTGTGAAATATCTGAGGTACTGTTGTTATACTTGATCGTTTCAGTAAATACAATAGCCATTTACTTGATGGCGATTGAATGTTGTATTCCACAAAGGTTTGGTTATGTCCCTGTAGTAAAGCTTTTGCATCATCACAAAAGTTACATTGATCACGGCTAATTATCGTCCACATCTTTTCTCCATAATAGTTCAAACAATAGTTTCTTTTGTTCGTACTCTGACATGATCATCCAATTACGTATCTCGTCAATAGTACGATAACACCCTGTGCAGTATCCATCGTTACCAATCCGACAGACCTTTACACAGGGTGAAGGTATAGTGCCTATGCTCCGATGTCCACGATTTCGCATGAGTCACCAGTACAAGCAAATGTCTGACTTGACTTTGTGCTATCTTCTTTTTCGTATGCGGATAGCTTAGTCCAATCAATCTTCTTCGGCATCTCCTTTAGTAATGCCTTATACTCGTCAACAGTGCAATCCTGATAAGGTGCTTGCTGATAAGTATGATCTGAGTGTGGCAAGAATGACACACCTGACATTTCATCAAAGTGTTTGTACACAAAGGCACCCACTTCTAGCCATTCCTCGTCACGAACTGTGCAAGTCACCGATGGTTTGTGCTCACACCAGTGTCGTTGATACGCAAGCCATGTTTCTAACTGCTCAATAGCTGACATATCGTTACGTGTAACCGCAGCCCGTGGTGACTTCACAGGGAAGCTGAACACCGTAGTGGTGTCTGGATTGAATACGCATGGTTCAGCAGGAATACCCTGATCTTTCATCATGGTTGTAAGGGGATCGTTGTTATCTCCTCTAACGGTTCTAATGTAATAGTCGTTATGTCGTGCATGGATTCCACTTGCGGAGTCCACCAACTGGGACACAGTGCCTGATGGTTTGTTGCAAGTAATAGCAGTACTAGGATTAATTCCAAGACGATCAGCCCACTCAGCATTAGTATCAACAGCCACTTTACGAAGGTGAGAAAGTGTTTCATTTAGTCCTTTGTTCCTTAATGTCATAAGAGGATTGTCCATTACCCCCGTGAGAGACACACCAAGCAATCGTTCTTCCTCAGTATTGTCTCGCCACATCTTTCGCAGATATGGGAACTTAGTGTAGGTGGATTGGATAGTACCCAGAATTGTTGCCAGACGGACTTTTCTTTGAAGACTTTCAATATCATCCGTGGCACGTACAACAATTTCTGTAAGGTTGCACACTTGCCCAGATCGCAATATGATTTCACTGCACGGGTTCGTCCCGAACTCATGGTTAGGATCACGTCTGCCATACTTCTTAGCTTGGTTCTTAGATGCTTCACGATTAAATACTCCTCGTTCACCTGACTTACTCTCAACCAGTGACAACCATTCACGCATGAATGTCTCTGCATCTGGCTTCTCTGTGTACGACACACTGTTGTTTGCTAGTGCACGATAAGCTGCTTCGTTCCACCACTGTCCTGACTTAGCATGACGCATACGATCATCACTCAGGTTAGACAAACTAATCATTGCTGAACGGCGTACACCACCCACTACAACGATCTGTCCAATGAAACACATGATGTCATGGCATTCAATTGATGATAGCTTACGGCCTTGTGCATTCTTGAATGTCTGTACAGTGAAGTTGAATAGATCAACTAGTGGTGCAGGACCACTTGCACGTCCACCGAATGTCTTTAGTCGTGAACCTGCAGGACGTACCTTGCTGACATCCCACTTAGGAATCTCTCCTGCCCACAACAGTGACAACACCTGACGGTAAGCCTTAGCCCAACCCTCTTTACTGTCTTTCACTACCACTGTAGTATCACTCTCGTACAGTTCAGGTACTTCAGGTAGCTTAGACACGAACTGACGTTCAACACTAAAGCCTACACCTGTACCACACAACAACACAAACATCGCTTCGTCAAAAGCAAATGGGTGATCAACGTGAATGTATGAACAGTTGTACATACAAATGTTATCACGTGCTGCTGCTGCACCTGCAGTCATCATAGCTCTCATGCTTGGCATGATCTCTAGGTTAAGGATTGCATTTTCAATCTCACCATAGACACTCAAATCTGAACCCTTATCCAGTAGAGGTGCTACAATGTTCTCCATATAACGAGTCACTGTTTCAGGCCATGACTCACGCCGTTGTTCACCATCCAACCACCGTGCATACCGTGATGTGTGAATGAATGATTGATAGTCTGTAGGTAAAAAATTGTTCATGTTCACTCCGTTATTATTTTAATTGCTTTGATTGACATACCATCAATGTCATAAATAAATTCCTGCAAACTTTGGTCAATCTCTTCATCAACTTCTCCGTCTACAGGAACTGGGTATTCGTCTTCATCTATGTTCAGGGTTAAGAATACTTTAACTATCATCTACTTCCTCAATAAGCTTGGTCAAATACCACTGTGCCTTCTTCAAGTCCTCTACTCCATTCTTGTATCGGTATCGCCACAGATACTTCATAATGTTTCCCTGTAGATAGTGCTCGTATCCATCACCAGTGGCGGCACGAATGGCATCAATGCATTCAATACCTGCTTGATTATAGTGTGGTGGGTTGTTTACATTGTCTACCATTCGTATCTCCTTTCTAAAAGTTTACTTTAACTACGTTACCGTCACGTTCTTCTATTAACGGCTTCTCTTCTGCCATTTCATCAGCATCAATCTGATCAACTAGCTTGAACAGCTTACGCCTTACATCATGATCCTGTTCCATTAAAGGTATAGCAGCAATCAACATGTCGGTCAACACTTTCAGATGTGCAAAGTCATCTGTTTTCATTGTGTTATCATCTGTTGTCAGCATACCTACTGTAAGGTCACCTGTCCAATCTCCATTGTCATCCATTTCTGGTGAAATACGGATAACGAAATCGTTAGGGTTAAAGTTTATTAGTGAGTTTAGCATATGTTTAGCTCCTTTTTATTTTGTCATAAGGAAATACTACTAAGTCTGGATGATTGTCAACACCTTTCTCTTTCAACCATTCTTCTGGAATAACCCTATCTGCATATAAGAATTTATTTCTTTCACACCATATGGCGTATGTTGTCTTTGCCCCTTTGCTTAACTTACGTTTACTGTTTTCAAATACAAATCGTATGTCAAGATCAGGGTGCTGCTTCTTTACTGCTACGTGTTTGCGTCTATCATCTGATGTGAACCTTCCTTTCACTTCTACGATGATACCATTTGCAAGTATAAAGTCAGGGGTATAGGTGCGGTACATCAAATCTTCCCATTCAATCTTGATGGCTTCATACTTGAACTTGACTTTCTTCTCCTTCAAGTAATCTTTTACTTTGATCTCTAGCCCACTCCTATACCCATGCTTTAACGCAGCCTTGAACTGCTTACCGTTCATTAGATAAACGGATGCCAGTTCACACGGCGTACACCTAATGCCTTGAGTTCTTCACTCAATAGCTGATCTGCTTCCTTACGTGCTTCCATTGCTGCACGTAAACCTGCGTATCGTTTCTCACTGAGTTCACGTTTACGTTCACGCAGTTGTTCTTCAAGCATTTTGATTTCATCTTGAAGTTCTTTAATTTCATCATCACCTAACATAATTAATCCTCTATGTATGCCACCGTCTTGGGGTCTTTTGCTTTACTTACCCGTGATGGTTCTTCAACCATGTTGGGCCAACACTCGTATCTGAAATCACAGAAACGACAATTATCATTTAGTACCTTATTCCCTGTGGGTTTACCACGGAAGAACTCGGGTACAGGACTGAAGCAACGTTTGAACTCATTGTTGTTCACCGTTTCAACAGTTGACTTAATTTTATCAAGTTCTTTGTCGAGGTCAAGACCATCAGCAGGTACGTATTTAAACTCACCATTGCCTTTGTTCACGACCCACCATCCACCTACACGTTTGCCAGATGCTTTGGCATAACCTGCAAGCTGCCCTACATAACCAAATCCGTCACCCTTTGCTAGTGTGTCAAAGGAATCAAACTTGTTTGCGTAAGACCAAGGCGATGCTGACTTCACGTCATCAACAGCACCATCTAGTACAAGATCATAAGAGCCAGAAACCCTAGTATCATTACTATCTCCCACTGTAAGGCTAACTTTATCAGTGTCTTCAAACTCCACGTTAGCAGCTTTAAGCAGACCTTTAAAAACAGCCTCAACAATGTCTCCTATCATCATGTTCATTACAAATGTAGTCGGCTTAGGTAATGCCTTATCGGGTTGGTTCTTTTGAAACCAGAGTTGACAAGTAGGACGCCCAATGTTGGACATCCTAAGTGTAAACTCATCCCGTGACTTACCACTGCCGAACTGACGAAGTACTGCATCAGCGACCTCTGCACCAATATCCTTAGCTTGTTCCTCAGTGAACGTACTCTTTCCATTGGCAGCATCAGTCATAAACTGGTGCAGCTTTAGTTCAGCAGGGTGGTTCATTACACGAAATCCTCTGCGTCAATGTCTACAAATGACTCAACAGTATCTGTATCTGTGTCATCATTCTTGTACGCATTGTCATTCCAAGCACCCTTGATGTACTCGTTGTAATTCTCCACCCATGCTAGGAAGTTGGCGAATGTTTCTTGCTCTGCGTCTTGCACATCAAGTGTTTCGTTCAGATCAAGAGCCAATGTAGGCAGATAGAACTTACTACCATTAGGTAATGCACGTTCTTCAGTTGCAGCTTTGATGTTGTGCTGCACTGGCAAACGGCGCATCTTGCCTAGCTTGTTGAACAGTGTCCCTGCAGTTTTAAATGCATCACGGTTTTCAATCTCCCAGATGAATGCCTGTTCATCTAGTTCGACTGGATTACCTTGTGCGTCTGTAACATCATGCAGTTGCACTGTACCGAACATGACACGAACACGTTTGATCTGACGGATCAACTCTTGTGTTTTCTCAGGCAATGCTTTGAAGTCCTCAATGTAACCCGCAGGTTTACCACAGTTGAAGCCACCATCATTGTCCTTCATGTCATTGTTCAGATCGTTAGCCATCAGAGTTTTGACATAACGGTTAGGTGTTGTGTCGTTACCCTTGATGAAACGCTTGTACATGAAGCGTTGTAGGTATGGACGAATAGTCGCAGTGGATGCATAGTAAGTTGGCCCATCAGGGATTTCCAACTTGT
>Ga0208547_1000122_pt1 | contig 38235 bp, 34 predicted proteins | sample DEB08_DNA_5_FD_185501 | JGI IMG/M metagenome (GOLD analysis project Ga0208547, IMG submission 185501) | Aqueous microbial communities from the Delaware River and Bay under freshwater to marine salinity gradient to study organic matter... | ecosystem: Environmental > Aquatic > Marine > Coastal ...
GTGTAGAAACTAGCGCAGATGTCACTGATACAACTAATGTCGTGGCGGCTCTAACGGCAGGGACGAACATCACCATTGCTGCCGATGGTACTATCAGTAGCACTGCATCTGGCGGCATCACAGTACAAGATGAAGGTACGCCGCTCACAGCAACGGCAACTACTCTCAACTTTGCTGGCGCAGGGGTTCAAGCTACTGGTACGGGCGCTACAAAAACAATCACAATTAGTGGTTCTAGCATCTCTGGCACACTGACTGATCCAGTAAAACAGACTGAGTTCACGGGAGCAGTAACGAATAATTTTACGGTTGATTACACAGTCGGAAGCATCAGTGTGTTTTTAAACGGGTCTAAACTCGCCGCCTCAGATTTTACTGCTACGAATGGCACCTCTGTAGTCTTAGGCTCTAATTGTGCCGCTTCCGATATTGTAACCGTAGTCGAATACGGAACACCTTTTGCTTCTCCATATTCCTCTACAATATTCACAGTTGGAACATCCTCAGAGTACAACACGTCCACGAAAGTCCTGACCACAAATTACACTGCCAATAAGGTGGCGATTTATCTCAACGGTGTGAAACTTTTAAGCGGTACGGACTACACCGCAAGCAACGGCACCACAATAGACCTCACCAACTCAAGCCCTACAACTGGCGATAAGATTGAGGTGGTCGAACATGGGGCGCTGGCAGATACAGTTACCACTCTCACAGGCTTGAGCGACACTCCTAGCTCGCTAGGAACAGCGGGACAAGTTCTTCAAGTGAATTCGGGCGCTACCGCTCTTGAGTTCGCAGACGCCTCTAGTGGCTCTGGTGTTACGACCTATACCGACAAGACTGCTATTGATGCTGTAAGCAGCCCATCCGAGGGCGACTTAGCTTACGACTTAGCTGCTGATCAGTTATACATTCGCACTACGTCAGCGTGGAAAAGAATTTATGTAGGGGCGCAGGAAGATGTTGTTTGGACAACGGAATTAGATAGTACGTATAACTTTTCGGTAGGAGCCTCTGGAACGACTTTAACCGTTGCCGCAAGTGATCCCGAAGGTTTTCCTATCACATACGCCCACACAACAGTACCCTCTAGCACGAACTTAGCGACTATTTCACAAGGAACGGGTGCGAATAGTAACCAATTTTTAGTAACACCTAATAATAGTAGTACTGCGGGGACATTCACGCTTCGTGTGACGGCTGATGATGGTGTATCTAAAATAAAGACTGTATCTTCGATTACTATAGCTCCTACAACCGCCTTATTAGACCTATCAACTGGAACGGGTGGAGGAAATGGCACTGCAGTGTACACGGCAAGTGGTGGCGCAGTTATAACCTCTCCGAATAATACCTACAGTTCTTACTATGACATGGAGCATTTGTTCAATGGAAACACTAGCTCTGGATTAGACTATTACTGGATGACAAACGGCGGCACAGCAGATTATTTGGAAGTCGATTTGTCATCTCACTCAGTAAATAGTACTGCTATTAGTTATATTGGTAAAATTCGTGTTTACCCTTATGTTCGCAGCGATACGTTTACAAATATAACATCTGTTGATGTTTCTAGCGATGGTTCGACATGGACAAATGTTGCGGGCGATCAAGGCATGACTTCAAGCAATTATGGATTTGGAGATTATAAAGAAATCTCAATCAATTCTTATGCAACCTATATTCGCCTTGGAATGTCACGCATTGGAAACTGGGGTTTCTCTATGCACGAATTAGAAATTTATGCGGGTTAAAACATGACCAAATCTAGAGACTTAGGCGACTTAGCACAAACCGTGGCGGTAAACCTGCCCACAGCATTAGGTACGGCGGGTCAGACGCTTGTGGTCAACAGCGGCGCTGATGGGCTGGAGTTTGGAGAGGCTTCTAGTGGCTCTGGTGTGACAGTCTACACAGGTCTGTCTGGCACTGATGGCACTCCTTCTGGTGCTACTTACTTGCTTAATGCTTCTAGCCCGTCAGCGGGGGATCTCGCATATGTTACTGCGAACACTTCGCTTTATCAGAGCAACGGAAATGGCTGGTACAGAATTGCAGTCATTAACACGACCCCAACTATTTCAAGCGTAGCGGATGCTTCAAGCAACACCACGCCGTTTGATTTAGTGGGCGGCACTAATACCGTTATTACAGTTACTGCCTCTGATGCAGAAGAAGGCACAGATCTGGCATACTCTTACAGCGTTACGTCAGGCAGCTTGAATGGTACTACTGTTACTCAAGGTACAGGTGCGAGTGAGAATGTGTTCACTATTGCCTCTCATGCTTCTAATGCCACGACTTTCAGTTTAACTTTTACTGTATCTGATAACATTAACGCGGCGACATCTGTAGCAGAATTTACCCTAGAGTTCGCTTTTGGTAAGCACACGACTTTGCTTATGGCGACTGATAATTCATATGGCGATAATGATAATTTTACTGATAGTTCAACTAATAATCAAACTCTTACAGCTTATAACGGTCCTTATGCAGGTACTTTTAGTCCCTACAGACAAGGAGGTTATAGTGCGTATTTTGATGGATCTGGAGATTATTTAACTACAGGAGGTACTGGGGTAGGAGATTTTGGAACAGGCGATTTTACCGTAGAGTTTTGGATGAAAACTACAGCAGGACAATCAACTGCAACGAATATAATTAATTCTGCAGCTACGGGTACAGGTAATTGGGGAATAATACTACAAAGTAACAAGTTGCGGTGGAATGATGCTTACACTGTAACAAATTTATGGGAAGTTGATGTTACCAACGAACTTGATGATAATTGGCACCATATAGCTATTGTAAGAAGCAGCGGAACTCAGAGCGTCTACGTTGATGGTGTTTCTAAAAGCGCATCTTCTGGAACATTTACAGATAGCGCAAATTATACAGCAACAGGGGCTTATCGAATCGGTCTTGGTAATGGAAATAATTATAGTGGCTATTTAACAGATGTTAGAATTGTTAAAGGCTCAGTAATAACACCCCCCTCAGGAGGACCATCTTCAAGGCTTACTAATGTAACAGGTACTTCGTTACTTACATGTCACCTTCCGTATTTTGCAGATGGATCTTCTAACGCTCGTACAATTACAATATCTGGAGATCCAGAAACAAGACCAGAAGGACCATATAATTATCCTGCAGAATACTCAGAAGCTAACAATGGGGGATCTATTTATTTTAGTACTGATGATAATGTAGATGGATCTTATATAACTGCTAATTACTATATTCTGGGCGACCCAGCTACAATTAATTTTTGGATGTACCCAATAGACAGTACTCAAAAAGGTTCAATTATAGATTCAGACGGACCATATAGTTCAGCTAGTGAGTTTCAATTATGGTTTAATGGAACTTTATATTTAACCATGAGAAATTCAAGCACTACCTATAAAGGTATTAATGCAAACCTTACTTTCCCTTATAAGGTGTGGACTTATGTAAGTCTTGTAAGAGAGGATGAGTACATTAAATTTTATTTTAATGGTGTTCTAAAGTATACCGAAAATGTTGGCACAGGTCAATTTCCTTTTAATTTAGGTCATACAACCTACATTGGTCGAAGACGGTATTCAGATTCTTTTTCTCCCTATTCGTATTGGCCTTATGTTGGATATTTAAGTGATATGCAATTTATTGGAGGAACTGCTGTTACCCCGACTCCTTCAACAGTACCTACCGCACCACCATCTGCGCATGCTAATGAAGAGTTTCGCCTGCTAGGAGCAGACGCTCATGTGATCGATAAAGCACAGCGTAATAATTTGTTGTTAACGGGTAGTGTAGTGTCTACTAGCACTGTTTCTAAATTTGCAAATACAAACAGTGTGTATTTTGACGGAAGTGGAGACGCAGTTACTGTTCCTAGTTTAGGCTTAAGCGGAGATTTAACAATCGAAACTTGGCTTTATCAATCTACTACACAAACTAATGCGTATAGAACTATACTTAGTTCAAGCACATATGGCAGCGGTGTACCTTTACGTATCTATACATATGGCGCAAATGTTCAAGTATGGTTAAGCTCTGCCGGAAGTGCAGAGATTAGCGGATCTTTTACTGCAAATACTTGGCATCATATAGCGTTGGTAAGATCTTCTGGAACTTGGACGCTGTATATTGATGGACAAAGTCAAGGAACTGATACAACTGGAGGATCCTATGATTTTGCATCAACTACCGAATGGACTATAGGTAGTAGGTTTATTGGTAATTCAGCGGTAGAGGTTCTTACTGGGTATCTTCAAGATTTAAGACTCGAAGAAGGAATAGCTCGCTACAACACCACCTTCACCGTCCCATCCGTACCGTTGAAAGGCTAAGATATGAGCAACACTAAAAACCTAGCCAATCTTGCATCCGCCCTAGATGATGGCACAAGCGGTCAGGTACTCCAAAGCACAGGCTCTGGTGGTGTAGCTTTTGCTGATGCTGCTGCTGGTGGCTCTGGAGTTACGACTTACACAGGTAAATCTGGCACTGACGGAACTCCTGCTGGTGCGATTTATATTGATAACGTGAGCAGCCCCAGCGAGGGCGACTTGGCGTATGATCTCGCCGCTGATCAGTTATACATCCGCACGACTTCAGCGTGGAAGCGGGTCAGCATTGGTGCTGATGAAAGTCCTGTCATTACTACTGAACCTCCAACTTCGCACGATTTAAGTGGTGATGGATCAACTTCTACGGTGACGATGGTAGCATACGATCCAGAAGGGTTTGGCATTACCTATGGGATTGCGTACCCTACTACAAATAATGCTTTACCTGATCAATTGGTTTCAGCAACTTCTATTGATCAAAGCACAGGGGTTTTCACTTTTGATCCCTCAACAGACACTGCCGATATTGGGAATGTAAAAGTCCGTTTAAGTGCTTCTGATGGAATTTCAACTACAACCCGTTTTGTCACTCTTAACCTTTCACTTATTCAAGGATGGATGCTTGGAAGCGCTTCTTACGACAATGTAAGTTTTAGTGTTTCTACGCAAGAAGGTATTCCTAAAGCAATTGACTTGTCTCCTGATGGAACTGTTATGATAATTACCGGTGAGACAGGAGATGACATTGAATACTATACGCTTTCGACTGCTTTTGATGTTAGTACCGCTTCTAGTGGTGGTAATGTTAACCCCGGTTTTGTTAAACCAAACGGGTTGAGATTTGGTGATAGCGGAAATAAAATTTTTGTTTGTGACAGGTATTCATACGAAATCTACAGTGTCCCGCTTAGTACAGCGTATGATGTTTCAACAGCAGGAACAAAAACTGGCAGCGGTACTGTTGGATCAATATCCAGCAACGCAAACACTAATTGCTTTGGTCTAGCGTTTAAAACAGACGGCACTAAGATGTACGTTTGTCACAGCGCTGCCGTGTATGAGTATAGTCTATCTACTGCATGGGATATAACTACGCTATCTTACACAACGTCTTTTTCAACAAGCAGCCAAGATGGTGGTTCAGCAGAAGTAGACTTTTCTGGTGACGGAACAAAAATGTTTTTGATGGGAATTTCACAATCAGGCACCGCTGTTCGTGGTGTTATATACCAATATGATCTCTCTACAGCGTGGGATATATCAAGCGCCTCGTATTCTAACACCTCATTCTCAGTAAACTCTCAGGAGATATACGGAGAAGGTATGTGTTTCGGAGATGCTGGTAAGACAATGTATATTGTTGGGTCAAACAACGACACAGTTTATCAATATTCAACAGAGGCATAAGGTATGAGCAACACTAAAAATCTAGCCAATCTCGCCGCCGCCTTAGACGATGGGACTAGCGGTCAGGTACTCCAAAGTACTGGATCTGGTGGGGTTCAGTTTACGGATAGCTCTGGCAGCGGTGTAACTGTTCACGCCAATCAAGCGGCGATGCTTACTGATGCGGCTTCGGCTGATGAAGGGACGCTTCACTACGAAACTGGTACGAATAAGCTGTATGTGAAGCAAACCTCTGGGTTCTACCTGCTTGCCAGCATTACAAACGCCAGCCCCACTATTGATAGCTTCTCTGAAAATACTGGCGGTGCAGGGGCTAACAATCTCACGGCTGGCGGTACTTTCACGCTCACCTCTGGCAGCAATACTGTTGTAACAATCAACGCCACAGAGCCTGATTTAGAAACGATCAGCTATAGCGCAACGGTCACAAGCGGAACAGCAACTGACGTGTTTAGCTCTCCCAGCTTCCCCGTCACAAATCAAAGCAGCAATGTCTTTACTCTAACGCCCGTAACTTCTGGAACAGGCGGGACTGTGACGATCAGGTTCGATGCGTCTGACGGGACAAACGTAGCGAATGTGAGCCACAGCTTTGAGATTGCTTTCGTTATCGCCGATAGCCACTACACTTCATTACTCATGGCGACTGACGGGTCGGCGGGTAACAACCAAGACGATATTACCGATAGCTCCTCTAACGACCACCCGATCACAGTATACGGCGATGCTCACGCTGGCACGTTTAGTCCCTATCGGTCTGGTGGATATAGCACTTACTTTGATGGGTCTGGGGATTATTTAGCTATTACTAATTCTACTGACTTCCAAATCCTCGGTGGCGACTTTACTGTTGAATGTTGGATATACTTAACAGAAACACAAAGTAATGATGGTATTATTGGAATACACAATAATCTTAATGATGGATGGTTTATAAGAACTGTAGATGCAAACACTATTCGTTTCTATTCGTCTGCGGGTACGTCTGACAGAACTTATAGCATGGATACACATAAGTGGTACCACATTGCTGTATCTTCTTCTTCAAATGTAGGAACTTTATATGTAAATGGTAGTTCTGTAGGAACCACTTTTTCTACTAATGGAACAAACAATACAGGCAATGATTTGCAAATTGGCCGTACAACTAATATTGCTAATCATTTTCCGGGCTACATTACTGATGTTCGTATTGTTAAAGGCACAGCAGTATATTCTGGCAATTTTACTCCCCCAACAGGTCGTCTGACTACCACAGGCGGTGAATACTCTAGCACAACTAATGTAAATACCAGTATTACATCAGGGCATACCAAGCTGCTTACCTGCCACCTTCCATACATCTCTGATGGTTCTTCTAGTGGTCACTCAATCACAGTAAACGGCGATCCAGAAACAAAACCGTTCGGCCCATACGATTACAATGAATACTCAGCAACCGATAACGGTGGGTCTATTGAGTTTGATGGGTCTGGTGATTACGTTTCGCCACCCGGACATGCGGATTTTGCATTTAGTACCAACGATTTTACTATTGAGTTTTTTGTCTACATCAGAACACATAAAGATTACACTGAACTTTGGGATGCAAGAACAACAAGCCAAGGTTCGACAACTGCATCCCCAATCATTTATTCCGATAGTAATGGAGATATACATTTCTTCCACTCAAATAGTAATCGTATCACGGGTTCGTTTAAGAAAAACCAGTGGACGCATGTGGCTCTATGTAGAGCTTCAAGCCAAACCAAGCTCTTCATAAATGGTAGTCAGGCTGGCAGCACTTACTCAGACACCACGGACTATGTTCAACCTGCGAGTAACTGGTCAATCGGGGCATCGTTAGCAAGCAACAACTATTTCTTGGACGGGTCAATGTCTGAGATAAGGGCTGTTAATGGCACCGCCGTTTATTCTGGTAACTTTACTCCCCCAACGGGTCCACTTACGACCACTGGAGGGACGTATTCAGATACCACCAATGTAAATACTAGCATCACTGCAAGCCACACTAAGCTGCTTCTCAAATGCACAGACGCTCATGTGATTGATAAGTCTCAGGTGAGTAATCTGAAGCTGGTGGGTAATGCGGCTGCATCTACAACGCAAACTAAGTTTTCAAACACAGCCAGTGTTTATTTTGATGGGACGGGGGATTATGTTGAGGGACCAAGTGTAAGTGATTTGAATATTGGAACTGGCGATTTTACAGTAGAATGCTGGGTCTACGAAACAACTCTGAATACTGACAGAGGTATATGGGAGGCCAGATCAACGGGCAACGCCACTGATGGAATGACTTTTACAAGAATAAACACTGACGCATTTAGAGTATGGTCTGGCGGTGCTTTAATAACTACTGGCTCGGTTACTATTCAAAATACTTGGGTTCATTGTGCTGTAGTAAGATATAACGGTACACTGACAATATACATCAATGGCAGTTCTAGCGGAACTCCAGTTTCCAATTCTACTAATTTTAGTAGTTCTGAACCATTTGTTGTAGGAGGGGGTAGACACAATACAACTGCAACTCCGACAGCTTTTATGACAGGATATGTACAAGATCTGAGAGTGAGTAATTACGCTCGCTACACAAGTAACTTCACTGTCCCATCCTTGCCACTGAAAGGCTAACTGAATGCTCGGCTTTTCACCTCTCGCCGCCGCCCCGTTAGGTGGGCTGGCTGGCGGTAATTTTGTAGAGGCTTCGGCGTCTGCGAGCATTGCTGCTTCTAGTGGTGTTGAAGCTAAAATTGTTAAGCCTGTCGTTGCCACTGGTACAGTTTCTTGTACAACTACAATTGATGCCGATAGATTAAAAGACGGTGCCGCCAGCGCCTCTGTTGCAGCGACAACAACAGTTTCTGGTGAGATTGTAATTGATGGCGCTGCGAGTGCGTCCGTATCTTCAACGACAAATATCTCGGCGGAAGTAGTCGTTGATAGTCTTGCCTCTGGTTCAATATCTGCCAGTGCGACACTTGATGCGGTGCGGGTGGCTACTGTTGATGCCACTGCTACTGTCACTTCAACGACTATAGTCGCTGCCGCCGTGGTTAAAGAAACTGCTGCATCAGGTAGTATTGCGACAACCAGCAGTGTTTTTGCCAATAGATTTAAAGATGGTGACATTACAGAGTCTGTTGCAGTTACTGGCTCTGTTGCTGGTAGGCTGGCAGTTGATGGAGACATCACTGAGAGCGCCGCTATTACAGCGTCAGCGGCAGGTAGAGTTGCTGTAGACGGCGATATTACCGAAAGTGCCGCAATTACAGCCTCTGTTGCTGGACGATTAGCTGTAGAAGGTGCCATTACAGAGTCCGTTGCGGTTACAGGCTCTTTCGCTGCCCAAACAGGCACAAATGGCAGCATCACTGAATCCGTAGCCGTTACAGCGTCTGCCACCGCCAGCCTCAAAGAGATTGATGCCGCTGCTAGTGGCACAATTACGACAACCTCGTCTGTTGATGCGCAGAGAGCGAATAAGCTCATACCATTCGGTGATATTAGCATCACCACTTCGGTTGATGCTCAAAAAGTAAATCTAAGCGCCGCTACCGCTTCAATATCTACCACCACATCAGCGGATGGTAATATTGTAAAAGTAGCAGATGCAGCGGCGTCAGTTACAAGCACATCCAGTGTAGCAGCAGATCGTGTGAGAACGGGTGATGTTACAACAGATGTAACAACCACTTCGTCTGTATCCGCAATTGTAGATGAAGGCATACCAGTAGCGGGTAGCATTACTTCGTCGGGTTCTGTTTCAGCGAAGATTGTTAATGATGCAGAGGCTGGCGGGACGATTACTGCATCTTCTTCTCTGGATGCGCTTCGGGTTAGAGTAGCAGACGTTGCGGCCTCGACGAATACAGTTACCAGTACTGTTTACCAGCGCAAACGTACCGCCGAAATTTCTGGCAACATAACTGTTACTTCAACAGTGTCGGCGGTTGCGGATCAAGGTATTTACGCCAGCGCCTCTATCACTTCTACTGGCAGTGTGGCAGCGGGAGTTAGCACTCCAGCCGAAGCTACCGTTAGCAGTGTAACCACCACCAGCGTGGCAGCTAAAAAGGTAGGTCTGGGAGAGGCCGCTGCCTCAGCAGTAATCACTTCCAGTGTCGATAGCGAGATTATATCGGCGGGGTCTATTACTGAGAGCGTTGCCGTCACGGCATCTGTATCAGGCAGACTAGCCGTAGAAGGCGCTATTACTCAGTCAAAAGCCATCACTGCGTCTGCTGCTGGCAGATTGGCTGTTAAAGGTTCCATCACAGAAGAGATGGAAGTCACCGCTGAGGCAGCTTCTAGGATTAAGAGTGGACAAGCATCCACTACCATTAACACGACCACCAGTATTTCTGGTAACTTTAGGACCAACGCCGCCGCTGACGCCTCTATTGCAACCACTACAGGTGCGGTAGGCCAAAGAATAATAGAAGGTTCTGCAACAGGCAGTATTGCGGCAACTTCTAACATTGATGCTAGACGGGTTCGTCTGGGAGAAGTATCCGCAAACGTAGCGGCTTCTACCAGCCTTACTGGTAATATTAATACCGCCGTCAGTGTCTCAGGTGACATTTCTACAACCACATCTATTAATGGTTATACTGGCACTGTGATTGATGCGGTTGCTTCGGGCAGCATCACCACAACAAATACTGTAGAAATCCAGAGAATTAAACTTGGCAGCGCTGTAGATAATATCACTTCTACAGGCTCTTTGAACGCCAAGCGTGTTATAACAAATGTATTAACAGGTAATGTACTAACGTCCGGCGCAATAACGCCAAATGTGTTGTATAGTGCCAATATTAGTGGCGTAGTAAATTCCCCTACCACCAGTTTTGCTACTAATGTGTTCACATTTACAGAGATACATCAGCAACCGTTTAAATCCTCTACCGTATCTCTAACCAACTCTCCGTTCAAATCTACTGAAGTGTCTTCTCCCGCATCGCCCTATAAGAAAGTTGCGTAATGACTACATTTATAAATTTAACCAATAGGCTTCTGAGACGCCTTAATGAGGTTGAACTATCCACTACCGACTTCGCCTTAGCCCGTGGTATTCACGCTGCGGCTAAAGACGCCATTAACTCGGCTATGTTTGATTTAAACACCATGCAGTATGAGTGGCCTTGGAATGCGGCGGAAGAGACTACCACCTTAGTAGTCGGGCAGACGGAATACTCTAATCCCGTAGGCATGAAGACTATGGAGTGGGAGAGTTTTCAGATTGTAGGTGATGGTACTTATTCATCCGAAAGCAAGAGGTTAGAATTTATCTCTACGGATACATGGTACAAGAATTTCAGAGATAGGGACGACGACAATTCTACCTCAGGTTTAAGTATACCTAAATATGTATTCCCGTCCCACGGTACAGGTTGGGGAGTAAGCCCCGCCCCAGATAAAACTTACCGACTACAATTCAGGTATTATTTTCATCCTACAGAAATGCTCAACTATGACGACACCATGCTAGGCAATGTGATTTATCCTAATGCGGTAGAGCCTACGATCATAGAGGGTGCATTGTATCATATGTACATGCTGAAGGATAACCCAGAGTCCGCCCAATTGGCTAAAGCTAATTTTATGCAGGCCGTGGCGGATCTGAAAAGCCAATACATAAATACCTACTCCAGTCTCAGTGACACACGGGTCAACTTCGGCGGGGGTAGTGGCGCTGCTCAATACAAAACAGTTAATGCGAGTTTCTAAGTGGATAGGATTGAATCCCTTAAAGTAGTATGCTCCGGCGGTCTAAACTCCAATGAGAACCATTTGGATTTAGCCGAGAATAATAGTGGTGCGGCTACCCGACTGCTGAACTACGAGCCTAGTCTGTTTGGGGGTTACCGCCGCATTGAGGGCTTTAATTACTACGACACCACTGTAACCTACGCCTCTGGCGATTACGGGCAAGAAGTACAGGCAAAGGATTCTAACAACGACGACGTAGCTGAAGGGCCTATTTTAGGCCTTGTTATGTATCGTAATGAAAACTCTACTTCTAATCCATATCCCATTGCCATGCGCAAGGATGTGGGTGCTAATACTTATTCTTTTTGGAAGCACCAACCATTATTAGGCTGGAATAAAATTACTACGGGTCTGACCGACCGAGCGACACAAACAGGCAGCGGGTTTAGTCTTAAAACCGTATCCAAGGTCCGCCATGTGCAATTTAACTTTGGCACTCGGGCAGCGTCCTCACCAGATCCCGCCGTACCGGGCTCCTTTATCATATTTGTAGATGGAGTTAATCCAGCGGTAATCTTCGATGGTACAAACTGGAGAGAGATAACCAGTTCAGGCGCTGGGACATTAACAAGTCCCGGGGGAGCAACTGCCTACGATGCTCCCGCCATTGTAGATGTCTTTGAGAACCACATTTTTATGGGTGGGGATCTGGATTACCGAGGTGGTATATCTCACTGTGCGCCTTTAAACCCGTTTGATTGGACCACTGCCTCGGGTGGTGAGCAGTATTCCATAGGGTACGAGGTAGTACAAATCAAACCCTTCCGGGATAATCTTTTTGTGTTTGGTCAAAACGCCATTAAGAAGTTTACCGCCGACGCCTCTACTAGTGCCCCAGCGCCATTTAAATTGGATAGTGTGACTGCTAACACAGGCTGCGTGGCTCGAGATAGTGTGCAGGAACTTGGCGGGGATCTCATATTCTTAGCCCATGATGGCCTACGCCCCGTTGCTGGTACGTCACGCATCGGTGACGTCGAATTAGAATCCATTTCTCGTCCTATTCAAGGTCGCTTAATTGACATTATTAAAAACGAAGATTTGGGTACGCTTAATTCTTGTGTGATTAAATCCAAAAGCCAAGTACGTGTCTTTATAGGAGGTACTGCAGACGAAGGCATTGGTATTCTGGGTGGCCTAGTGTTCGACGGGTCTGCGGTTAAATGGGAGTATAGTGAATTACTAGGCTTCAAAGTCTCCTGTATTACCAGTGAATTTATAGGCGCTCGGGAGTATGTCTTACATGGGGGCTTTGATGGAAAAGTATACCAGCAAGAAAACGGTAATACATTAGCCGGGGAAGATATAATATCGATTTATAGTACCCCATATTTAGATATGGGCGACACCGAGATAAGAAAAACCATACACAAACTCAATACATTTGTACGGGCCGAAGGCCCCTTCACTATGAATCTGGCGCTGCAGTATGATTGGTCAGACCCCAACACTATTAACCCAGCCGATTATGCTCAAACGAGTACAGGTGCGCCTGTGGTGTTTGGTGGGAGAAATATAACTTACGGCGGCTCAAACGTAACCTACGGCGGTACGTCTAAGCCTGTTATTCTCAACGACATACAGGGCAGTGGCTTCAGTGTGCAGGCTACATTTGTAACGCAGGGGCAATTCGCCCCACACACCATCCAAGGCATGGTGTTTGAATATGCTAAAGCAGGAAGACGATAATGGCAGGATATACCAGACAATCCGCAAGCAGTATACAGAACACGCTAGACATTACGGCAGCGCCTCTCAACAATGAGTTTAATGCCCTGCAAACGGCGTTTGGAACCACAGGGCACACGCACACAGGGGCCGCTGGAGAGGGGCCAAAGATACCATTAGGTACGTCTGTGTCGGGTTATCTTCCGGTGGCTAATGGCGGATCTGGTGGCGTAAATAATAATAGTGCCACTACAAACCCGACTGTTGGAGACGATACTGCAGACGGTTATGTGGCAGGTTCTATATGGGTAAATACTTCCACAGGGCGAGTGTTTATATGCGTGGACAATAGCGCAGGCGCAGCGGTTTGGCACTCCCTCGTACACATAAACACATCAGAAAGTGCCGTAGTCCCTGATTTGGCTGATACCAATACTTATGGCCTCGGTACTGTAAATAAAAAATGGGCCAATCTATTTACGTCGGGTGGTGCGTCTATGGGGGGAAATTTATCCGTTGGCGGAACGGGTACATTCACTTCGTCGGTTAGCGCATCGGCATTTAACACCACTTCAGACTATCGTGCCAAAAAGATTATGGGGGAAATCGAACGCCCCTTAGAAAAAGTTATGTCTGTAAAACCTAAAACAGGTATTAAGCATAACGAATTGTTCGAAAGAGATATGTTTGTAGCGCATGAGCTTCAGAAAATAGCTCACTACTCAGTTACAGGCATAAAAGATCAGGTAAATGAGCAGAACAATCCCGTTTATCAGACTGTGGATTATGGTTCTTTAGTACCTTTGTTATGGGCGGCTCTACAGGAAGCCACACTTAGAATCGAAGAGCTGGAAAAAAGAGTAGATGCACTTAATTAAGTGTTTATCTTGCCTCTGATATAGGGTATAACTAGGAGATAATTATGAGTTGGCTATCAAGATTAACGGGCATTGATATTAACCTGACGGGGCATAAGGCTAAACCAGCCCCTGCACCGGCCCCTGCACCGGCCCCTGCACCAGCTCCTGTAACAAATAATAATGATGGATTAATGGCGGGACAAGATAACCTTATTCAAGGTCAAAGCAATATTCTAGCCAGCCAAGCGGGACTTGTATCAGGACAAGATAATCTAGCGTTGGGTCAGCAAGGTATATCGGACGCTATTGGATCAGCAGCAACAACTGTAGACTTTACCAATGCGATGGGTCAACCCTATACACCCGAAATGAGTGATGTCCTTCGGACATTAAAGATTATAGACGGCACGGTTGAACCCTCCAAAACAGACATTGGAATGTATGATGTAAATAGGGATGGTGTAATTAATGTAGCAGATTCTAATCTTATGCTTCAGTCCATCACAGGACAAAACCCCCAGAGTACTGCGGCAACAGGTTTGTATGGTCAGTTTGCAGATCAAAATAAAATGCTTACGGATAGATTTGATACTGCAATATCAGATATAGGGACGGCAAACACCGCACTAACTGGTTTAGGTACGAATGTTGATGCGTTGGGAACCAACCTTAGCACAATGGGAACAAACCTCGGCACACTACAAGGTGATGTTACCCAAGGTTTTGCGGATACGGCACAAGGTTTCGTAGATCAGGGTCAGCGTTTTAATGACTTGGATACTAGCGTTGGAAATGTCCAGAGTGCCGTAGATACTGGGTTTTCTGGTCAAGCAACTGCCTTTGATACTCAGAACACTGCGCTACAAGATGCGTTTCAAACGGCGGAGACTAATCAGGCTAATCGTGCGACTGATATTATGACGGGCCAGCAAGGACTTGCCTCGAATCTTAGTGATTTGAGTACGGGTCAAACAAATTTGGCAAATACCCAAACAGATATTTTAGGCAATCAGGGTACTATAGTTAATAACCAAGGCACTGCGGCAAATAATTTTGTAGATTTTGTAGACCGCTACGGAACCGATACTCAAACAGCGGCGGAGCAAAGGGGTAATCTATTAACTGCACAACAAAACGCAGCGGCTCTTGCAAGCCAAGAACGTGAAGCATTATTAGCGGCTGCAGGTAACTTGGGTACAAATATAGCTTCGGGGCTAGGTACACTTCAGACAGGTCAACAGAACCTTGGAACAGATATCTCTCAAGGCCTAGGTAATATCCAGACAGGTCAACAGAACCTTGCTACTGATATTACACAAGAGCAGCAGAACCTTGGGACGGGCCTTCAAAACCTTGGAACAGATATCTCTGCAGGTCAGGATACTATAAATACTGGAATACAGAACCTTGGTTCCTCTCTTGCTACAGGCCAACAAAATATTGGTACAGGTATACAGAACCTACAAACGGGCTTGGATAATACCAATCAAAACATTTCCCGAGGCTTTGAAACTTCGGCAGGTCTAATGTCTGCAAACTTTGCGGATAATATGGGACAAGTGCGGGATGTGTTGACTGATCAAACTAACACAATAGACGCTGCTACACGTCAACAGTTTAACCAATTGTCTAATGCGTTCGACCAACAAGGGCGGCTACTGCGCAACCAAATTCTAGCAGATGGTAGTATTGTTAATCGCAATATGACGCCGGACGGACAAATGACAGAAACATATTTTGCGCCTAATGGACAGATGATGGGTACAAAATCCTTTGATGTGATGAACATGATGGCTGATGCACAAAGGTATCAGGGGACGACAGCCGCACCAATGGCATAGGAGTCAAAATGCACCCTCAAAAAGTATCACAAGACTGCATAGATCTAGTTAAGAAGTTCGAAGGCTTGCATAAAGTCAAAGACGATGGCCTAGTACACGCATATCGCTGTCCGGCTGGAAAATGGACGCTAGGATTCGGGGCCACGAAGGGTATCCGCTCTGGTATGTCCTGTACCCCCGCCGAGGCCGAGCAACGCCTTATCAAGGATCTCGACGAACACGGCAAGATAGTGAAGAAGTACGTGAATGTGCCTCTCTCACAAGGCCAGTATGACGCTCTGACGTCATTCGTATTTAACTTAGGCGGCGGTAATTTTAAATCGTCCACGCTGCTAAAGAAACTAAATGCGGGTTTGTACGACGAGTGCCCAGAACAAATAATGCGCTGGAACAAAGCCCGAGTGGACGGCAAGCTCACTCCACTGAGAGGCCTTACCCGACGCAGAGCTGCCGAAGCCGCTATTTTCAGCCGAGATGCGCAACTCCCATCCGACGAAGGTGGCCCGGAAATGCCGCAGAAGGTTACTGCTGCCGCACCCAAACCACTTGCAAAGAGCAAAACAATGGCGGGTGTGGGTATTGCTGGGGCGGCTACTGCGATGAATGAGCTGGCAGGACAACTACAAGGCCTTGTGGCCTACGCCGATAGCCTCAAGATGATCTTCTTATTGTGCGCAATCGCTGGGATTGCCTTGGCGGCCTACGCTCGGATTAAGGATCACAATGAGGGCGTCCACTGATGTTTATATTTGGTCGAATTAAAGACTACATCATAGCCGCCCTCGCATTAGCGGTCCCTATTATATACGTCTTCGGGCGTATTAAGGGGGCTGCTAACGAAAAGAATAAAGTACTGCAAGACGAACTAGAGACACAAGATAAAGTGTCCGATTTTTATAAAAATGTGGCAGAGCATGAAACTGATACCCTTACTGACCGTCAGTCTATTACTGACAGGCTGCGCTCAAACGGTTTATAAAACACGCCTCGAAATTTACTGTCCCCAAATTAAGCAGTACGACGAGCGCTTCAATCAAAAACTAGCGAATGAACTGGATAGTCTGCCGCCAGAATATACGGCGATTGATGAGACTGTGAAGGGGTACATCTACTTGCGTGATCGTATTCGACGCTGCGAGGAAGAGAAGGAAAAATTACAATGAGTGTGTTTGGATTTGGCGACAACCCTATCTTCGACATGGAAGAGGCGAAGGAACAAACTGGCATGAATGCCAGCGAGACTGAAGTCGAAAATCTTGCAACTAACCCCAACCAGTTTTTGCAAGACAATAGTATGAGCCTATCCGATCAAGTTGAGGATTTTAAAATAGATGCCGATTCTGATCCTAAAACCACTGTGGATGATTTTGGATCTATTGCCGACGTTAGTCTCACTCCTGATCAAGTAGATGAAACCGGGATGACGGACGTTGTTGCGCCTACAAATCCGGGGGCGTCTACATACACTGCGGCAACAGTAGAGGAGCAATTAGGCACCCCCGAGACTACTGTTAATGCTGCTCAAGGGACCATCAATGAAAATCAAGACCTCATGGATGCGTCTACCATAGAGATTGATGTAGCGGCGGAAGGTCAAGGTACAGGCGTATTAGGCAACGCCTTAAATGACTATGCGTCTCAGAATATGTCTACCATTATTGATACGAGTACCATCCACGGTAAATTATTAGCCGAACAGCTTGGAGATGGTAATTACGTAGATAGCAAGGCCACTATTTTAGGCCAAATGAAAATTTTAGGAAATGAGTTTGTTGATGGTCAAGGAAATACAATAATACCTTCTTGGGCCCAAGGTGCGGCCCGTAGCGTAAATAGACTTATGGCTTTTGGTGATGTTACGGGTACTGCCGCATTACGGGCTACGTCTAATGCTATAATGGAAGCTACATTAGGAGTGGCGGATAAAGAGGCGGCATTCTTTCAGACCCTGACGACAGAAAACCTAAGTAATAAACAAGAGTCGATTATTAATAAGACTAAAATTCTGGCGAGTTTTGAAGAGGCCAATCTGACGGCACGGCAAGCCGCCCTCAAACACAACGCACAGGCCTTTCTGGATATGAACCTCGCTAATGTGGATCGAGAGCAGGAAGCAGAAGTTATAAATACGCAAGAACGCATTCAGGTTATGCTGAGTGATGCGGGAGAGAAAAACCTAGCCCGTCGCTTTGCCGCAGAAGAGGCCAATGACCTACAGACATTCTACGACCAGTTAGACATCAACACGCAGACTTGGATGAAAGAGCAACTATTTGCTATTAAGAGTTTTAATGTTGGTGAAAAGAATGCGGCGAAGCAATTCGTAGCAGAATTGAATAGCCTACAAGATCGTTTTGAAGCCGAGCAACAAAGATTAATCGATGTAGATAATGCAGGGTGGCGGAGAGAAGTTGTTACAGAAAATGCCCGTGTAGAGTTAGAAGTAGCCGCAGAAGATGTTAAAAACGCATTAGACATATCCCAAGAAGCTCTTAATCGCACATGGAACCGAATAGATAGCGAATTGGATTATATCTTTAAGGGCTGGGATAATGAGTCGGATAGAGATGCAGAGATATTAAAAGCCACTATCGCTGCACAGGCAGAAGTAGATGCCAATTCACAAGATAGCAGTATTACCAGCGCCTTATTCAAACTCGCTTCGGGGTACATAACATCTAACAGAGGCGTATCAGGCGTAATAGACGACGTAAATTCAGTACTTAATGTGTTTGGCCTAGGGGGAATTGGAGCCCAAGCCTCTGGAGGTGGTTTGTTAGCCAGTTTAGGTAGTACGGCTGCCGCTGTGGCTCCGTGGGCCGCTGCAGCCGCCGCCACGTATGGCTTATATGAATTAGGACAAGAACTCGATGTCGATTTGAACCCCTTCGACAAAGGCGAGGATTTGGAAATAGACCTGCTGGATATAGATCTGAACCCTTTCGATGACGGCCCTCTGGAAATAGACCTCTTCGATTGGCGTTGGTAGGGGCGGGATAAAATAAGGAAGTCCGATGAAATTTGAAGAAGCAATCACAAAGTCAATCCGGGCATTTTTTAATGGCAAGATGCCGGAGAAAACAAACGAGATAAATGACGACGGCTTATTTTATACGCCGGATTATTTTGATGAGCTGGAAGAACGCTTGCTAGACAAGAAGAAAGAGACTGACGATGCCGCAGAAGATCTTTGATGGCCCGATACCCGGCGCTAATTTTACCAGCGATACCCGTAACTATCCGTGGCATAGACCCCCGGAGTTATTCAAGTATGACGAAATTGTTGACTACTACATCAACAAGATTAATGAGGACGAGACTAACGACCTCGTTATGACGCTTCTTGAAACTAATCTGCCTGTCACTGCGGTAGTTTCCACGCTGTTGAAGCAGGGCATTTCTAAAGGCAAGCTCGGTATAGATATGGCTATTCTGACTGCCGGACCTATTGCTCGGTACTTGAGTATTGTTGCGGAAGAGCAAGGCATCAAACATAAGGTTGGTATTGAAAACCGTACCGTCAAAATTACCCCAGAAAAACTCCGGGCGGCACTGCTACGGGTAAGAGAGGCTGGTCAGGAAGACGACGCCGAGGCCCCGGAGGATACCATTCCAGAGGCTGGCCTGATGCAGCGTCCGTCTCCCAAAGATATGCCCCCAGCGCCTGCAGACGAGCAGGCTCGGATGTTAGGAGAGGAGCCTCAAGATGAGTTGGCGTGATATTCAAGCACGGGTAGCGTCTGGCGGCAGAGCAGTTCAAGTCAATAAGCCCAATCCACTTAAAGAGGGCGTATCTCTTCTAGCTAAGAGTTATGCTGAAAAAATGATTAATGACAGTATTGCGGCAAGAGAGCGTAAACTGCAGCAAGAAGAGGAATTAAAAGCTGAACGACAGCGTCTGGCGGACGAAAGACGGGAAGCGGACCAGAAAGAACAGACGGCTCAACGTAATGTGAGTTCAATTATCCAATCCATTGGCAAAGACGTGAATAACCAATTCCTGCGGAAGGCGGTGTATGGTCAACTACAGTCACGGGAATATGACTTCAAGAGTACGCTAGATTACTTTGAGACGCTGGTAAAAGAGAACCGTCTAAAAGAGAATACTGCGGCGGCAGACCTAGAAGGCAGTCCAGTAGCACAAGCCGCTGTGCCAGAGACCACACGGCGACAAATGGTGGATGCCGGATTGGCTAATATAGAGGCCTTAAAAACTGGCGGTAAGCGGGTAGGTATTGTAGCCAGCCTCGATAAGACAGAAAGTCGTGGGGGAGAACTTGATGCGGAAACCCCGCCAGACAGTAAAGGCCGTATTCACGGCGGACGTCTGCAATTTGGTGATGCTCGACTGAAGGACTACAACGCAGTCCACGGCACAAATTATGTTGCCACAGATATGAAGAACCTGACGGACGAAGAGCAGACGAAGATTGAGCGTTGGCACTTCTCCGACATCGATCAGTTTATTAAATCACGAGGCCTCGACGCCTACATTGGTCAAGAGATTAATGGCACGGTCCTAACGGAAGCCAGTTTGATTGCAATGGCCCATCTAGGTGGTAAAGGGGGTATGCAGCAATATTTGACTTCCGGCGGACGCTACAACCCGCCCGATGAAAATAAAACACGATTGAGTGATTATGCCAGAATCCATAGAGACGCTGGGCCACTGGTATTGCCGGGTGCCCCAGCGCCACAAGAAGGTCTGGATCTTACACAATCCACCTTTGATATTCTGCCGCCAAAGGCTAAGGCAGATGAGGAGAAAATTCCGGGTAGCTTTGAAGCTCTGGTTGTAGCCAACTTGTATAAGAGCGAAACCTATCAAAATGCCACCGACGACGAAAGAAGGGAGATGGAGAAAACTGCACTGGCAGGACTTACACAGGCACGAAATGCCTCTGGTAAAGGTTCGTCCGGCGTACCTAGCAGCTTAAATGAGAGCGCTGTACGAAGCCTATATGCGGCAAACCAACTCAAATTAATGTCTGCGGATGAGACAGTTCGCCAAGAAGGCGAGAACTGGATGAAAGTGATTTATCCTACACTCAAAGACGCACTCTTGTTACAGTTAAGCGAAGCCAAACCCGGCGACGATGTGGTGGTTACCATTAATGGTCAGAATTTTTATGGCAAACTAGACGAGAGTAGAAACTTTATCACCGCCGACGGGCAGACGATTCCTCCGATTTCTGAAGAAAACCCAAATGGCTATGATAAAGTATTTAATAAAGATCAGTTTGAGCAGGGACTTAAATCAATCACTGCCGCTGGAACTGATTTAGATGCAGCCTTTGAGGCTACGAACAATACAATGGACGTGGTTATGCAAGGGTATGAGCTAGATAGATTGGCTCATCAATACCCAGAAATACTGACGCAGATTGGTGGCGCTGGGGTATCTACCTTTGTATCGGCTAAAAAAGAACTGGGTGCGATCTTAGATATTCTTGGAAAAGGTGCAGACACCTCTATTCCTACAGGGAGTTTGATGGAAGAGGTTGAGAATTACTTAAAAAGTACCGAGGGCGTTACAGCAGAACAAGCCTCGGTGTATAAGCAATTCACTGCATCTATGATCCGATATATCTTTGCGGCTGGCAAGGCGCTGGGGCAAACAGGTAATGGCTTCTCTAACCAAGACTACCAAAACATCCGCAGATCTCTTTTGGCAGGAAATGGTCTTCAAGAGTTTTCAAATAATATGCGGACCTTCTCGGCGCAGCGCATGGCAAACTCTGATAGAATTGCCACAGGTCTTGCGGGGCGCACCAACGTAGGTGTGATTGCAAATCTAGGGTTGCAGCTCGGTAATGAAACAATGACCGCAGCGCAACGCTTTGAAGAACTTCGTTCCCTAGATGACACTATTCCAGATTATATCGGCTGGATAGAGGGCAATGCACAGTTTGAACAGTCGCCGCAACAACAACAAACGTCAGAAAGACCTCCTAAACCGACGTCTCTTCAGGGTGTCCCCCGGGTGAGGACTAAAGAAGAAGTAGATAGTCTTCCAAGTAATATATGGTTTGTTGCTCCAGATGGTTTACTAAGGTTTAAGGAATAATCATGGCAGAGAATTGGTGGGAAGAATACCCAACAGATATTGAAGCGGATGATCAAGACGAAAACTGGTGGGAAAAATATCCAACAGAAGTCAAAGAAGCACCGACTGCGCCAATAGAGCAGCCCGAAGAAAAACCCTTCGACGCTGGTCAGTATATTAAGCCTATGGGTTACTTGGAGCGTTTAGGTATTACGTCTTACGACACAGATAATGAAGTTTATCGGAGTCTCGCACAGGAAGAGCGCTTTAAAAATGCGACCCCCAGTGATCGAAGGGCAATGTATCGACAAGCTGTAGACGCATATAACCAAGCCCTATACCAAAGTCAGGTAAATGCTAATCAGGGCGGAACACAGCAGATTACTGATAGTGAGGGCAACACCAGAAATTATTTAATTCCCCGCCCAGAGACACGAGAGTCTGATAGGGTACTGGGTGAGACGGGTGGAAAAATAGTTCGCAGTGCTGTCGGGGGATTAAATGAGGCGGTAAAGGCGGGTCTACAGGCAGGGGAGTATGTAGGCGATACTCTGCTCAATCCGTTTGGCATAAGTGAGGGAGATTACTTTAAAGAAAATTATCCAAGCATCCCCCCGGAGTCTAGCGCTGATGCAATAGGCCAAGAAGTCATCTCTACTATGGTTGGCGGCGGGGCCGGATTTAAACTAACAGAGCAATTATCCAAGGCGTATAACATTACCCCTAAGATGGCGGACTATGTTGCCAAGCAGTGGGGCAAAGTTAGTAAAAAGGGTAAAAGCCCGGATGCAATACGCCAGAAAGCTAAGAAGTTAATTGATACTTTAGTTTTAGGTACAGGAGCCAACATAGGTGCTACAGTACTGTCCCCAGATACAGCGGAACCTCTATTTGGTGACGATATACTTGAGGCAATTGGCCTCGAGGCGGATGATAATCCCAATCTGTCCATATTTGCTGATAACGTCGCATTTTCTGGTGCTATAATGTCTCTAGGTGCGCTGGGTAAGTCTATATTGGGCTTAGGGGGGTCTGTCACCAAGGGCATAAAAGGCCTAACCAAAAATTCTCGGGATGCTGATGTAGGTCTGATGGTGCTTACTGAGCTGGACGAGAACCTTAAAAACGTACCTGCCGAAGTATTGGCGGATCGTGCTATCATTCTGGGAGAAATACTTCAGCGTAACTCCACATTCAGAACTGAGCTACTCTCTGGTGTAGACGTACCCCTCAGTTCTCCTACGGCACTACGAGAGGGTGTAAAAGAGTATGTGGATAGGGCATATTCGGCCTTAGAGCCTCTGTACGATAGCCCTGAGGAGTTTACCGCATTTAAAGAGAAGCTCATGGGTGACATGGTTTCCAAAATGGTAGACCTTCGGCGGACTCGAAATACATCTGATGCAGTCCGTCAACAAGAACGTACTTTTACCGAAGGTCTAGGGGCTGCTCTCACAGACACCGCCGATGAGCTTGGCGGGGAAGGGGCCGTGCAAAGCGCTGCGAGCACTTTAGGACAGCCGATTGTTGATGAATTAGCCGACGCTCGGAGCGTCGTTGACGATGCTATAGTGGGTCTTGATGAAGCCACCAGTCGATTAAATGTGGAAGCTAATCAGAATATTATTATAGACCGACTGCGAGAGGTTGTGAGTAACAATGCTCTAGGATCAGATGCTGTCCAGCGGAAGGCACTAGAAAATCTCACTGGGCCCGAGCTATTTAATGCATGGAAGCGATCCAGAGATGCCTACAAAACTGCATTCGAGAATTTGCCTGAAGTAAAATTAAACAATAAAGAATTTCTAAAATTAATCCAAGAGGCCTCGTCTGCCCTCAATGTTATTGACGAGGTTACAATTGCCAACCAAGTCCAAAACCAACCATTCAAGGCTCTGATAGACATTGCCAAAGGGACTGCTAAAGGGCTTCCAAAAGTATCTAGTCAGGCGGATCTATTAGAGGCTCTCGAGAAGCAGGGTCTTACTCTTACGGCAGTATTCAAAGATATACGGCCTCGCATTGAACAAAGAATTAAATCTTTAAAAATGAAAGGAGAGCCTTTTGACGCACTCAAGAAATTTAAAGATGGTATAGACAAACTGGTACAAAAATCCAAAAATCCAGCGTTCAAAGAGGCTCTGGATTTATATGAAAACCATATGAAAATCTTTGCGGAGACAGAGCCTCTTCAGCAGTATAGTAGAAAAGCCAAAGAAGTAGTGCCGTCAACAGGTAAAGGGAGACGAGACGCTTACAAAGCTGGGATGGATGCCCTTACCGCCTCTTTTGGGTCTGAAAATTCAAACTGGATAGAGCCATTTATGATAGCAATTCAGCAGGCAGACGTGAATGTGCAGCCTCAAATGGCAGAAGCCTTTGTAGGGCAAGGTATGGCAGCCTTAGCCGCCACACTGCGGCCCGGAAGCAATGTTACTTCTACAGAGATTATAAACGCACTACGACCTATGCTGGTTAAACTAGAGACGGTAAGCCCTGAAACACTCCAGCGTTTTGATGGCGTGGTTAAATCACTTCAAGACGCCGAGTCCGGCCTCGTTCAAGCTGCCGAGGTAGAGAAACTGGCTCGTACCGCAATGTCGGAAACAATCAATGCCGCAAAGTCCAAAGCGGCTAGTAAACTAATATATCAAATATCTGGAGTTCAGCCTACAGTTACAGCAAATGCACAAAATGCGTTTAAGCGCATATTCAATAATCCTGACTCACCTAACTTTTTACCCGAACTTATGGATGAAGCTGAGAAGGCTGGGCCGTTAGCTGTTGAAGGTATTCAAGCAGCATTCCTCAAAGATTTGTTTGAAACTCTGCAAATTACAAAAGTGGTAGGTAGTGGCGCTGCGGACCCTACCAAAAACGTCCGGGCGATGTCGTCCGCTAAGGTAGCCAGTATTCTCAATGACCCCAGTAGTCCTGTACTTAAAAACTTACAGACTATATTTAGGGATAACCCAGACCGTGCCGCTCAAGTATTCCGTGTTCTCGAAATACATGACATAGACGCAGGCGGTAAAGCTATGCGGGGCGAAGTGTTTGGGTCAACCACCACATATGATCAGGATCTGAAGAAACTGATGGATAGGGTGGTTACTCTTAGATACGGTGTGTTGAACACTCGTGCCACTATTGTGCGTAATTTAGGTGACGCCATTACCAAAGGGGGGCGTGAGAAAATTCAAGAGGCCGCACAAGCCACCTTGGCTGATATAGCCGCCTATCCCGACGAGTTTGCACGAATATTGGAACTCGTTGCCGCAGGCCAAGAGCGTTCTGCTACAGGTCTTATGCGAGATCTCTCACTGAGGGCAGGTTATATCAGCCAAGACGATGTTTTTGACCCTATTGATGATCAAATGCGAGAGGCTATGCCCCAATAAAAACCCCCCGAACCGAAGTTCGAGGGGCCCAACTAACTAAACGGTGACCAAACCGTTTATATACAATATCTAGTCTGTTTTAGCCTCAGTGTCAACTTGATCTGAGGCTTTTTCATTAGGTTTTTCCCCTTTTTCCAAAGGGTTAAGGGACCAAGAGTAGTCCCAAAAAAAGCCCGGATAGGCGCTGGTAAATGAGTATTCTAGTTGCATTTTAGATTCCTGCTAGGTTGAAGAAATTGACTTTATCTACAGGCACGTCGAAGAATTTCTCGCCCCACGCAATGCGGTTATTGGCGACTTCTTTGATTTCGGCTGATTGTAGATATTGCTGGCTTACAATCCCAGCGCTTTTCAGACTGACATTGAATACCATAAATACGGTAGGTTGGCCCAAAAACTTAGCCTTCCGTAGTGGAATATGTAGTGTATCGAAGGGAAATTTCAACCCGTCCCACCGTTGTTTGACTTCGGTCTCGCAGAAGAAGTGGCGGCCTTTGCCGCTGACGACGAGATCCACATCATACTCGTCTGGGTGGTCCGTGCAGTCGTAGCCCTGTGACGACCAGAATGATTTGGCTTTATCTCGAGCCGGGGCATCAAACCGGGCAAAGTCTGCCCGGTCAAATTCTTTATACACCACAGGTGCCGCCACTCCCAGTTATGTCACAGATATCATGCGTCTCGATAGCCTCGTCAAACTCTTCACCGAGCTTATCTACGGCTTCCTGATACGGCACCGAGGTAAGAGGCTGACCGCCACGGCTGCCGTCAGGGTAACAGGTGAAGCCTCGCAGTCTGTGTGCGTATTTCGCCAAAGTGAAGGCGAAGTCTGCCACAGTATCCTCGTTGTTGAGCTTAGAGCCCCACGCAGGCAGGTTTATGGTCGAGGATATAGACATATCCACGTAATCCTGCACATCGGCTTGGAAGGCTATACGACGCTCGTAATCTTCCGCCAGATCTAAGGCACTCTCAACGGTGTTGGGAGAGGCTCCGTAACGATCAATGAGTTCTTGGGCAGCGGAATCGACGACGTACTGATAGACCCATCGTGTGTTTCCTTTGAGGTAACGGCGCTTATAAGCCACAGCAAAAATAGGCTCGATACCAGTAGAAGTGCCAGCCAAAATCCCAATCGAGCCAGTAGGGGCGATTGCCCGGTTGGCAACAGGTCTCGAAATCGAATATCGGTCTGCGGTATCCCGAGAAGTCTTATCAGACACTCCCTTATAAACTGATAACCATTGGTGAAGCTCGGGAGTAACTTCATATTTTGATCCCCTTTGTATTAACCATTCATGCATACCCATGAGACCGAGGCCTAAGCGTCGGTTCTTTGCACGGGTAAGTTCGACTTTTTCGTAAGGCAGCTTGGCCTTCAGTGTGCCGCAGATCAAGAACTTAGTCGCCAGCTCTACCACAGACGCCATAGCGTGGACGTCGGGTATACGGCCCATGTTGATACTGCCTAAGTTGCATACATCACTGTCGTCGGCGGACGTGACCTCTGTGCAGGCATTGCGCAGCGTCTCCTTCTCTTTATCAAAGAAGTTAAACGAGAAACCCGGCTCGGCAGTCTTCATTGCCTGCTCGACGTTTCTGACAAACACGCTCCCAACATCGCCCGTCTCGTAATAGTTGAGCAGCCACGCAGTATCATAGTTGACGGAGATGTTGGTCATGTCCAACGGCGCTGGGAAGTTAAAGTCTTCCTGTTTGATGTCCCACAGTGTCTTCCCAGTAGTACCTACAGGCATTGCGCCCCAATCTTTAGCCTTGAGGAAGTCCTCAATGTCGCCATGTTGCCAGTTGAGGCTGGCGTAGATAGCCGAGCGACGGCTGCCGCCTTGCATAACTCTCCGACCAATCTCATTGATCATATTCATCTTGGGGATAGGCCCCGAGGCAAAGCCACCAGTCTTATGTATAGGCGATCCGGCAGGTCTGTAGATGCTGTAGTCTACACCAATGCCGCCCCCAGTCATCAGGCAGCTTTCCGACTTCCACGATAGGTTTGCCCAGTCCTCACGGCTATCCTCTTCCGCCCGAAGGAGATAACAATTGTTGAAGAACTTGTTAGGTCGCCCGGCGTAGTAGAGATACCGTCCGCCCGGGATAAACCACATATCCCGTATATACTGAACGAGCTGATCTCGCTCATCTTGTGACATCATAGGCATACAGACGTCGTCTACGAGTGTCTGCGCCAGATCTGCCCAAGTCTCGGCCCCCTCGTGCCTGTACTTGTGGTTAAATATATCCTCGGAGAACTTGCTCCGAAACATAGGGTTTAGATTTGATTTATAACTGCTCATCACTGTCCTCCGAATAATAAACCAACACGAGAGAATGGCAGTGGGGACACGACAGATTAGTCACCATGTCCCACTCATCACTCTCGTCGCAATCGTCATCGCCGCCCCAAATCAAGGGGCCTTTGCAATGCCAACAATTCATCGATTGTCGCCGGAACCGCCGATAACGCCTCGAGCCATCCGACTGTTTAATTTGTTGAGGTTGCGCTGGGCAACGACTTCCATCCCGATACCCAAGTCACTGCAGAGAGAGGCCATGTACCACAGTACATCACCCACCTCGTCGGCGATCTTTTCACGCTCTTCGGGATCAAACATCCCGTTCTTATCTCGCAATACCTTCTTAACCTTACCCGCCACTTCCCCGGCTTCACTGAGTAAACCCAGCGCTGGGTATATGATGGCATCAGCGTCATTATAGATTGCGGTTTTAGACGCCTGCGTTTGGTAATCACTCATATTCATTAGTCTTCATTTCCCTCAAGTTCGCTGGTGGCGTCTTTGCATTTGAGTGTGTACCAAACCGATTTATCGAGATCTTCCGCCGCTCGGCCCTTGTAGCGAAATCGCCAGAGGTATTTGATTGCATTGCCTTGGCAATAGGCCACAAAGCCTTCGGGGCCGAGGGCCGCTCGTATGGCCTCAATGCATTCAATCTCGCCTGTGTTGTAGTGGGGCGGGGAGTTCACCATGTCAGTCATAGACACGTCTAACGGTATCTCTTTCCATTTTGCCATTAGTTCAGCTTCTTCTTGTTGAAGGGGATAATTTTACCATCATTGATCGACGCAATGAGGTCTTCCGACGGCTCAAAGGAAACTGCAGAGTTTTCCTGTAAATCGGCGTTGCATTTAATGAGGTAACCCACCTGAGCAAAGGCGTCGGCGGTGGCCTCAAACAAAGCCTGCAGGCCGGATAACATATAAAGCATATACTCCCGGACTTCGGGATCTATGTCGTCCGTCAGGGCGTCTGTGGCTATTGTTATAATAGAGCCGTCGTCGTCTATTTTTACAGTGAGGCTCACAGAATTTCGTAGATCTTCTTCATTCATTTTTAGGTCCATATCTGGCTTGCAGCAGGTCGAAGAAGTACTCGGCATCCACCACTACGAGGGGCGACTTTCTATCTGCTTTGATGACTGAGACAGGCTGTATGCCTTCGTCGGCATTGGCTTCGGCCTGCTCCATAATTTTGTAGACTGCAAAGGACTTATGTGCCTTGCATTCCACACTGATGGGCAACATCTCACGGGCCCTTGGCGAGAATTGCAGATCCTCGCCCGAGACACCCATAGAGGTGGACCTAATATCGCCATCAGCGAGTGGAAACCGGGACAAGAGGCGATCCCGGGTCCACTGCTGATGTCTACGGCCTTTGGACTTGGCAGAGGCAGTAGTTATAGCCATGCAGGAAGCATTATGGTGCTGCAGTCACCCCACCCAGTACCGAAGTCTTGGGTTTCCTCTGCGTTGGCTATTACGTCCAAAGTCTTGTGCATACGTTCTGTGGCATTAGCCATCAGCTCGGGGGACAGCATATGCATGTGACTTATGAACGGCGATTGCTTTTCAATACTGATGAATTTGAACTTATTTACGTCCCAGCCTACAAGCGAGCAGGTATATAAATAAAAGGCCCCTTGAATATCATACGCATAGCGAAAGCACTCTGAGGCGAAGCCCTTGGGACTTCCGTCTTGCGTGGTCTTAACATCATAGAGGCACTTTTCCGACAGTATTGCGAGGTCGGGTCGGGTCTTGAGTAAGAGCCCGGTTCGAGGACACTCCACAAATATAGATACCTCGTTCAGTCTGTCTTTGTGGCGCAGTGCGGCATGTACTGCGGGGTTATCCAGCGCCCCTTTCGCCATGCGTTTGGCGGTGTGGTACTGCACCTCAGTCAAAAGCATCTGGTCTTCTTCGAGATTATCTTCCATCTCTTTAAAGGCCTTAGAGGCTTTGGTCTTCGGGCCCTTAATTACTAGCTTGCGGTTTTCTTCTAGTAATAATGCGTGGACCGCCGAGCCCATTAAGAATGCAGGGGTCTGTACTGGCTTGTAACCCTTCCAGTGCGCTACTGACTGTTTATAGACTGTCTTTACTGCGGAAGAGCTAACGCCTGTAGCCTCGTGGTACATGGCGTTAGACATATCATAGATGATTCCCATTTATTCATCCTGCAGATCATCATCCAAGTCTGCTTCGAGGGCCTCAAGGGCGGCCTCGTTATGGGAATACGTCATGCCTCGAAGGTTTCGCTCGTGCGAGGCCTCGATGCGGTCATTCTCCTCTTTGACCATGTTGGCGAAGTGCACACGGGTCTGCACCACATCCTCATCCATCGGGATGATCTTCGACATATCCGCTTTGTACTTCCAAGTGTAATACAATACGGACCCCATCTCGTTTTCTTGAGTAGTGACGTCAATATTGTAGTCGATGAACTTCTTACCACTGAGCTTTTTAATAACATCATTTTCAAAGGCGTTGTAGGAACTGCGCTTATTCATGATGATACAGGGCACATTTTCAATTGTGTGGATGTTACCATCCACATCCTTACCCTCATAAGATACAATGCATCGGAGTTGTCGGAACAGGTTGATCGAATTGTACTTAGCCTTTTGTTCTCGGGTCCAATCCGTCATTTCTTTTGCCAGCGGTTTGCCGCATCGTAGTCCGCCTTGCTCGTCTCGTGCTTCTTTCCATAGCTCCGGGATCATTATGGTCTTGTTGCGCACCTTCATAGCCTCGTCATCAAAATCAATCCATTGGAATAATTGAGACAAAACCCGGATCTTCACTTCGGGTGCATAGGCCACGACATCATGGTTTTTGATATAAAACTGACCTAAAAATTGAGTGACGTCATTACCGTCGGCATCCTTTCGACGAGACACAATCTTCAGCTCGGGTAACCTGCCGCTGGCCCGTGGGGCGGTAGATCCCCCGCCTAAGATTGCGTCGATTTGATCACTGCTCATATCTGTGTGGTACATTAGCTCGCCCATTCTGGGTCTCCTCTTTTTTTGGTGCTTAGTTATACGATAACTAAGTGGCAGAGTCAACACTTACTTCCTGAATTTCCATCCAGTTTGGGCCAATCGAAAATTCCACGTCGAGAGGCAGAGCCATTTCATATCCGAAGCGTCTCTTTATTTCTTCGGGGGCTCGTATCATTGACCAACGCAGGCAGGTTTCTACCTTTTTGACTTCATCGGGATGTATATCCACCACAATACTATCGTGGACGCTGAGTATAATCTTCGACTGCAGGTTGGCCCGTTGAAATGCCCGTAATGCTCTAATGCAGGCTAGAGGTACAATGTCCGCAGTCGCAAAGGACTGGCAGGGAAAATTGACTACCTGAGTATGGTTAGTCACTCGGCCCGACCGCAGCCGTTTGGCGCTGGGGAAGGAGAACTCACGGCCTGATGGGGTCTTTATAATGCCGCTGCGCAATACATCTTGGACCAGACTGTCGTGCCAGCGCTTGAGGCCCTTGTAGACGTTGAAATATTCACTGAAGTACTTGCGCTCGTGGGGCGCTAGGCCCGAACCCAACCCGCCATAAAGTGGCTGGAACGTCATTGCCTTTGCCGCAGACCGTTCGTCTTTGGTTACTTCGCTCTCAGGCTTCTGTAGTATGATCGAGGCCGTCTGACGGTGTACATCTTTACCATTAAGCACATCGTCGATGATCTGCTTGTCTCGAGACAGCTCCCCAGCCACTCTAAATTCTAAGCCAGAATAGTCGATCTCCCCCACGAAACCGTTTTTAAATCGACTGACAATAGCCCGACGTACCTCGAACTTATTGCCTTTGGGCAGGTTCTGAAAGTTGGGGTTAGTAGAACTCAGGCGGCCCGTCGCAGTCACAGTCTGATTAAACGTAGAATGCAATAGGCCAGTGTCCCGGGTCCATGTTTGAATCCCGGTGATAAAGCTATCGAGATATGTATTGATGGCGTTAAGGCGACTGATCTTGGTGAGAAACTCTATCGCCGTGTCATTGTTCTTGCTGCGAGCTTGTCTGATCAGCTTCTTAATAGTGATCTTATCTGTCTTAAAGCCGTTGATCGAGGCGTCATTAACGTCGGTGGGTATGAGCTTGAGCCCGGCTACTTTCGACGTAGGTACATATAAAGCCCCAGCGCCTTTGCACACCGGGCATGTGGTTTTCTTCTGCCACAACGTCCCGTCTTTCTTGACCTTCTGTATCTTACCTGCGCCACTACACTCGATGCATTGGTGCGCCACAGTGCGGTAGACCTTCTGGGTGGTCTCTCTGACGTGTCGCTGAAAGGCGGAATGATTATATACAGGTCGTCTAAGGGGCTTACCTCGGTGATCCACTCCGATGTTCCACACTTCTTGGTGCTTATCCCGATTGATCACCTGACGAGAATACACCACCTTCGTCATATCAGCGCCGCTGTTGAGGTTAATTGGTGTATCGCCCATGACGGTGAGTATTATACGGCTCAAGTCCGCTTCTAGTTTAGCTTTTTCGGTGCGGTAAGTAGTCTCGACTTCAGATAAAACGTCGAGGTCAATCTTGATACCGTTGGTTTCAATCTCGAGCAAGAACCGCAGCATGTCGTGGCTGAGATCCAACACAGGCTGCAGCCCTTTGTTCTCCGGCATTTGTAACTCGGCGGCCTGCTGCAGATAGATTTCATAGGTCGCCTGAACGTCGGCTTCAGCATACTCATTCACAATATCCAATGGCATCTTGTCGAAGCCAGTGCCGGACTTAAACATCTCGTCTACCAGATCTGACTTCTTTCTAGTCACGTCACGACGCTCCGCCGTATCCTTCAGAGATAAAAGCCTACGCTGGCCCCGTGCAAAAATATACTCGTGGAGCTGTGTGCACCAGATTGTATCAGGGATCTTGAAGCCCATTGCCATTAACCAGAAGATATCAAACTTGGCATTATGACAGACAATCACGTCGGCCCAGTCTAATGCCTGCTTGAGCAGGTCGGGACTGTCGGGGCGCTCCTTGTCCTTATGATGGAATATACTGCGGCAGACCTCTCCGTCGTTGAACTTGTAGTAGACTCCGACGCAGCGCAGGTTGGGGTTCATCGGACTGTTATCGTGCTTACCGTCACGCTTCTCAGTCATCGTCTCGAGGTCGAGTGTAAGAATATTATTCGACATAGCGGTTCAGCTCCGTCAGCAGGGTGACTGCCTCGGTGCCGTGCCAGCCCGAGATCTTATTCTTGCTCACAGTTAAAAACCTAGTGTTGTCTGGCTCGTCGTCGGATGCATCGCCCGAGTGTTTCCCAATACCGATGATAAGGTCGCTTTCACTGGCCTTGCCAATCTTGCTGCCTTCCATCATCGTGAAGCTCAAACGAGTACGCCCCTCGGCGTCGGCAGAAGCCTGAGAGATCCCGATCAACGCACACTCATACGTTTTAGCTGCCTCACGTAGACGTCTATACAGCTCTCGTAGCCTTTCATGCCCTGCGTTGTAGTTGCCAGAGATGTTGACCTTGTCTGCCATATCAATCACGCACACGTCACAATTTGATCGAGCGATGCAGGCTTCGACGGTATTCAAATCCAAGTCTTGTGCGTCAATGAAGTCTATGCGGTCTTCGATCTCCTGCCATTTGCGGCGAGCCTCAGACCGTTTATCTGCCTCATTCGCAATCTCTCTGGCAGATATTCCGGCCCATGCGATCATAGCTCGCAGTCGCATACGCTTCACGCTCTCCTCGTTGCCAATGTACAAGACCTTGGCCCCTTGATCACAATACCCGCCCGGGGCGCACGACAACGAAATACCAAAGGCACTTTTACCTGTATTGCTGAGTGCAAAGACAGTCATAAACTCACCCGCCCCGATGCCGTAGACGTGTCGCCGCAGAGTGGATATGTTAAAGGCCCACCGATTGTCATTGCTTTGATCTTCGATGAGCTCGTCGAGGGTGAGCTTGCAGGGCTCGGGTAAATCATCTGTAACAAAGTTCTCACCGACCGATGCAAGCATAGACTTGATACGATCAATGGCGGAGTATTCGCCTTCCGTGATAGAGATGCCGTAGTGGGCGATTTGGCGGCCCCATTCCTTCCGATAGAGATCCTGCAGGACGTCAGCAGCCACCTCGTTAGACAGGGGCGTGGCTTTATCCACGGCCTCAATCAAGTCTTGCATAGCGCCCTTCTCGGCTTTGGTGGCGATAGGGAAATGTATGTCAAATAGTGCCATGACTTCTTTGGTAGACAGATCATTCCCATACTTCTGATGGGCGGCAGTGATAATGTCGAAGAGGTCTTTCGCTTCGTCGGCAAATAGATTGTGCTTCAGTTTATCTTTATGGTCGTTGTAGAAGCTGCTCGATAGGAGATTCTTTAGTATTGAGTGCTGCATAGGTCACCTTAGCTGAGTTTAGTTAGGTGCTTTTGGTAACACACAGTGACAAATAAAAAAAGCCCCGATTTTCATCGAGGCCCTTTTTTTAGTATGCGACTAGATTTAGTTGTTGCGGAACTTCATCTTTTTGATGTCAGGAGCAGAATCCCCACGACGCTCCTTTAGATCCATCTGATATTCCACCACAGTCGGATTGTCTTTGACTATAGTTTGAATCAGTTTTTCTAGCCGTTCTTCCTCTTGAGCAGCTTGCTTATAGCCGTCGAATAGATAATCGACGACAATTATTCCTCTAGCTTTCATTTTGGTATTCCTTTTGGTGCTTTGATAAAGCGGGGCCCCCCGCTGATTAAGAAATTACATGGTATTTATTCGGGGCGGTCCACGAAACCACCAGACAGAAAGTCCTTCGTTTAATTCTCGTCCATCAACTATATTTGGTAGTTCGGACATAGTAAAAGCACATATACGCCTGTTGATACGAAGACTAGCACATATGGACTTTAAATTAGTCCACATAAACGTCCAGTGACATTTCAGACGTATCTTCTTACGATAAAAGGCTCTGTATTTGCTCAACGGTCTTCCACTTTAGGTCATAGTCAGTTAGTCTTACTTTTACGTTTACAAAGGCACTTAATTGTTTGCTCACCTGTACCGCCTTCTTAGATGCATCCTTATCCAACACTAAGTAGACATTATCAAATGCGCTTATAAGCACCTTGTTCTTGTAATTCACATTCGTACCAAGGAGTGCAATCCCCGTCAAGGTGTTTTTTTGTGCAACTGCACAAGCACTAGGCACATCCTCTACAATAACACCAGTTTTATTACTACCTACGATCACCGCAGTGTTCATCTCGCCGTAGGTCAACCACTTAGGCTCTCGGGTATCTAAGGCTCTACCAGTAGCCCCACTATTGTCATTATTAAAGAATAAGACACGATTAGTTGATGGATCGTACTTAATATTGATCAGACCATTTTGATACGCTTCGAGAGAATGTACTGAGGCGAGGTAGTCCATAACCTCTGAATGGTTCTCTGGCTGAGACAGTATAGACGGGATAGGTTTAATGTAACTTCGAGGAGTCGCCGCAGATCCATTTAGCTTGGCCTTAGTCTCCGCCACTGATCTACCTGCCGAATAAGCTCCACGGACACTGCAACTATTTCTATAACAATTCCATAGCAGCTTGCCATCCACACGACTGATTGTGAACTTCTTACGTCCGCCACAGAAGGGACAGTCTAGGGTCAGCCTGTCGTTCTCCTTCACTCGGATAGATTTAATAATCTGTAGTTGGTCTGTTCTATTATACATGGTTACTAGCTAGTTGGGGTTCGCTCGGGGCACGAGGCCCCTCGCTTATACACCTAAAAAAGTAATAGTAAAGTGGCAATTATGCCACTAGGTTATGTGGCCCAATACTTTTAAAAATGCCACTGATCAATTTAAGCCATATAAATAAGGGGTTTCAGAGCACAGGCTCATAACCTGAAGGTCGTAGGTTCAAATCCTACTCCCGCAACCAACCCCCTTATTTATATGACCGTTTAGGGCTGTAGTTCAGTTTAGTTGAAAAAAGTTGTCTTTTTGGCAGCCGACTCAATTATTTTTCAGATTATAAGTCTTCGCCCGTGGCATCATAAATTGTAATATAATCTGAAATAGGCCCAATAAGACCTCTCTGAGACTTATCATTACGCACATCACGGTCACTCTCTGCCTCTTTTGCATACTCTTGTGCGGCCTCATAAGTGTCCCTAGTTGCAAGAACATAGTGTAGATAACTAATTGCATACTGTTTTGTCAAAACAACGGTTCTCCATTCTCATCGAGGCCCGGCAGCACAGCGTCACGGATCGACACAGGCTCGTCCTCTGGTGTATTGTTAGGTGCGCTAGGGACCACCCCCAGCGCCTCTAAACAAGATTCTAAATAGTATGGCAGCGTCTCATCCATACTTCTTTGCAAACCTCTTGTGCATCCCTGTATCGGCGATCTTACGTGTCGGGTTCACATAGACGTTCAACATCTCACGAGAGCGGTGACCCGTGACTGCAGCGATCTCATCCTCGGTGCTTCCGGCCTCGCCCATCTCGGTAGCGCCACTACGGCGTAGATCACGGATCTGCAGATCGTCAGGGAGCTGGGCGGCTCGGCGCACTCGACGAGCCACCTTAGCATACATGAAGCGGTCATAGCCCTCGCCAGTAGGTTCGTACTTGATGATGACTTCATTGTCCTCACCCCGCTCGAGGGCATCTAGGCGCTCGATGCAGTCCGGGGTGAGCATCAGGCTCATCGGCTTGTTGGTATACTTCTTAGTCTTCTCTTGAATGAAGGACACACGGCTGCCGTCATACTGGCCCCACGTTAGTTGTCTCATGTCGCCGGGTCTCTGACAGAGGTGATAGCACAACAGGGCTAATGTCCCTACGCTGGATACTCCCATCTCATCTGCCTTACTTACAAATTGGGAGACTTGCACGTCAGACCATTGTACAGAGCGGGAGAATAACTTACGCAGGCCCATTTGCGAGAATGGATTAGGATGTCCGCTGGGCAGCAGACCTCGTCGAGCGACGTACCACATCCGTCGTAGGACTTTAGCGGCGCTATCGGCTCGATGTTTACTGATTGTGTCTACGATTGTAGCGTGTAGCTTGTCCGCAGTCTTAGCATCCACCGACTTGATCATCATCATGCCAAATGGAATAGGGCTCTCGCCGATGCGGATGGTGCGGATACTGTTATACACTTGTTCGTATGTGTATTTACTGTTCACTGCCAGCTCTTTGTAGGACTTGTGTTCCTTCCACCATTCGTACAGATAGTCCACTGTATTCTTTGGCGCTCGGATGCGTTTAGCTTTGACCTTGCTGGCTTTATATTCGGCGAAGGCCTCTTGTATCTCGAGGCTACGCTGCTTGGCATCATGGTAAGAGTAGAACTGTTCGTAGCCTACGTCGAGGGCCTCTTTGGCAGCGGTAGAGGGATCTACGGCCCATACCATAGTCTCTTTACGGATGCGCTTAGACACCCATTTAATCTTCTGTTTCATCTGGTCACCGTTTAGTTGTTGGTCCTCATAACCTAAGAGCGCACTTAATTGTCGTCAAGTTATTTTTTTACTTGCCACCTAATTAAGGTTATGATAGGACTTAGTGGAACTTGGACGGTTTGGTCATCTTCCGTGTTCGAGCTAGGTACGATCCTTTCTTCATAGGGTTTCAGTTAAGCATGAAAAAGCCCACCAAATCGGTGGGCTTTTTTACTGGCACGTCAATAATGTACTACGATTCGATATATAACAGGTAATCGGGGTCCACATAATCATCGCCCCCGAGATTCCTTTTTACGGCAATGAAGGTGTTGTTCATCGGCATTACATAAGTTGGAACGCCGTGTTTCTTAGTTATTTCGGCTGCATCGATAATAGCTTCGCCGAGTTCTATTGCTCTTTGTTGGTCAATCAGCATTGTTCCCTCTTTGTTCACGGTGGTTAGTTGGCTAAAGTAAAAAGACTTGCACGTCAAGAAATAACTACACACGCACAATTATTTAACCATACACACCCATAATAAATTAGTTATACACACACAAGAGAAAAATTCCGGTTTTTTTGTCCGGCGCTGAAAGTGCGTTTTAGCATCTATTGCAGAGTGGTTTAGTTTGCACTGAAGAAATCTGTCTGATATTCTGTCCGCAGCTCGGGCAGCCGCTCGGGCCCAACTAACCAAAGGACCAAAAAAATGTGGATACAATTGAGAGACACAACAGACGACCAACACCAAGACACAAGCACCGTTCGCCAGTATTGGATCAAGGCGGACCTGATAGAGCTCGAGGAAGGGCTCGAGGGGTTCCGGTATTTATGCACCCGCTCGGGGGAATGGCTGGAGCTCTGGCACGACGGGGCCGAGGGGTGGCGGGATACATCCGGCAAGTGGGCTTATGATTTCTGTGCCGTTCGCAGTAAATTGATGGAGGGCTGTAGGGAAGGCCTAAACCATGCCAGATAATTCCCTGACCGACATCATGTCCATTATCCTAATCACGGGGGCCACCCGAGCCAACAAGATCTGCGTGCCCTTCCCTGTTATCCGAGCGATGCAGGACAAGGGGCAGCCGAGACGGACGGCAGCCGAAATCGATCAGGCAGCCGAGGCACTTCTGAGGCGGAAGTAT
>Ga0208547_1000123_pt1 | contig 38175 bp, 62 predicted proteins | sample DEB08_DNA_5_FD_185501 | JGI IMG/M metagenome (GOLD analysis project Ga0208547, IMG submission 185501) | Aqueous microbial communities from the Delaware River and Bay under freshwater to marine salinity gradient to study organic matter... | ecosystem: Environmental > Aquatic > Marine > Coastal ...
CAGCCTTGAGGCCAAAGTAGTCTGCTAGTGCCTGTCCTGCTTCATACAGTTCTTTACCATTGGCGATAGTTTCTTTAATAACGCCAAAGGCCGCATTAGCGGCGGCCAGTTCAGCTATCATCGGGGCTATCCTTGCCCAATAACCTCTGTACTGTCTTAGTTTCGTAGATCCTTATTGCTGTCCATACTAATGTAAACAACGCCGCCATCGGAGGCAACAGTTCACCAATCGTTCCTACCACAGTGACTACACTTAAACCGTCTACAAGAGTCTTAGTGCTTTCTGTTGCCATCTCTTTCACACTCCGTCCTTAGCTGTCTGCTTCTTGTATGGTTAGCTCACCCGCCTCAACCTGACGCATGATTTCTGCGTAGTGGCGGTTTGCGGGATCGAGTGGGACTGACATGGTGATGCCGTCTATGGTTGCCTGAACACTTGTATTAATGCCTTCAGGAGCGTTGTACTGCGCTGATGTAATATTCATCTGTTCCATTTATAGCTCCGCATCCGCAAATATAGAATCTAAACGAATATAAGTAGGGCCAGTTCCATACGCATTTCCTCTATCAGGAGTACCCGCATAAGAGGAAATTTGATAACCAGTTCCAGTAACAGTTGGAGACGCTCGTTTAGTTACTTTCCAATTCCAATAAATATAATAATTTCCGCTACTAGACCCACTATTTGAATATATATTGCCAGTTTGCCCTGCCTCATAATACCTCTGACACAACGCAAGCTCCTCCCCGTATGAGCGATGCTCGAAAGGTGTCGCAACAGAGCCGACTTCTAGTTGGACTTGTTCAACCTTTACAGTTTCACCTGCTCCGACAGTTCCAAAGGCTAATGTTAACTGAACACCTAAGTTATAAGCACTCACAGAAGGCACAGAAATATTGACAGTATTCCATCCCGTCACTAAATCCACAGAGGTGTTTTGTTGAAGGGTATTACCAGAAAAGTCATCTTCTGCGGTTGCTGAACGAATCTGAATGGCAATCGTCCTATCAACACTGGTATAAACTTTTGCACTAAACGTATGGTCATTAAGAGACATATTGAAAGATGTACTAGCTTCTATACGCTGAGTCATTGATTGAGCAGTGTTAGCCGCATCACCAGTAATCAACATCGCATATTTAGAATATGTTCCCGTGTCTCTACTAATGGTACATCCTGTGGCTACTTTAGTAGAGTACCAACGGTCTGGTGCAAACACATTATTACCTATGGCAGAAAAGCTAGTGCCTCTTTGCCATATGTCAAATCCACCGTTGATGATGAGATTCCTGCGCCCCAACGATGGAGATGCAGTGGTCACCACCGTACCTGTCTCAGCAGGGACACTGAGGTTGCCTGTGCCGTCAGCTTTCTTGATTGTATCTACGTTGAGTTGGCTCATGGCTTTGGATACTCCGCCTTAACAGCCGCAATGGTAGTCTTCCATGCGTCAATGCCTTCATGGTAAATCTGATCCAGTTGGTCTGCGATGGATGGGTAGGCTTCAGCACGATCCAGTTTGTATGGAGCATTGGCTTCATCGTATGCCGCTTGGAGTTCTGCTACCTTGGCATTGAACTCAGCTTCAGTTGGCTTGGTCACACCATCCTGAATAACAATGGCGTGTTCCCAACACATACGCTGATCGTTTGGAATCTTGTTTCCGTCTGCGTCAACCTTTGCCCATCCATACCAGTTAGGAGTGTCAGGACGCAGGGCTTTTAATGCATCTTGAGTGAAGTCCGTCATTGCGAATCTCCTAACCTAATAAACTTGAATCCAGTTGTATCTTGACTCGTGCTTCCTTCAACTTGCCCTGTTGAAGAATCTGAAAAATGAGTAAAACGAACTTTAACATTAGTAGTGCTTGTCACGTTTACAAAACACTGTGTCGCAGTTGCACCGTAATAATCGCCGCCAGATGAGGAATCATAAGATATGGCCAATAAATCCCAATTACTTCCACCGTCCGTTGATACTTGTGTGCTGATGGTCATATACCTAAAAGCCCCGCTAGTTGGTTTGAGCATCGTTGCATGAACCATAACCATATAAAGACCCGTTTCTGGAAACGTAAAAACTCCAGATGATTCAGTCATCCCATCACCAATATATGCTGTTCCCGAATCGTCAGATCGCTCTAGGTTTGCGGTAATCGGGTCTTGCCCCCCTGCTGAAGTTCTGTTTGATGTTAATCTCCAGTTGTCAGCTTGCGTGATCCCATTCGCAAAACCAGATGGGAATGACGACAGAGGCGTATCACTCGTCAACACCGTCCCCGCCTCATCTGGCAGAGTCAGTGTGCGGTCTGTGTTTGAATTAGGAGACGCTATGGTGAATGTGCCAGTACCGCTTGCGTCTCCTTGTAAAGCAATCTTGCTCATGGCTTACTCCGGCTTGGTTGGCCAAGTCACATCATCAAGCGATGTTGCGCTATCTGTGATGTCACGCAGTGCCTGACGGTATGTAGTCTGTTCAGCAGTCATAGTCAGATCAGATGATGCCCACCAGTCAGTTTCAGCGATGCGGCGGTTACGTTCTTCACGCAATGCCTTCATAGGCTCTGCCGCTGTGAGTTCAGTGACCTTGGTTGATACTTCAGTCCACGTTACGCCCCAGTCTGCTGAGTTAGCTGACTCAATGGCTGAACCATTAGCGTCTGCTCCAGTGACCTTGCGGAACATAGAGTTGAACTCTGCCTCTGTTGTAGGCTCTCCACGGAGAACCCATTCTGTGATGTTAAGCTCTGATAGAGCCTGTGATACGCTTGCCATGTGTGTCTCCTTTAGCCTGCGATTTCCATGAATGTCATTACACTAATATTACTATCAGCGCTTGTATCTGCTGTAGTTGTAGCGTGTCCAATACCTTGAGTTTTGTAAGTAACAGCCGTTGTTGAGTCTGGGCTATCTAAATACTGTATGGTATATACAGCCCTACTATTACCAGTCGTTGAAAAGTGATATGTGTAATTCACAGGCGGGGTAAAGATCGGTGTTGTACCACGCAAAAGTCGCATAGACATACCATTACCATTCCAGTAAATAGGTGTAGTTACGATAATTAGAATCTTGCTAGACGCAGAGGATGGGGTGATTGACGCACTAAACCCAGTATCAGTCCAAGAACTTGAAGCCATATCTGCTTTCGTTGAGTATTCGTTCTGAACAACCTGCAACACCGACCCAGTAGTATTCAACCCAAGATCACCCGCAGTTGGTGTCGAGCCATCAGCCAGTTGGATTTGATCGACTTTGATTATACTGCTCATTGTGCGATCTCCATTACTGTAATTGTAGACACAGAACCGTTGTTTGCGGAAATACCCAGACGGTTTATATAAGCAGTAGAGCTACCGTCAGTACACCTAAACTGTGTGACATAAGTTATCTCGTCCGTTGTGCTAGGTTCATCTAACACGGTAATTGTTCCAGACGCTCGTTGCCTGTTTTGCCCTGTGTATATTTGGCCACCCCCACAAAACCATGCGTCATTAGGCCCGCCCGATTCTGTGTTATTAATAATGTCAGTAGTACCACGCCTTGTGCGGATGTGTACTCCTGTTCCGTTAGATGCGCTAATTGAGTTGACACTAACTGTTATAAGTATTTTGCTAGAGGCACTTGTAGGAGTGATAGACACAGACAAACCTGTATCCGCAAAACTTGTCGTAGAATTTGATACCGCAGTAGTAAGTCTGCCCTCAACAACCTGCAACACAGATCCACTAGGAAGCTGAAGGTTAGGCGCACTGATCTTACTCTGGAGATTCGGGGCGATGTTGTCTACATAGAGTGTTGTCATCCTGCGATCTCCATTGCACAAATTGATGATGCCGCACCATTTACCTGCGCTCTTACTACGTCATTGTTACTTGAAGCTTTAAACTCTACATAATATGTACACTGGCTTGTTGTAGAAGGTGAATCATAATAGGTAAACCCTGTGCCTCCAATGCCGATTGAAGATGTGTTCGCCGTATACAAAGCCCCATCTGTAAACTTATCTAAATCAACAACTGTCCCACCAATGTCTCTTACTAAAAACGATTGCATATATACGTCGCTTGTTTGTTTTAACAGTCCGTTGTGATTGACAATTATCAATATTTTATTAGAAGTAGAGCTAGGAGTAATATCAACAGTCAACCCAGATGCAATTCGTGTTGTGCTACTGCGATCCACTTGCGTGTCGTAAATCTGATGAAATACCTGCAACACCGTACCCGCAGGAGGAGTCCACGCATCAATGTCCAACGTCTGCCCAGACGGGATAATCACCTTGTTCGCATTGGCCCCGCTAGTTGGCCCTTTGAGTGTTTGTACTATGAGTTCACTTGCCATATCAGAGTACCGTCAGAGTCCCGTTTACTGTGATTGTTTGATTGACCGTCACAGGCCCGACAATAGCCGCATTGTCGCCGCTAGGGATTGTAATGGCTGTGTCAACGCTGTTGTCATTAGAGAAGTAACCTAGTTCCATTTTATTGTCTGGAGCTTGAATACCTGTCGTACCGTTAATCGTTACTGCCATCTTACACCACCACCCATCTTGATCCTGTTGGTACTGTGACTGTGTAGCCTGTATCAATCGTGATTGGCCCTGCACTTACCATGTTGTTACCTGAAGTTATTGTGTAGTTTTCTGCTACTGTAACTTGATTCTCCCAACCTACAACGGCTGTGTTGCCACCTGCTGTACCCGGCTCAAACGATGATGTGCCTGAGTTGTACACGATGGTCTGACCGTTAGTAATGCCAGAGGTTGATACGTCTGTAAGGTCATTGAGAGCCGCTACAGTAGATGCATCAGCAAACGACAGTGTACCTGCGCCGTTAGTTGTCAGTACCTGACCGTTAGTACCATCAGTTACATTGATCTCTGTGATACCTACAGAGTTAGCGGCAATAGATGTGAGATAAGACTGGAGGTCACTAATCTGGCTCTCTGTGATCGACAGTGCCGCCTGATGTTGTGTAACAGAAGACTGTGTGATGTTAGCGTCTGGTACGTTAGCCCAAGTGACCGCTGTTGATAAATCGTTAGTCTCTGTGAAGCTAGTCAGATAGCCTGCTGTACTGTGATCGCCCCAACCGTATGCTGTGTCCCACTGTGTTTGTTTTGCAGTAGTAGGAATTGCATAGCCTGTGTCGTATGCAAACGCAAGAGTACCTGATGATGTAATAGGGCTACCGCTTATTGTAAGGCCCGTAGGGACGGTTGCGGCTACACTGGTTACCGTACCACTACCTGTACCATCAGCACCTCTTAGATCGCCTGTAACAAAGCCTAAGCCATCATCTGATGTAAATGTAACAACACCAGTGGATGCATTGTAACTACCGCCTGTAAAGCCATCACCTTGTGGCCCTTGTGGGCCTGTAGCTCCAGTGGCTCCTGTGGCTCCGGTAGCACCTGTGGCTCCAGTAGCTCCGGTAGCTCCAGTGGCTCCTGTAGGGATTCCAAAAGCAATAGAAGGATCGCCACTAACGTAAGTGACTGTTGCACTGGCCCCTTCTGCAAGGTCAGTTGCGGATACTGTGAGAGTGTTGCCAAAGTCTAGTGTAGCATCTCTGGCGGCTTCTGCGGCGGCTTGGGCGGCTTCTGCTTCATCTGCTGAAGCGGCGGCGGCTACGGCCTGTGCTGTTACTTCAGTAACCGTAGCGTCAGTTGTAGAATCACCTGCACCACCAATACCACGAAAGATAGCCATTACACTCTCCAGTTAGAAATAAGAAAGGGGGTCATTGCGACCCCCTAGATTGCTTAGGCGTTGAAGATCAAAGCTAAAGCAGACTCAGGACGTAACACCTTGACACCGTAGAGAGTGTCTGCAGTGAACAAGTCACCAAGGTATTCTTGCTTGTACTGAGTTTGAGTACGCACACCCATTTGCTCTGCAAATACCGCAAAGTCTTTATGACCCAGGATACCTGCTTTCAAGTCACCACCGGCGGCGTTGTTAGCCGCAGTTTCAATGACAGGGCAGTTTGTAGAAACATAAATTTGGATACCGTAAAGGCTACCAATGTTTCCGTTAACTGTAGGTGTACCAGACACAAAGTCTGAAGAGTTGTAACGAGTGATACCACGAATGGTTTCAACAACTGATGGAGGAACAACAAGGAAGCGTCCGTCCATAGGAACGTCAGCATCATCAAGTTCTTTGATTGCGGCACGGAAGCCATCATCAGAGAATACATCAGCCGCCGCTACAGTGTCAACAGCATAAGCTGTTAAGTCTGTAGATGCATCCATGTAGTATGCATTGCTGTGAACCCAGTCTGCACCATCAGAGTCACCCAAAGACTTACCCAATGCAAACAGATCAGTATCAACCTGCTTTGCAAGAGCATAGCCTGCATCTTGAGTGTAGAACTGACGCAGTGAGGCAAGAGCCTGTACGTCTGTAATGTCTTCAATGAGACGTGAGTATTCGTAGTGTTGATCTACGCTTACTTGTACTTCTGACTCAGTAGCCGCAATCAGTGTTACCTGAGTTTCAGCAGACTTAGCAGATGCACTGCCACGAGTAGGCTTAGGGATGTGAATAGTATCACCCTTCTTGCCCGTCATTGGCATACGGTTTACAAGATTAGCAAGTACGAGTGAGTTCTCGTATGCCGCGATAATTTCATCAGACCAGATTTCTGGGATGAAAGTTGCACCAGTAGTATTGGTGACATGGTTAGTACCAAGTGCCATGATTCTAGCTCCTTAACGCTATTTGACACGACCCTCTGCGTAAGCCGCCATAATTTCTGGCTGTAGCTGTTGATAACGCTTTGGATCATCTTTCATAAGTTTAATAATATCAGCACGACGATAGACTTTTCGACTAGGGGCTTCCCCGCTACCAGATGCACCGCCTGTTGAAGCCGCTTTCAGTTGACGCTTACGGTCTTCTTCCTGCACTTTAGCTGTTTCTACCACCATGTTTTGACGTTCTTTCCACGTAGTGATTAGTTCGTCTGCGCTGTCAAAATCAAATTGTTTATCCGCACGTTCATATAATTCTGCACGTACCTTTGATTTTCCTACCCAATCCTGGAACTTGTCGTCTTGGACGATTTGTATAAAGTCTGGGTGACTGCTTTGCAACTTGGCTAAGATTTGCTGTTGCTTCATAGCCATTGTCGTTTCCTCTGCTTGTTTAAGCGTTGGATGATTTTCAATGGCTTTGGCTATTGCTTTTTCTGGTTCGGAGAAAAAGTCAATTTCTTCGTCTTGTTGTTGTTGTGGGCGACTGGCCGCTTCAATCTGTGACTTAACGAAATCATCGACAATCTTGCGTAGTTCACCTACTTCTGAGCTTTGACGGCCTAGTAGCTTTTCAGCTTCCTGATGCATCTGGACAATATCTTTTAATTCCTTGCCTCGATACTTTTCAGGTATGTCGTCTTCGACTTCAGGTTGTGGGGTTGGCTCTTCGGGAGCTTCCTCTACCTGTTCTTGTTGCTCATCTAAAGTAGCAAACTCTTCGCTTTCTTGTTGATCTTCGGGTACACGATCAATTAGTTGTGCCATATTCTTAAACTCCGTGCCGTAGCATTATGGATAAATTTTTACTTGGCGGCTCTCTCGTGATCCCTTGCCCACCGATCATCAGCATCGGGCCAACCCGTGCCAACAAAATGTGAAGATACACTTGAGATTATCCGCTGTGCGGTGTCCCCACATTCCGGACAAGTAGCAAACGCATCAGAGCTATCTACCCATTGTTCTTCAATGTGTGAACATTTTGTACACTTGAAATCAAAGCGTCTAATCATCAGACGCCTCCATATCAAATGCGTTTTTTATTCCTGCTTCAAAGTGAACTACATTTAACAATGTGTGTCTTCTACCTTGGAGAAGGAATAATTCTCTTTGATCTTTGATCTCATCAATGTTATGAGACTCTAAAGATTCTTTACTTTCTTGTACAAATTGTTTCCACCCTGGATGGAGAAACAAGTCAAGATAGTTTTCATAATACACTTCATCTTCTTTGGTCAAAGCATTCTCCTTATGTTCGGTGCTTTGAATATACTAAATATTATAGCATACTTTTTAGAAAATGTCAAGCCTCTGCAGGCTCTTTCGTTATTGTTTTCTTTGGTGTTGGCTTTGATCCTGCTTGTTCAAGCTTAGTTAGTCTCTCGTCCAACTTAGCAAGAATGGCATTCACTTGTGTTAGAATGTTATCCACGTCTTGTTTTGTTACCATATTATCCTCTCATTTGCATTTCAACAATGTCTTCTTTCGTTTCAATGTCGCGTTGCTTTAATGCTAGCTCTGCTAGTTTAGCTCTGCGTTCAAAGTCTTTTGTTTCTGCATCTGGCCCAATATTCTTGAGCAATGCTTCTAGTCGTTTAGTTTCGCTATCTTCTGGTAGCAGTTGTGTCTCCACTTGATTCTGTTGTACACGAGAAACAATCTCTGCTGTTTGAGCTTGGATGTTCTCAACTGTAGCTTGCTTCTGAGCCATCTCCATTTCCATAGCCATCTGCTGTACTTGCTGTTGCTGTGGGTTAGGTTGATTAGCCTGACGCAATCCTGCAATAACTTCTTCTCGATTGGACAAATTCATGTTATCAACAATAGATTCAATAAGCATTGGATACATTGGAGATTCAGGACTCATTGTTTGCAGAAGCTGTACAAGCTGTGTCACTTCATACTCACGAGCAATAATACCAAGTGAGCTTGAAGGTACAAACTTAAAGTCTTGTGCAGGGTAACGTTCTGGATCAAACTGCATATAACGATGTGCAATCTTTGTTACCATCGGTAGTAGGAATGCTTCTTGGAAGTTAATCAAAGTACGTTTGTGACGTTTGATAATAGCACCTAACGACATGCTAATACCTGCCGCCGTGCTGTCTCCGTTAATAGAACCTGGAATACCTGCGGCATCAATTGCCCCAGTAGCCATCTGTACCATTCGTTGCAACTCTGCACCTTGATTAAACGTGACAGCATCAAGCTTACCAAAGTTAAGAGGCTGTAAGATTTCTGCAGGATTACCATTAGTCAGAATTGTCTTACCTGCTCTTACTTCCATCTTAGCACCACGAGGAAGCCTAGAAGCGTCTACAGCCATCATTGGATGTACAGTAAGTGCTAAGGCATCAATGCGAGCACGTAGTTCTGTATCAAGAGCTTTCTGTGCGTTGTATCCTTTTTCACAGATACCACGTCCCCAGAACCTACCAGGTACAACATCCCACGGGAATGCAACAACTGGGCGATCCTGCATCATGTATGGATTCATTTCAGCTTTGAGAATCACGCTTTCATTTGCAATGACAACCATTGCTTCAACATACTCTGTTGTTGCTTCATCGTCTTCAGGTTCATCAGTGCGATGCTCATTAAACAAATGACGAGGAACTAATCCATAATACTTTGTTAGACGTACTTTGTCATCTGTGTACATTGTGAGTTCTTGATCAGGCTCTAGGTCACTATCAACAGCAAACGTTTCAACAGAAACATCAGCATTGTAGATTCCTGCCTCCTGTGCCATAGTAACTTGATGTAGTGGCACATACTCATCAATCGCTACACCTAATGCATCTTCAATGTTTGTAGCCACAGGATCAATCAAAAAGTTTTGTGGCATTACAGGCCGTAGTTTAAATACTGTACGAGGCTTTGCCATAACACCAACAGCCTGCATATCTCCGTCCATCACAGGCTGTGTAGCAGGAGTAAACTCAATCTGTTCTTCAGCAATAATCTCGCCAATACCTGTACCAAAGATTGCAGAGTTAAGAATACATTCTGCAATAGACTTACGTGCTGAAACAAACTTTAAGTCTTGATCAAGGTTTTGTCTAATAAACTGGACATCGGCATTGTCTTGATCCATCACATCATCTTTGATGTCAAACCACTTTCCACGTCCAAATGTAGCTTCCTCAACTTCTGCTACAGCAGACTCAACTGCTTGTTGGAGAGCAGGACTAATTAACTTTGATCGTTCGCTGTGACGCAGGCTATCTTCCTTAGCCCAAATACCACGCCATAGTCTGTAGTATTCATCAAAGTTTTCTTGGTAGTTGGATTCAAAGTGATCACGCCACTGTTGGCACTTGTTAACTACCCAAGACTCTAAGCCTTGTTCGTTTTTAAAATCTTCGTATTCCATGTTAGTATCCTGCTACGGGGTCTAAAAATTCAAAGTCATCTTCTTCAAAGTCATAATGGTAAGCAACCTTAGCCATTTGATCTATGTACGCTAACGCATCAACTAAGTCATCATGCACCAACGTATTAGGGAATTGGAACAGTTCGTCTAAGAATTGTGCATTCCACGCTCCTTCATTTAAAACTATCTGTCCATGTTCAAAGCGTCCTTGCAATGCCCAAACAACACGATCAGTTTTCTTTTTATTACCGTGTGTAAGTTCTTCTACTCTGAAGAATCTTTGATTTGATTTCATAATATCTGTTAAGTACGGAAGCACTGCATTCTTCAACGCTCCTTTTTCAATCCCAACAGCTACAGGTTTGTAGTGGGCAACAGCATCAAAGATTTTTCTTGCTGTCTTCTTAACATCCCAACGTCCATGTACAATGTCTGCAACCCACCATCCATCTTCATTGGCTTTGACAACAGCAATAGCCGTTTGGTCTAGTCTTTTATTCTTAGACTTCGTTGCATGTTCAACATCCGCAAAGCCTGCCAAGTCCACTGCAATATAATAATCGCCAAACTCAGGCTCTTCATTATCAAACTGTACCCAGTCTTCTTTAAAAATTTCACTACCAGATGCTTCAAAGCTTGCAAGGAATTCCTGTCTGAACGCATAGCTCGACATGGATTTTTTAGCTGTATCAATCTCGTCTGGATCAAGAAGCGGATTGTCATAAGATGTGAAGTGCCATGCTTTATAGCTTTCATCATCTCCCATATCAGCGTATGTATATAGCTCATAGAAGTGGTTACGCCCCATTGGTGTTCCAATAAATAAGGCTTCACCCTTTTGGTCAGCAAGCGCAGGACGTAGGATAGTTTCCCAAACACTGGGCTTCATATCCGCATACTCGTCCATAACAAGGAACTTCAGGGAGACACCACGCATTGTCTCTGGCCTGTCAGCACCTTTTAAACTAATTGTTGTACCATTAATCAAAGTAATTTGGAGATTGTTAATATGACTCCCTTTGATTACTGGATGTGCAATTTCTAACAAGGTGCTCCACATAATATCCCGTGCTTGTCCCTGGGTAGGGGCTACATAGAATACATGACCACGTTCTGTTTGCAGAGCATAGATTACTAACAACCAAGCCGCTAGCCTTGATTTACCTGTTCGTCGGCCTGCGGCTACAATTTTAAATCGTGTTGGATCTGAGAATACTTCCTGTTGCCACGGAAGCAGTTGAACATTAAGCTCCACCGAATAACTCTACATCACCTTGCAATAAATCTCTTGAGGCTACCATTTGCTCTGGTTGTGTTGATGCTTTTGGAATCCGAATATACTCACCTGCTTTAATTTTATTAGCATTTGTAATATTATTAAAAGCCATCAACTCTTCTACACTAACACCTGTATCTTTAGAAATTTTAGACAGGGTATCGCCTCTTTTAATTTGACGACCTAACAGTTCATCTTTGTGGCCCATATATAAACGAATAGTGTTGCCTGAGCTTTCATCTTCAGTTTCAGTCATTACTTTACCTGCAACTTTTCTAACATCACTATACAGGTCTGATCCTTTATTAGATCCACTTTTAGAAAAATTATATTTGTCTGTAAAGTAAACTTCGCCATCGTCTGTAATTTCAATTGAACCACGTCCAACAGATGTTGCCGCTACTAACTGTGGGTTAGCAGGAAGCATTTTAAAAAACTCTCCACCTTTGCGAGCTTCATCACTTCTAACAAACCTGCCAACGTCTGTTCCATCTTCTAGTGGTGCATAATCTTCGTACTCTGTTCCACGTCTTCCTTTCTTCAAAGCATTGACAACAGATGTTCTAATTGCATCAACAACAGGAGCTTCAAAGTCTTCATTTGTTTGAGTGAAATCTACACCTGTCACAGTGTTTGCAAGACCTTTACCAAATTGTTCTACAGAATCTGTCCCTAAAAAATTTACAATTTCAGATAAACTTAGATTAGAAAACTCATCATACACTCTTGGTACAATATCAAGACCTTTTTTACCTAATGATAAATATTTATTAACTGTATCACCCACGCATTATCTCCACTAGCTCTTTACTACGCAGTCCTACCTGCAAGTACCACTTACTATCCATCATCTCTATAGCGGCTTTAGGATAGTTGCCCTCATTTACAGCAGTCGTCATGTTCTTAAACTTTGATAAACGATTGCGTCCAAGATTAAACGCCATGTTTACTAACACACGTTTAACATGATCAGGATGAGATTCAAAGTTTAGAAACAACGCACAACAGTCTGTCACTGCAGTATCAAAGTCTGCTTCAAACCACTTATCTACCAGTGCTGATGGTAGTTCATCACCAACTTCATAGTTGTCTTCAGTGATAAGATGTCCAATACCACCCGTAGGTAGTCCTAAATGATCCAAGTACACTTCAAAGCGTATGCCTTCATGCTTCATCAAGTCTGTTTTGATTTGATTCTTTAGCTCTTCACTCAGAGACATCAGTATACTCCGCATCTATTGGCTCTTCACTACCAACAATCGTAGTGTCACCGCCTACACCAGTGATTGTAATGGACACTTGCGAACGTCCACCGCCATTCTTATCCTTATCAAAGTAAGATAGAGGTAGTATTCTATCCATACACATCTTCAGTGCCGCCATCTGACCAGGATGCTCATCATTCTGAGCAATTTGTATCACCTTGTTAATGACTTTGTCGCCAGAAGTAGCTAACAGTCGAGCTTTGAATTCATTAATCCTAGCGGCATCACCGGGTGGCCTACCTCTAACACCTCTATTACCTTTCTTTTTAGCTTCAATGTCAGATTTCTTTGGGCGACCACGCTTTACAGGCGTAGTGTTGTCCGTCATACTAGAAAATCCTACGTTAATTTCCATATAGTATAGCATAAAATGTAAGTAAAGTCAAGTGTTGCTAACAGATTCCTTTTTAGATGTTACAATATAACGTTTTATTTAAAATGAAAGATGTACAATTTCTGTACAGATATTAAATAGTTAGATAGTTTACACAGATCAAAGGATTGTCAAGACTTTTTAGTCAATTTAGTTCTTTTTTGTGTCTGTGTAGGTACTGTATAGACTGCGATGGCTCGGCAGCCCCCCGGTGGGGTGCTCTGTAGCCACACCAGGTTGACTCAGATCTTTGAAGGAAAGTCAAGACTCATTATACTTTGGTCTATATAGACTAAGGTAGCATTGAAGTGTGAGTGTCTATGTAGTACCCTATAGGGTTAAAAAGTTTAAGGCATACTACTAAAGTCTATACTACTAAGGTCTATTATACTTTAGTCTATTATACTAATGTCTAATACCCAGGTGAATCGAGACGTGGTAGTCAAGACTATTCATATGTTTTAGGTGATGATGTTATACTAAAGTCTATGATACCTATGTCTAATACCATTGGTGCGTTGCACAATATACTATGGCAATTGTCGATAGAGACAAGCATTCAAACAGTGATGGATAAACACGAACAAACCCAAGTAGAATGCGAGTCAGTGAAACTCATTAGGCATAGAGTCAAAAAAGTTTTACATTAGGTATTGACAATTGAATACGAACATGCATAATAGAATACAACAAGGCGCACAGTTTGGGTGTTGGCTACTACGAAGTGTAGACTGTGCTTGGCAACATAGACAATAAAAGACCCACTTCTTGGCAACGTGCAGAAGTCAGTGACTGCCACCATTGTAAGCCGCATTCGTGCGCCTGTGGGCGTGGACACATAATAGTATGCATCCGAATCTGTCTAGTTAAATTGTCCTAGCTAGCAAGCAATTGGTACTACGGACTAGAAACTTTATCTCTCACATGTTGCATTGACAGTTGACATCAGCAAAATCCAGGTTTTGTTGGTGTCAGCACTCAATGTAACAAAGGAGACTAAAATGGATATTCAAGACAGCATAGACTTTGATGCACGTTGGGAATCTTCAGACGAGTACACAGTGTTCGTTGGTGGTACTGAAGTGATCAATTATTACACTTCAGAACGCCATGCAGAAAAGATTGCGAGTGTCTGGAAACAGGCAGGGTACGATGATGTCAAGGTAGTGAATACTTGGACAATAGAAAACAGTTGACTTGATAGATGACATTGGTTACAGTGTCATCACTCAAGACAATTAAGTCTTGGTCTAGCTAAACAGTGAGAGGTTAATAGCTATGAAAATTGCAACAGCAAAGTCTACATCATGGGTTCGTTGGTCAGCACTACGCACTGCAAAGTTACATGGACGCAAGTTCTTCAACATTGCAGGTGTTCGTGGATTCGTTGCACTGCGTAAGTACAAGAGTCGTGGCGTTGGTATTCAAACATCACCACTCACAAAGCAGGTGCATCTTGGCCGGTTGACAATTGGTGTCGGCAAGTATAACTTTGCATAGTGTACTGCCATAGGGCATTCGTGAGAGTGTCCTATATCGGTAACACTACCGACTACATAGAGAGGTAAAGCAGATGAGTAAAGAAAACATCTTGACAATCTTCAACCTGGCTACTCCAGAAGAGATTGAACATGGCATTACATGGTATGCTACTGCACACTGTGAATGTCTCTCTATCTCTGAAGACCTAGATATTCCACTCAACGTAGTGGTTGGTGTAGTTGCGGCACTGTCCCCAAATAACAAGTGGGACAGAAACATTGTAAATGCTCGTGACCTATGCACTGCATACATTGATGGTGCTAGCATGGAGTCGGTGAAGGTATCAACATACGGTAAGATGAAAGAGAAAGCATGGTCTATCTTGGAGTCTATGCCTAGCTATGATGATACAGTAAAGATCCTGAATGGTCAGAAGATTGTTTGTTTCTTTCAGAACATCATGGGTGAGAATACATGCACTGTTGATGGTCATGCATACAACATCTATCATGCGAGTCGTCAAAGCTTGACTGGTAGCATATCAATCGGTAAGATAGAGTATCACCTGATACAGGATGCCTATCGTTCGGCAGGTAATTCGGTGCAGGTGCATGGCCGTGAATTGATGGCCTATGAAATGCAAGCCATCACATGGGTGACATGGCGTAGAATACATAACATCAAGTGAGGTAGTTATGCGAGTGTTAGTGGCGTGTGAGTATAGTGGTAAAGTTCGTAGAGCATTTAGGAAACGTGGACATGATGCGTGGAGTTGTGATCTACTACCTGCTGATGATGGAAGTCAGTATCACATTCAAGGTGATGTGATGTACATCATCAACGAAGGGTGGGATCTACTGATCGGTCATCCTCCATGTACATACCTGTGTAACAGTGGTGTCTCATGGTTGCACAAACAGGAAGGTAGATGGGACAAGATGCGCGATGGTGCAGAGTTCTTCAGTCTCCTATGGCAATCGGACGTACCCAGGATTGCAATTGAAAATCCAATCATGCATAAGTATGCCAAAGAAATTATTGGTGCTGAACAAACACAAACTGTTCAGCCGTGGATGTTTGGTCATGCTGAGAGTAAGGCTACATGCTTGTGGTTGAAGGGACTCGATCCTTTGATTGAGACTAACAACGTCAAAGACGAGTGGAAGTCTCTGCCCAAGAAAGAAGCACAACGACTGCACATGCTACCACCCAGTAAAGACAGGTGGAAACTACGCAGTGAGACATACCAAGGTATTGCTGATGCAATGGCAGAACAGTGGGGATAGACAATGACATACCAAGAGATACGGGATCTGTACGACAGTAATCCAAACATGACACTCTACCAACTGAGTAGGTGGACAGGCAAGACAATTGCAGAGTTGAAACAAATACTCATGTCATAGGGGATAGATGATGGTAGAGTACAATCCACTCTACATCTTCTCAAAGATACCGAACACAGATGAAGGTAGAGAATTTGTAGATAGCATGCGTAAGCACTTGAATCGGAACAGATACAAGATGCGTGTCAGAGGAACTGGATTGGTTGATGGTGCTGATTGGAGACGACACCAGTATGGTGCTCCACTGAGTAAGTCAACACATCTTAGAGTGTACATTGAGGAGAAGTGATGAAGTACAAAGTGACGACAACAGCAACAGCAGTGTGGCACATCTATGTTGATGCTGATAGTGAGGAACAAGCCAAGAACAAAGTGTTTGAGGGTGAGTATGATGAGAAGTACGACAAGGTAGTGACGTACATCAATGAGGAAGTACATGAGGTACAGTGTGTACCAACTGAGGAGTGAGCATGACAGTAGATAGTCAAACAGGATGTGATGATCAGTACGATGAAGCTATCAAGTTTTGTATCAACGAAATCATTGAAGAGATTCATCGGATCAAAGAGCTAGACCACTACGCAGTAGGTGATGTCTACGAACTAATATTCAAACAGAACGTAGAATCCAGGTATCAAGAATACTTGGACAGTCTGAAGGTATAACATGGACGCAGTGACATTCGTAAAATTCTATGCTGTCGCCAGTGTGATGTTGTTTATTTACTACTACGTCAAGGAGCATAACAAATGAGATGTAAAGCATGTAACACAGAGTTGAATGCGTTTGAATCAACACGCAAAGGCTTTGAGTCTGGAGAGTATATTGACTTGTGTAATTCCTGCTTTAGTACAGTGGCAGAAGACTTCAATGTCACTGAACGTGAAGACCTGAAGCACATCAATGATGAAATAGTTATTGACAAATTAGACTGATGTGGTATAATAACTATATAGATACATAGCTAGATAGCTATAGAGCTTAATCAAAGTGTTTAATATATACTTTACTTTGATTACTAAATAGCTACATAGCTTTAGAGAAGGGGATAACAGTGAAAATTATTGGATGGATCACCATGTACGTTGATGGCTCTTCTGTTGGAGAGTGTAGCCCAGTGTACGATATGAAGGAGTGGCTCGATGGACTTGTTTGAGGTGGCTAGAGAACTACGTAAGCACGAATCTCTGACGTTCTGTTCGGACTACATCAGGGAGCATGGCTTGGAACAATTGTTGGATGCGTTGATGGACTACAGTCCTCATCCTGCTATCCCACTACTCAAAGTACATGCGAAAGAATTAGACACATACGAATGGAGACAGTGAGATGACAGATAAAAACATTTACACATTGGAAGACTTCACCGAATACCTAGCTGAGTTGCCTCTTGGTACAGAGCATGTAAAGAAACTCACAGACTATGCTGAGTTGAAACAAAAACAATTAGAGTTTACACAATCTAGGCTTCATGTTGCAAGTCAAATCATTGGTGCTGATGTCATTACGGATTACATGAACGAATGAGTATCTATCCAGAACTAGACAACATCTCCACCATCATCCTGGTGAGGGAACTTGACAGACGACTGTACGACTATCAGGTAGTACCAAAGACACGGGATGATTTCTTTGAGACAGTACATCAGCATGAGGACATCGACTGCATTGATCTTTTGAAAGTAACACTTGACAACCTACTGGGTGCATATGCTACAATAGTAGTGAATCGTGTAATCAACAGAGATGAGGAAAAAGAATGACATGGGAAGCCACCCATCAGCCCTGCCCAAAGTGCGACAGCAGTGATGCATACTCTGTGAGTCGCAATGAAGCAGGAGAACTGTGGGGAAAATGTTTTAGCTGTGATGCAAACGTGCCTGTAGAAACACACTCTCTAACGGGTAGTGACATGCAACACAATAGGGTAGTATCAATCAAGCAACGATCGTCCGATACAGGGCAGTACAGTGCGTCTGAGGGGCTATCCTACAGGGAAATGCCCAAGAGAAAACTCAACATCACCACACTAGAGAAGTATGGTGTTGGATTTAGGGGCAGAGATATTGTGTTCCCTTATGGCAACGACACTGCCGCAAAGGTACGCATCAACGGAGAGAAACAATTTAAAACAGAAGGGGAATGGAACGACACACCATTCCTGTTTGGCCAGGAACGATTCAATGCAGGAGGTAAACGTATCCTCGTGGTGGAGGGAGAGTTTGATGCACTGGCCGCATACCAAATGCTAGGCAACAAGTATCCTGTCGTCTCAGTACGCAATGGTGCTAGCTCTGCACTCAAAGACTGCAAGAATAATTATGAATGGCTTGACAGTTTTGAGTCTATCATTTTCAACTTTGATAACGATGATGCGGGACAGGAGGCACAGGCAAAGTGTGCAGAACTATTCGCACACAAGTCCAAGGTGATGACACCAATCAACGGACTCAAGGATGCATGCGACTACCTGCACGGACGTACCAAGGAGTACAACGATACCTACTGGGACTCACAGAAGTGGACACCACAGGGGATTGTTGCAGGCAGTAGTATGTATGATGCAGTGATGAAGCCACTGGAGAAGGCAGACTGCATGTACCCGTATGAAGGCTTGAACAAGATGACATACGGACTACGCAAGGGAGAGATGGTGACAGTGACAGCAGGCAGTGGGCTAGGTAAGTCCCAGTTTCTGCGAGAGATTGTGTGGCATCTGCTGAATAACACAGAAGCCAATGTCGGCCTGATGTTTCTTGAGGAGAGTGTTCGTAAGACGGGCTTGTCACTCATGTCACTAGCCGCAAACAAACCACTACACCTGCCCGACTGCAACGCAACACAACAGGAGAAGGATGATGCCTTTACACAAACCTTGGGTACTGACAGGTTATATCTGTTTGACCACTTTGGTAGCAGTGATGTCGATAACATTGTTAATCGAGTCCGTTATCTCAGTAAAGCAGTTGGTTGTGATTACATTTTTGTGGATCACATCAGTATTATTGTGTCAGCACAGTCTAACGGGGATGAACGCAAAGCAATAGACGAGATCATGACAAAGCTCCGTATGCTTGTACAGGAGACAGGCATTGCTTTGATTGTTGTGTCACACCTCAAACGTCCTGAATCAAAGGGACATGAAGAAGGTGCGGCCACTAGCCTGGCTCAACTCCGTGGCTCTGGATCTATCGCACAACTCAGCGATATGGTGATAGGCTTGGAACGTAATGGACAGGCTGACGATGAACGTGTACGCAACACAACACAGGTGAGGGTGTTAAAGAATAGATTCTGTGGAATCACTGGCCCTGCTTGTGACCTCCTCTACTCAATGAGGACAGGACGCATGACAGAGGTTGATGATGAGCAGGACTTTGATGAGGACGTAGCACTATGACAATTCATGTAGAGCATAGAAAACAAAAACCTAAACGTGCTGACTTTAGATGGGAAGGGAAGAGATACTGGATATCTGCGTGTGACTACTGGTCTTTATGGGATGGAGAGTATGATGAGTTTGTCACATTCACAGTTAAAGACTACGAAACGGATGAAGAATACTACGGCCCAGAAAATGATGACAAAAAATTTGAAGAATTTCAAGAGAAGTCTTATCGCGCAGGTCATCGGGTTTTACCAGTAGATCCTTACAATTTTCCTAGCACATGGTGATACTATGCAAATCACTTTATTTGAAGAAGATGATATTGTATCTGGTATTCCTGAAGGTATTGAGTGCAAGGACTGCGGAGTATTCCAACCTGTGTCACAGTTTCAGGTGATGCAGTCTGGAGAGATTAAAAGAAAGTGCAGGACATGCTCAAGGGATCAAGCACAAACTGTAGCCAGGTTGCGTAAGGAAAACCCATACCCTGATGAGCACTATGAGTGTCCGATCTGTACAAGAAAGATGCAAGAAATATCAAAGCATGGACAACAAAAACTACAGGTGTGGGTACTTGATCACTGCCATGATACGGAAACATTCAGAGGATGGGTGTGCTTTAATTGCAACACAGGGTTGGGTGGATTCAAAGATAACTTGACAATCACTCAGAATGCTGTAGAATATTTAGCACAACATAAAATGAAGGTGAATAATGAAACGTCTAATACTGGACATCGAGACAAACCGGAGTCACAACACCATCTGGATAGTTGTAACTAAGGATGTTGATACAGGAGAGATAGTATGTCATACAGATCCATCAACCCTAGCTCCGTTGGTAAAGGAGTACGATCAAATCATCGGACACAACTTAATTGGTTTCGACGCGCCAGTGTTGCGGACAGTGTGGAACATTGGGATCAAGAAGTCGAGTGCGGTAGACACATTGATTCTTTCAAGACTTTTGAATCCACAGCTAGAAGGAGGACACAGCCTCAAGGCATGGGGCAGGAGACTATCTAACAACAAGATTGACTTTGACTTTGAGGACTTTGATAATGGCCTTACTCAAGAGATGCAAGACTATTGTATCCAAGACGTTAAGCTTACACGGGATTTGTATCTCCACCTTATGGGCGAGCTTGACCAATGGTCTGATGCCACGCAGAGTATACTACTGGAGCACGACATCGCAGTGTTATGCAGACAGCAGGAACGCAACGGGTTTAAACTCAATGTACCTGCGGCTATCTCTCTACGCAATGAGCTTACAGATCAGATGGATTATATTGAAGCTAACGTGCAGAGTGTATTTCCTCCGATTGTTGAAGAACGTTGGTCTGAGAAAACAGGCAAGCAACTGAAGGACAAGGTGACAGTGTTCAACCTAGCATCACGCAAGCAGATTGCTGATAGACTACAGACCCTAGGTTGGAAGCCATCAAAGCACACAGAGAAGGGACAACCTATTGTAGATGAAGGCACACTGGAGAACATCGAGATACCAGAAGCACAGATGATTGCAGAGTATCTAATGATGCAGAAACGTGTCGGTTTGATCGACTCATGGTTGAAACATGTCGATGAAAACACAGATCGTGTACATGGTGCGATCATTACTAACGGTGCTGTCACTGGACGTATGACACACCATAGTCCCAACATGGGACAGATACCTAGTGTTAACAAACCATATGGTGAACGTATTCGTAGCCTTTGGACTGTTGATCGTGGTCATGTTCTGGTGGGTACTGACTTAAGTGGGATCGAGCTACGATGTTTGGCTCACTACATGCAAGACCCTGAGTGGCAGGAGGAATTATTGAATGGAGATATCCATCAGAAGAACGCAGATGCCGCAGGCATTACGAGACCGCAGGCTAAGACTCTCATCTATGCAACCCTTTACGGCGCGGGAGCCGCAAAGATTGGTAGTATTGTCGGGGGAGGTGCGCGTGAAGGGCAAGAGGTCTTGTCGCGCTTTTATGCTAACACCCCTGCATTATCAAGACTTATGGAAAAAGTTAAGAAAGTGGCAAGCAAAGGGTACGTACCTGGGTTGGATGGTAGAAGAATCATTGTTAGATCTGAGCATGCCGCACTCAACAGCCTCCTTCAAGGTTGTGGGGCTATTATTGCAAAGCAGTGGTGTATTGAAGCACACAAACAATTCAAGCGACTTTGCGTACCTGTGCGGCAAGTTGCATTTGTACATGATGAAATTCAAATTGAAACAGAGGAGAAGTATGGTGAACAGGTTGCACAAATCATGTGCGAGTCTGCCTCACAAGCAGGGATTACCTTGGGCTTTCGTTGCCCAGTAGATGCCGAATCAAAAATAGGAAAAAATTGGTTTGACACACACTAAACTTGTGTGTTATAATATATAGTATACCACCAACAAAAGGAGAATGGTATGGAACAAACACAACGTGTAAAGATTAAAGCTGACGTAATGTGGGCTTACTTGGATCGTCAGAACGAGATGTCTGGCAAGTATCAGGTGGATCTTTGCAACCTGTCAGATGCGGCAGTGAATGCTCTGGAAGAGATGGGCCTCACTGTACGTCAGAAGGACGACAAGGGATACTTCATCACTTGTAAGTCTAACAACCCAATCAAAGCATTCGACAAGAATGGCGACATCATTGACGGTATTTCTATCGGCAATGGTAGTAAAGCTGAAGCCCTTGTCGGGTTTTATGAATGGCGTTATCAGAAGAAGGAAGGTGTCTCTCCTTCTTTGAAGAAGCTTGTGATCACAGAGATCCAAGCCTACGAGGATGCAGAGTCTGTGTCCGATATGGGCGACGACGAGGTACTGTAACATGAGCCATGCCCTTATAGATGCTGACATCCTGGTTTATCGCATTGGCTTTGCCACGAACGATGACTCAGAAACTATTGCATTACGGAAGATGGCAGGATTCTTGGAAGACATCCTGATGATCGAGCTACCTGAAACTCAGACGTGGGAATTGTTTCTCACAGGTAAGAATAATTTCAGGAAGCAGGTGGCTGTCACTGCACCTTATAAGGGCAATCGCAAGTCAGAAAAGCCTAAGCACTACGGATTGTTACGTGACTACCTTCAGTATTCTTGGTCTGCACATATTACAGACGGGATCGAGGCAGATGACATGCTAGCAATCCGTGCTCAGGAACTTGGAGACGATAGTGTAATGGTGACACTCGACAAGGACTTGGATCAAGTGGTTGGGTGGCACTACAACTTTGTTAAGAAGATCAAGTATTACATCACAAAGGATGAAGGACTGCTTAACTTTTACAAGCAGTTCTTGGTTGGTGATCGTACTGATAACATCATCGGTGCTCAAGGTATTGGTGATAAGAAGAGTCACAAACTGTTAGAGGGAAAGACAGAACCAGAGATGTGGAAGACAGTGGTAGAGCACTTGGGGGAAGAACGAGCCATCGAGAATGGACACCTCTTGTATATGCTACGCACTCCGACAGATCGTTTCACCCCGCCAGTATGACACGGGGAGTCAAGAACAAAGCAGGAAACACATGGACATCGGCACGATACTTTGGTTTCATTCGTTCGGCATTACGCAGAGCATGGACTAGGTATCCTGTCAGGTATCAGGTGATGGACGAGGCTAGAAAGCCATACACAGGTAAAGATAAACGCACCAAGTGGGTGTATCAATGCAAAGAATGCAAACAATTATTCAAGTCAACTGAGGTACAGGTAGATCACATCAAACCTGCCGGTACTCTCAAAGACTACAAAGACCTACCTTCTTTTGTGAAGACGTTGTTCTGTGAAGCAGACAACTTACAAGTGTTATGTAAGGAATGTCACAAGAAGAAGACAATAGAGGAGAGAAAATGAGCAGACGATTTGATGATCTGATGGAGTACCAACACGGTGGTGATCACTACACAAGCAAAGACATACAACCCTGGGAAGCAATGTCCGCATGGATGACTGAAGAGCAGGTCAAAGGTTTTATGTTGGGTAATGTAATCAAATACATAGCACGGTTTCAAGACAAGGGTGGCAAGATTGATTTAGAGAAGGCCAAACATTATCTTGACAAGTGCATTGAACTCTGGTAGAATAGTAGGTTTTCCGTGCTCACACATGAAGAAATAAAAGAAAAGCTTAAACAACTCGATGAGATTACTTTAATGGAAACACTAGAGATATCATCTGAAGATATAGTGAACAGATTCGTAGACCGGATTGAAGAAAAACAAGACACACTGGAGAATGAATTAGATGACTCAACACCTTGGGATAACGATTGATTATGAAAGAGACTCTCGCCTCAGTGACCAAGCTATTAAACTCATGCAGGACTACTACATGCTTGACCATGAGCAGTCTCCTCAAGAAGCTTTTGCGAGGGCCGCAGTTGCTTACTGCTATGATGACCTCGATCTTGCTCAAAGGATTTACGACTATGCTAGTAAAGGTTGGTTTATGTTTGCGTCACCTGTGTTGTCGAACGCACCTGAACATGGCAGAAACAATCGGGGCTTGCCTATTAGTTGTTTCCTTACTTACGTGGGCGACAATCTTGATAGCCTTATTGAACATAATGGTGAAGTAGCATGGCTTTCCGTAAAGGGCGGCGGTGTGGGTGGGCATTGGTCAGACGTGAGGGGGATCAGCGACAAAGCACCAGGCCCGATCCCATTCATGAAAGTAGTGGACGCACAGATGACAGCCTACAAACAAGGGAAGACACGGAAAGGGTCTTACGCCGCGTACTTAGACGTAAGCCATCCTGATATCGAGGAATTTATTTCCTTCAAAGTGGCGACAGGTGGAGACATCAATCGCAAGTGTTTTAATTTATTCAATGCTGTGAATATCACAGATGATTTTATGGAGAAAGTAATCAATGATGGAGACTTCAATCTTACAGACCCGCACACAGGAATTGTCAGAGATACAGTCAAAGCTCGTAAACTTTGGCAACGAATCCTTGAAGCTAGGTTCCGAACTGGTAGCCCTTACCTTAACTTTATCGACACAGCCAGACGAGCTTTACCAGAAGCTCAAAGACGGCTTGGACTCAGCATTAATGGGAGCAACCTCTGCAACGAAATCCATCTCGCAACAAGTGAAGAACGCACAGCAGTCTGTTGCCTCTCCTCCGTTAACCTCGAATACTACGATGAATGGAAATCAAGCGGCATGGTTGCAGATCTGGTCAGATTCTTGGACAACGTCCTTCAATTCTTTATTGACAACGCACCAGAAGAACTTGGAAAAGCTGTTTACTCAGCATACAGAGAACGTTCAATCGGTCTTGGAGCAATGGGCTTCCACGGATACCTCCAAAGCAAAGACATAGCGTGGGAGAGTTGGCAGGCGGCGAGTGAAAACTATGCAATCTTCAAAGACATCAAAGCCCAGTCTGTTGAGGCCACATACTCACTCGCTGTGGAGCGTGGCGAATGTCCTGATGGAGTGGGTTATGGTGTTAGAAATATGCATCTGTTGGCTGTTGCTCCTAACGCTAATTCTAGTATCCTATGTGGGTGTTCTGCTAGCATTGAACCACGTATTAGCAACTGCTATGTCCATCGTACTCGTGCCGGTAGTCATACTGTTCGCAATCCGTACTTGGAGAAACTCTTAGATGACAAGGGACAGAACACTAAGAAGGTATGGCAGAGCATCCTTGAGAACGAAGGCTCTGTACAGCACTTGGAGTGGCTGTCAGCCGACGAGAAAGATACGTTTAAAACAGCGTTTGAACTCGATCAGGGATGGGTTGTTGAACACGCCGCTAAAAGACAGGATTTTATATGTCAGGGGCAGAGTGTTAACGTGTTCTTCCCGTCCGGTACTGACAAGGCTGTTGTTAATCAAGTGCATCTCAAGGCGTGGAAGGAAGGGCTTAAAGGATTATATTACTTACGCACGACTGCAGGTGTTACAGCGGAGAAGGTTGGGACTAAGGTAGACCGTAATGCGTTGAAGGACTTTGATAACGATGATGTCTGTGTGAGTTGTCAAGGATAGCGCAGAAAAGTAGGAGTACATTACATAAAATGTAATTATCTATGCATAGGAATACTATGCTAAGGAGAACATATGCAAACCGGAATGTATGATGCTGTTATTAATTGGATCTTTGATTGGTGTGTTTGGTTTCTTATTGAAGTTGCTCCACATTTAGGATTAACTTATGAAGAAATTAATATCTACATGTTTATTATTATTCAACCAGGATTAATACTTTTGTTTATGGTGCTTTGGTGGAAAGAAAGATTTAAAAGGAAACGTTATGAAAGAAAACTTAAACAAAATCTTGTGTAGACTAGAGTTAATCAAAGACTCTGATCCTTTTAACAGAAAGATATTGAACGATTGCTTTGATCTATTCAAAGAACTAGACACAGAATTAGAACGACTCAGGTATCACAATAATAATCTTATGAATGTGATATATCAGAATCAAGAATTACTGGAGAACTCAGATGCCCCTACTGGAGAGTAACGTAACATACAAACCATTCGCATACCCTTGGGCTGTTACGTATGCAACAGAGCATGAACGCATTCACTGGATAGAAGATGAACTGGAGCTACAGACAGATGTCAATCACTGGAAATCAGGGGTACTATCGCAGGCAGAGAAGCACCACATCACCCAAATCCTGCGGCTATTTACACAAACAGACGTTGCGGTTGGAACAAACTACCTTGAGTATTATATACCCAAGTTCAAGAACAATGAGATTAGAGCCATGCTCACAGCCTTTGCTTCTCGTGAGTTCATCCACCAACGAGCCTATGCCCTGCTTAACGACACTCTTGGACTACCTGAAGAAGAGTTCACAGCCTTCTTAGAGTATACCCAAATGTCTGCAAAACTGGAGTTCATGTCCGATATTGACGTAAATAGTGTACACGGTACAGCCTTGTCTATTGCTAGATCCGTGGTCAATGAAGGCATGAGCCTCTTCAGTGCGTTCGCAATGCTACTAAACTATCAAAGGTTTGGTAAGATGCCAGGTATGTGTACTGTTGTGGAGTGGAGTGTACGTGATGAGAGCCAACACGCAGAAGGAATGGCTAAACTATTTAGGGAGTTCTGTAACGAACACCCACGGATTGTGAACGATGATTTTAAGAAACATATATACGAGATGTTCCGCACTGCAGTCAAGCTTGAAGACAAGGTTATTGATCTTGCGTATGAGATGGGTGACTTGGAAGGTTTGTCGGCGGCAGATGTCAAGCAGTACATTCGTTACCTCGCAGACCGCAGACTACTACAGCTTGGCCTCAAGACCAACTGGAAGGTTAAGGAGAACCCTCTCCCGTGGATGGAGGAACTGTTGGGTGGTAGTAGCATTTCTAATTTCTTTGAGAAGAGAGTCACAGACTACAACGCACACGGACTAGCAGGAGAAAACTGGGGATGGTAAAGATCTTTGAAGTGTACTGTGGTGATCGTTACGTTGGACGCTATAGAGACTACACACCAGAAGGTGCTATTGAACAGGCATACATGAAAACAGGGAGTGCTTCAGCCTATACAGGCAATGCACGACACATGTATAAGGCGACAGAATTATGATGGTAACTTGGAAGTTCCACCATGTGTTTGGTTTGTCTGCAGAAACAGTGCAGAGTCAGCCAGTGCTAGGGTGGAAAGATGATGAGACAATTGAAGATGCTACGGTGTTCTTCTTTGATGGGTATATTATTAACATCCCATTTGTGAAGATTATGATCGGGGATATCTTTGAGATGTTTGAGTAAAACAAAGCCCCTGTGATGGGGCTATAGATTCTCCAGAGTTTCCCCTCATTGCGAGGGGATTTTTTTATTGTAAACCGTAACGTTGTTGTAAGCGTGGCGATGTACCATACCGTTCTTTTCTTTCTTCCGAACCATAACGTTCTTCTAGCTTTTTAGCTTCAAACTTCTCAAGCCCGCCGCCAACAAAATTGTACCAAGCCCTTCCAATTAAAGGAGTACGGGCTAAGATCTTTGAGTTATCTTCATTTAATGTACCATCGGATAATGCTTGTAAATCTTTTGACACTGCATTCATGTTATCAGCAAGTACACCATATCCTCCTAAGAAAGTATCTAATGCTACATCTCCTAAGCCTGTTTCAGAGAGTGTATTAAACGTGTACTCTGAGGCCATAAAATACTTAAATAAATTTTCTACGTAATTGTCTGGGATCTCATCTATGTTAAACCCACGGTCTAAAAACATATCTTTAATCTCATCAACCGTTGCTCCGGTAGATGGAACAATAGCTAAGTATGCCAATGCATTTTTAACAGCTTCTTTTTTGTTACCTTTAGCATACTGTCCTGCTATATCGTTACGAATTAAATCAAGCTGTTTAATCATGTATGATTTAAGCTGATAAAAGATACGTCCATTAGGACTTTCTAAATATTTAACAGGCATCTCAGATAAAGTGATTGGCTGTACATTAGACAACTCACCGAACACAAACATCTTTACATTATCACTAATGTTACCTGCTCTTAAATCATTTACAAAGTTATTAAACTCCTTGCCAAACGTATCACCATACTTTTTCCGCAACTGTTCTATGCCTTTGTTAGATTTTGACATAGCCTGTGCTTTATTCAAAGCTCCATTAATAAGAGTATTTTTTCCTAGCTTATCAATTCTTTTAAATTGAGTCAGCCCTAGTATAGTATCCAACATACGTCCAGAAATATTACGGCTAGATAAAAACTCTTGGGCAATAACATCGTCAATACCTAATTCTTTAATGTCTATTTGTTTTTTACCTAACAAAGCTTTGATCGTGTTGCCTAATCCATTATAGTATGCGGCTAATCCAATATCACCAATCTGTGTTAGGGTTGAAATAGGATCTCCAATAGTTGTCATGTATCCGATATTTCTAATATCTTGCAACACACCTGCAGGAGATTTTTCTCCTTCACCAAACCTAGCTTTAAGCAGTCTGATTGCTTTATCTTGTTGGTCTATGTTTAATCTACCAGATGCTAGCTCTTGTGCAACTAAAGTATCAATACTGTTTTCAAGATCTAAGTCAACCGCAGTTTTATTAGATCGTCCTGTACCAAAGAACCTACGTTTAGCTATATCATGGGATGTTGTTTTAACATAATTATGCAACGCAGTGATAGGATCTTGATAGTCATCTAACACACGCTCAGTCAAAGTACCAAGCACTCGTTTCTTAGTAGCTGATGGTGCAGAACTAGGGCTTGCTCCTGGTGAAATAATAATTGTTTTGTTATCAGGAAAACTAATCTTACGCCCTTGAATGGTTTCAGAAATAATGAGTCTCTTTTCATTTTCAGACAGTGGCCTACCTAATTGCTTTGTACGTTGCTTGAATATTTTTTGTACATCACTTAGTTGTTTCCCAGACAATTTAGCTTGCAAAGCTTTTAAGTCTTTTACTACACGGGGGAAGTAGTTTGGTATTTGTGTAACGTTGTACCCAACACCTTTGAGTTTTTGATAAGAAGCTTTGAGATACGTATCAACCGCATCAAAAGCCGCAGAAAGATTAGGATCATACTGTGCAAAAATTGCACGAGCACTATCAAAGTCTCCGTTAAACATGTGTAAAGACGCTTGGCTTTTAGCATTTTTAGGTAGGTTTTTAAAGCCTTTAGCAAAAGGTTCCATAATTTCTAAACCTTTGGCGGCTTCAATGTGTGCCTCACCTTCAAACTGACGTAGCCTGTTAGCTAGTTTAGGTGAAATCTTTTTAAGATTGGTGTGCATAACTCCTAACCAATTATCAATAGCAGGGATGTTAAGCCTACTAGCAATAGGGTCTTGTTGGTATGCTTCAATCTTCATAATATCCCTAGCTTCTTTAGGAGTAGGGAGTTTAAATGGTTTAGAACTTTGAGTAACAATGTTTAAAAAGTCATCTTCCGTAAGCCCTGTTTGCTCCTGAATATACTTAGGCATATCTTCTTCAGGAACTTTAGCTACAATTCCACGAGCCGCAACTGTATGAATTTCATCCATTGCCGCATCAGCCTTAGCTACGTTCTTAGCTTGAGCTTTAGTCTTCCTAGCCTTGTTCATTTGGCTAATAGTTTTTCCTGCACCTTTAACTAAGTACGTTAATGCCGGAGCCGCCACTGCACTAACAGCACCCGTCACTGCAGTTTGTGTAGGATCATATTCTTCTACTGGTTTGTTGACAAGCTGTGACAATACATCCCATTCTGCACCTAACAATCCTGCACCAACTGCCATTGACTTGTAGCCTTGTCCAAGCGGGACTACTGAAGTTGGGTCAGCTACAGAGCCTAACACATTAAACGTAGTAGCAAGAGCAGACTCTGATTCTCCTGATGCAATGACATCCGCATAGTCTCTTTCTAGTTCTGCCTTACGCTTGTCTCTTAAGAATGCAACACGTTCATCTTTAGACATCTGTGAAAAAGGCACACCGTACATTTCATCAACAGAGCGTGTGCTAATATCAAAGATTTGAAACGGATTGTCTTCAGTAGGTTCTATTGGATCTATTCTTAGCTCACCAATAGGCATAATAGACTGCATAAGAATGGCTAAGTTTTCACTAATAGTTTCACTACTGTCCCAACCATACGCCGCAACATCTAACACTGAAGGTTGGTCTATAGCTTCCGTAATATTTGCAAACGGATCTTTCTTTGTTTCTTCTTCTACAGGAGTTTCAGTAGTAACAGGTTGCGGGCCTGCTAAGGTTATGTTTGCAAAAGGATCTGTTGCCATTACTGTCTTACCAATTTACCATTAACAATTTTATCACCAGGTTTTGCACCTAACGCCTGTAAGTTTGGTGAGGATTTAATTGCTCCTTCAGTAAGAGGAATACCATCAGTGCTTTGAGCTTCAGAAGACTCAGTAGTTTTTGGTTTATAGAAAGCTTTTTCACCAAGAATAGCGGTACGCAATTCAGGTAAGATACCAAAGATTGCGTCACGCTGACCCATACCTAGCTGTCCACTTTCCTTTAGTTCATCAATAGCAAGTTGTGCCGCTTGAGCACGATTAGTTGCTTTTTTCTGATCAATCAATTCATCAACTCGTGCGGCAATGACTATCCCTACAGCCTTAGCTTGTTCATCATCAAGCTCACTAATTATTGGATCGGCTTCTAAAATTGGCGACAAAGCAAATACTTCTTCTTGTCCTAACGCGCCTGTTTTAGATGGTTGTGGGATACTAGGACGTTTAGTAGATCCCGGAGGCATAGGCATAGGTTTACCGTCCGCCCCCTGCACAGCAAGTTGCCCATTAAATGTACCGCCTGTAACTTGTGTTCCATCAGGAAGAATATAAGCAGATAAGTTAGCCCACTGACCTTTACCTTCAGCGGCTGTCTTAGCTTCAGTGTATCCAATGTCAGCAAGTTGTTTACGAATTGACAACGATCCTAACAATTGCTCTGAAGCTTTAGTACGTGCATTCTCTGCTTCCATAGGAAAGCCTGCCGCATCTAGTCTGTCAGCAATTGTGTTGTATAGCTCATAGTATTTTTGCTGATCTTGTGCAAGCTTTTCTTCAGCAGACAAGTTAATCAAAGGCTGTCCTTCACGAGTGGTACGTCCACCCGCACCTCTAAGCCGTTCTTGGAAGCTTGCTAGCTCTGCGGCTTTAGCTTGTTCAGCTTGACGAGCTTCTGCCCTTGCACCTGTAACAATCTCTTGTCCCTGTATTGCTCTAGCCATCTGTTGATCTTCAGGGCCAAACAATCGCATAAGCCCCAGACCAATAGCCGCACCTGCAGACTGAAAAGGATCACGTTGGTACTGAGACATTAAAGTTGTTTGTTCTTTAAGCCTACGAGCCGCTACTTGTTGAGGTGTTTCCATCCCAAACATTGAATACACTGTATCTGCTTTAGCCATGTCTATAACCCACCCGCAATAATAGTTGAAGGCCCTGCTGTTGCCATACCATAAGCCCCAAGCCCTGCACCAAGCAACCCACCAAAGAATCCTGCATTTTGACCACGTTGTTCTTGTGCAATCTGTGCCGCTGTAGCATACGGAGCCACTGCAAGATTACCTGCACCCAATGCCGCCGCCGCACGAGCCTGTTCAGCAGACAAGCCCTGTGCCATCAACTGACTCTCTAGGCCACTAATACCCTGACCAATACCAAACAGTCCCTGTGCCATTTGACCAAGCTGTGCTTGCTCTCCTAGTGCTTGACCTCTCGATTGTGCGGCAAGCTGTGCTAGGGTTTGTTGTTGAGCACGTCCAAGTCCTAGTGCATCAGGCTGTACCATACCGGAGCCTGCGCCAAGTCCTTGAGATTCACCGGCAAGACGTAGCCCTAGTCTACCACCCCCAAACAACCTACTCTGTAGTGCTGTAGCCTGTTGTTCAAATCCTGGTTGGAGCAGTGCTGCTTGTTCACCATAGATTTCTGCGGCACGTTGAGAAGGATCAAAGCCTTGGAATTGAGATAACAATCCCCCTGCACCTGTGAGTGCCTGTCCTAGTAGTGCTTGATACTCTGGAGACAACTCAGTAGAAAATCCACCGTCTCCATAGGATGTCATGCCCGTCCCAGTACGTACCGTGTATGGCTTAAAGTAAGCAGACTCTGCACGACGAGCCGCCTCTTCAATGCCTTGTCCTGCAATCCCTGAACCGCCCTTACCGAACAGTCCACTTACTATACTACCCATATCTATATATGCTCCGTGTTATATCGTCAACGCAATGCGCTTCCTTTACAAACTTATATCCTAGTTTTGTTACAAATTTTTTAAGCTTTGAGTTATCAACCAAACAATAGAATGGTCTGTTGTGTATCATGTTTAGTATGCCATGCACATTGTAAAATTCTTTAGCAATCTTAGGTGTCCACTTGTGTACATCTGCATGTGTCCATGTTAGCCCATCATACATTTCAAAGTAAATTGTGTATGCAGGTTGTATTACCACTGGTGTTTTAATCAAACGCCATCATCTCTATAAATTGTCCAAGACGTGCCGCCATTATGCGAGGTGTTAATTCCTGTTACAGTACGTCCTTCATAGAATGCTATACTTGTACCCGGAGATGCAGTACCAATGATATCACCGCCATCACTGCGAACCATTTTATAACCTTCAGCTAAATAACCAGTCCATACGGTATCCTGTCCCGGCCCTGATGTGTAACTACCTGAGTGAAAAACAGTACCAATCAATCCAACAAGTACAGGAACAATATTGTTTTCAAAGTTACTAGAATCAGGAGCAAGACCACCAGAGTTTACTGATGTACTGTATGTACCACTCAAACCAAAAACTTTAGTTCCGTTAAAGTATACATCTCCGGGAGATAGTTTTGTACTTACAGCAGTACCATTCATATATATTGACTCTTCATACCAATCTAATACTGCACCATTTACGACAATAGCCATGATTAGTCCTGAGTGTAAATGTAAAGATCACCACTAGAAATATAAATTCTTGCACCACCTTTGGTTGTTTGTGATGCATACTCTAGTTCTGGAATAGCATCAACAGCGGCAGTAACAAAAGCAGTGGTAGCAATCTGTGTTGTATCTGTACCTGCTGTAGCTGTTGGAGCTAAGGGTGTACCAGTTAACGTAGGTGATGCAATAGGAGCATAAGTATTATCAACAAATGCCGTTGTTGCAATCTGTGTTGTTGATGTTCCTGCAGATGCTGTAGGTGCTGTTGGTGTACCAGAGAGTGCAGGAGAGTTAGTGTCTGCCTTAGAGTTTACTGCTGTTTGGATTGCGTTGAACTCATCGTCAATCTCTGTACCTTTGACAACCTTAAGCGGGTTACCTGTGAGCAGTGCATCCTTAGAAGCAAAGTCTGTTGATTTAGTATAGCTACTCATTAGATTGTCCTACCTTGTTTAACATAGACATCCATCTTTTGTATTGACAAAGCACCACCGTTAAGGTCTGCTTCAAATCCTAATTGTAATACTGATCCACTACCTGATCCCGGCGCACGTACTGTGTCTACCAATGTGCCACCTGAGTATTCACCAATGTTGTACTCAGTGATGTTATACTCGTACACTGTACCTGTGCGTACTGTCAGCGGATAGGAGTTGTACTGGTCACTGTAGTCAAACCCACTCTTAACAACAAAGTCCTGTCCTGTGGCCCCAATGACGGTCATAGACAGACGCTTAAGAATCTTTGTTTGTGACGCACTACCTAAATCAAAGTAGTTTGTAAAGTACACCATCCGATATGACTGACCATTGTCTTGATAACCTGAGTATCTAGCAAGACCATCTGCATGAGTCATATATACTTCACCATCAAACCCAAGCCAGTCTGTAAACTCCATGTTGTTCCAGATGGTTACACGAGCACTGCCGTCTTGTAATGGCCCCCTCATGTCAAAACAATACACTTGCTTAGTTGTTGGGAATGCAAGTAAATAGAATGCGTTTGTTGCTGAGTATGTTGATTTAATGTTAGCAGGTGTCTCAGACTCAATTAACTGTACCAAATCATCACGCACGTTTCTTGACAAGTCACGCATTGGTGTTGATTTCTCTTGAATGACTCGACCTAACGACATTAAGCCTGAGTCAGACAAGAATAAAATATCTGTACCTGTGTTCTGTAAGCTGTCTCTTGCAATACAACCAACACCGTTAATAACTTCTACCAGTTGTAGTGTCGTAGGGTCAAGGTAGGTTTTAGCAGTGTCGCTGTCACCAAAGATAATAATGTTGTTTTTACAGAAGACAATTAAGAAACCATTGTGTGCGCCTAATGCAATAATCTCATCGTTGCCGTACACAAGAATACCAGAAATGTCTAAACTGCCTGATGTGCCTCCATCCCAGTCTGTGGCGTCAAGCAAGTTAGACCAATACAATGTTGTTTTGTTAGTAGCTGTCGATGCCGCCCAAATGCGGCCATAAGCTGACAATGCTACGTTTGCTTCAGGAGGTACATCATGATACCAAGCGGCTGTAATTGTACCTGTAGCCGGGTTGTTAGAATTAGAACTTGGCATTGTATACGTATAAGTGTTTGTGCCTGTCACCGTAACAGTAAACGTACCGTTAAAGACAGCTTCATTAGCACCACTGATTGTAACAGGATTGCCTGATGTAAACCCATGACTTGTATGTGTAACCGTTGCAGTCGTTGAGTTTGAAGTAATTGTAACTGTAGCGGTACTTAATGCATCGCTCATATCTTTGACTTCGCCTGAAACAGTGTCAAAGAATAATGGTTCGTATCCTGCTTGGAACAAGTATGCCGCATCATTTAGTGTCACAGCCTGCCAGTTACCTTCAGTAATCGACTGTGATCCTGAGTATGTAACAGCCGTTAGTGTGCCTGCAGAGTAAATGTAAAAGTTTGTATCTGACCAAGCACCAAAGTATTCTGTTGCGTCAATGTCAACAAACCGATGCATACCTTGCAGACCAACGCCAGTAGACTCGTCTAAGAATGTCCATCCCTTACGAGCACCTAAACGTCCAAACTTATCAATTACGCAGTTGGTAGCTTGTAATGCAAAGCCAGACTCAAGCGTAATACCAGACTCTTGGGTGTTTAATCCGAAGAAACCCGGTGCGGCAATACTAGCACTCTGTAAGGGCTTGGTCATACGGTATACCAGATTGTTTCTTCAGGATGTTTAGCGGCATCAAGTGCAATAGCATCTGAAATAAACCGCTGTGCAGTATTGTACGCTGACATACCTGCAACACCTCCGTCTTCTCCACGCTCCTCTACTGCTTTAGCATATGCCAAATGTATAACAGGTTGAGACGGAATGGTTAAGGTATCTGCATCTGCGGTTAAATCTGCAGTTCGTTTAATCACATTAAACCGTAACGTATAAACACCATTTGGAATTGGATACAGATCAATCAAAGTGTCACCATCAGATGACACCCCGTTAAATGAGTAATACCTTGGTGACTCACGAGAAGGAGTAGAATTTAAAAACAAATTATTCATCTCGTGTGCTTCTTTGTACTGCAAGAAAAAGTTGTCAGAGTCATTCAAAGCATCAAGAACAGTAAGACGATTTTGTGTGCCGTTAAGCTCATAGTTAAATGTGTCAGCTACTGTTGTTACCGTCAATGTCTCACGCAATGCAGACCACGCCCATGCGTTTTCTACTTCTTCCTTAGCATCATTAACTAATAAAGAAATCAAAGTTGAGTACGCAGTTTCTTCTATTGTAGAAACAGTACGTTCTCTTAATCTTTTAAGTACATTGTTTACTAATTGGAGATATGTCATTACTTTGATTCTCTGTTAAGTCTATAGTATACCACAAATTTATACAAATGTCAAGATTACCACTTGACTTTATCAGCCCAGTATGCCGCAGACATCTTACCTTTTTGAATATTCTTAGCGTGTCTAGCTTTGAATGATGCTCTTTTCTTTTTCATACGTTCAGATTCACCAGACTTTGGTTTACCTGCAGTCTTTGCACCTTGCTCACCAAACCGAATAGTTTTTACTTGGTCACCTTGTTTAGCTACAACAACGTGAGATTTCTTAGGATGATTAGGCGTACGTTTTGGTTTGTTATAGCCGCTAACACCTGCACGTTGAAGCCTGGAATCTTTTTTTGTTGGCATTACTTTCTCCGTTTACCAGAGGCTGTTACTTTATGTTTAATCTTAGCGGGGCCAGTTTTGCGTTTTACACTGCTACGCTTTTCAGCCGCTGTCATTTTCTTTGCTACAGCTTTGGGACGACAGGAAGGATACGGACGCTTTGAGTTACCTTTAGCAGACTTACGTCCACATTCTTTGCCTGTCTTCAGGTCTACCCATTCTTCCTTAAACCACTTGGTTAGCCCACCCTTTGGTTTACTTGTACTTCCCGCCACGCTTCTTGTACTCCTTGGTAAGCCATCCACTTGCATACGCAGAAGGCCAGACTTTATACTTCTTCTTTGCCTCAGCCTTCACGCGATTGTACAGTGCTTTGTTGGTAGGCGTAGCCATTACTTCTTTGCTTTCTTCATGCACTTGCCCATTGCTTTACACTTAGCTTTATTCGGACAACCTGCACAAGGTTTAAACGCTTTGGTTGTTTTCTTTTTACCGTACATCATATTACTTCTTCCTTACTGATTCGGCTAAACCGCCGCCAAAGTAAAAGCCAACAATCATCAACATAATTTCTCCAATCCAGAAGTCACCGATGATTTGTTTGACTGCGTTAATATCACCTTTACCTGCTAACGTCATAGCAAGTACAAGGACAAACATGCTAAGAAACACTGCTGTGAACATTAGAGCAATGTAGCGTTGTGCGAGCTTGAATGGAGCATAGGCGTTCATGAGGTCAATCTTCGCCTTTGACTTAGCGGCAATGGCTTCCTCATCAGAAGTGTGCATATCATCAATTAACTCCATTCCTTTCTTGATGACATCGCCTGAGCCAAGTATTTTAGAAATGATTCCAATCATGAGGCATTTCCTGTTACGTCCGTCTGTATACACACTGCTTCATAGTTCATCTTAGGCTGTGGTGCTGTTGCCATAAAATACTCACGGGCTTCAAAGCACTCGTCCATTGTTGTAAATGGCCCTTGAGGATAGACAGCGTAGCCGTCAGACTGAATTAGGATTGCAAATAATAACCACATAGGTGACCTACTGTTTACTGAGCCAATAGAAGATGTATATTACCAAGCCAATGGCTGAGAGAACGCTAATGCCCAAACCGATGCTAATACAAATATCAACAATTTGTTTCTTACGCTTAGCTTTCTTGGCTTTCTCAGCTTTCTCTGCGGCTTCACGGCTTTCTTTCATCTTCCTTTGGTAGTCTAACCAATCTGTCCATAACCCGGCTCGCCCTTGCCAGATCATCATTTGCTTCAGAGCCTCCTCATATTCTTTGAGTTGCTCTGTTGCCATGAACGCTTCAAGGTCAGACTTATATCCGTGTTCATGTGCTTTCTTTTGTATCTCAGCCTTGAGGCCAAAGTAGTCTGCTAGTGCCTGTCCTGCTTCATACAGTTCTTTACCATTGGCGATAGTTTCTTTAATAACGCCAAAGGCCGCATTAGCGGCGGCCAGTTCAGCTATCATCGGGGCTATCCTTGCCCAATAACCTCTGTACTGTCTTAGTTTCGTAGATCCTTATTGCTGTCCATACTAATGTAAACAACGCCGCCATCGGAGGCAACAGTTCACCAATCGTTCCTACCACAGTGACTACACTTAAACCGTCTACAAGAGTCTTAGTGCTTTCTGTTGCCATCTCTTTCACACTCCGTCCTTAGCTGTCTGCTTCTTGTATGGTTAGCTCACCCGCCTCAACCTGACGCATGATTTCTGCGTAGTGGCGGTTGGCAGGGTCTAGTGGGACTGACATGGTGATGCCGTCGATGACTATTTCAATTCCGGTATGACTACTGCTAGATATGTCAGAAGTGTATTGTGCTGAGGTAATGTCCATCTGTTTCATTTATAGCTCCGCATCCGCCTCATAAAGGTATTCAAAACCAAAAATAGAACTCTGATAAGTTCGTACAATAATCTGTCTTTGACTTTGCCTAACTGCATTATATGACTGGTTAGCGGTTGGGCTACTGCCAGAATCAAAAGTTGTTATTTTGCCTGAATTTCCACTGTGATCATATACAGTAACTGTTGGTCTAGTACGCATTTGTGTTACAAAACTTCCTATTGAACTTGCTACACCGCCGCTAACATTAGTACCAAACGCATGATAAACACCTTGTCCGCCGTTACTTCCTGCAAACTCGTCAACACTAGACCCCGGAGAAACACCCGTGTTGTAGGAACTTTGATAATACCTCTGACACAACGCAAGCTCCTCCCCGTATGAGCGATGCTCGAAAGGTGTCGCAACAGAGCCGACTTCTAGTTGGACTCCGGTGATGTAGAAGGTTGCTCCATTAGTACCCAGTAAATTTGTCG
>Ga0208547_1000125_pt1 | contig 37944 bp, 36 predicted proteins | sample DEB08_DNA_5_FD_185501 | JGI IMG/M metagenome (GOLD analysis project Ga0208547, IMG submission 185501) | Aqueous microbial communities from the Delaware River and Bay under freshwater to marine salinity gradient to study organic matter... | ecosystem: Environmental > Aquatic > Marine > Coastal ...
GGACCCGGCCGTGGTCGCCACGCTGGAGCACTTCGGGTTCTCCGCGATTGCGAATGTGCTCGCAGCCATCAAGACCGCCCGACTGCTCGACTTGGGCCCCGATGACGCGATCATCACCGTGGCCACCGACGGTGCCGCCCTGTACCCGAGTGAACGAGCCAAGACGCTCGCCCAGCGTTTTGGCGGCGATGTTGATGCAACCGATGCCGCAGCGATTGTCGGTGAGCACCTGATGCATCTGTCCACCGAGTACATGATCGACTGCACCGAGGCGGATCGTCGTCGCATCTTCAACCTCGGTTACTACACATGGGTCGAACAGCAGGGCACCCCCTTTGAGTTGTTCGAGCAGCGTCGCCACCAGTCGTTCTGGCAGGGCTTGCGCCGCTATGTCGACATCTGGGACACGATGATTGACGAGTTCAACGCTCGCGTGGCTGCCGGCTGATCGATCGTGGTCGTCGGTTGGGTCTGCGCGGTCTGCGGAACGCGTGTCGACATCGCCGAGGCCTACTCGTGGACATGTCCACGCGCCACAGTCGATGACTGGCGCCATGTGTTGATGCCGGTCACCAATGGGGCACCGGTGATCCCTGACGACGACCCGAATACCCTTGTGGCGTTCCGACATGCAAGCGCGTGGTGGGCATTCGCGCGGGCACATGGCATGGATGACGACGTCACGGTGGAGATCGCGCGTGACATCGGTGATGGATTCAGCCGCACACCGTTTGCGCGACACGGTGTGCTGAGCGATGCCACAGGGGTGGAGGTCTGGGCCAAGGACGAGACCAGCAATGTGGCCGGCTCGCACAAGGCGCGCCACCTCGTCGGCGTGCTCTTGCATCTGCTGGTGGCCGAACGCCTCGGCCTGTCCGTCGGCCGGGCGCCGCTGGCGATCTCGTCGTGCGGCAATGCAGCGCTCGCCGCAGCCACGCTGGCCAGTCGGGTCCGCTGGCCCATCACGGTGTTCGTCCCGACATGGATGGATGAGGCCTTCGGCGATGGGCTCGATCGCTTGGGTGCCGATGTACGCCGCTGTGCGCGCCATGACGGTGACCCCCCGGGCGACCCGGCGATGGCGGCATTCCGTCGGGCCATCGCTGATGGGGCCGTTCCCTTCAGCGTGCAGGGGCCACACAACGGGTGGTGTCTCGACACGGGCCGCACAATCGGTTGGGAGATGAGAGCGCAGGCCGATGCTGCCGGCGTTGATCTCGAGCGGGTGTATGTGCAGGTCGGTGGTGGGGCATTTGCCACGTGTTGCAGCGCTGGTCTTGGCGACGCCCCGGCGTTGCATGCAGTGCAGACGGCTGGTTGTGCGCCGTTGGCGGCAGCGGTTGCCGCTCTTGGTGACGACGCCAACCCCGGCGCGCGGTGGGCCGAGGTGATGCATCCGTGGGATTCCCCGCACTCGCTTGCCGATGGCATCCTTGACGACGAGACCTATGACTGGCTCGGCGTCGTCACACGTCTGCGCGCCAGCGGTGGTCGCACGGTGATCGCCGACGAGGCCACGGTGGTGGCCGCTCATCGCATGGTGAACAACGGTGGCGATGCGGTGTCGCCCACCGGTACGGCTGGTGTTGCTGGCCTGCTGAGCGATCTGGCCGCCGGAGATCGTCCAGATGCGGCGGTGGCGATCGTTTTCTCTGGTGTGGCCCGCTGAGCATGCGGCCAGCACCACAGGTAGCGTGAACCCCATGGTGTCAGAGACCGGCCTCATCATGCCTTCCGCCCTCGATGGGGGTGCCGACCCGCGCAACGACGTGTTCAACCGTTTGATGAAGAACCGAGTGGTGCTGCTCGGATCCGACGTGAACGACGACATCGCGAACCAGCTGTGCGCGCAATTGCTGTACCTCGAGGGGGAAGACCCCAACGCCGACATCTGGCTGTACATCAATTCGCCCGGCGGGTCGGTGACCGCGGGTATGGCCATCTACGACACCATGCAGTTCGTGTCATGCGATGTGGCCACGGTGTGTCTCGGGCTTGCTGCCTCAATGGGTCAGTTTCTTCTCACCGCCGGAGCCGCCGGGAAGCGCTACAGCCTGCCGAACGCGCGCATCATGATGCACCAGCCGCTGGCCGGTTTGCGTGGCCAGGCTGCCGACATCGCTATTCAGGCTGAACAGCTCGCCTATACCAAGCGTCGCATGGCCGAACTGATCGCCGAGCATTCGGGTCAGCCGTTGGAGCAGATCCAGACCGATTCCGAGCGCGACCGGTGGTTCACCGCCGAAGCAGCCAAGGAATACGGCCTGTGTGACGCGGTGATCCTGCGTCGCGGCGAAATGGTCTGACCGTCCGCGCTGGGTCGAGCATTTCTCAGTTACTGGGCTCGCTGTAGCCCGGCGGGGTGGCCGGGTCGGCGGCATCTTGTGGCGCCAGTGTGGTTACCGGGCCCAGATCGACGCCGCACGAGGCCGACACCCACGCAGATACGGCAACGGCCGCCCGTTCGGTGGCGTAGGCCTGCTGCACGGCTCGCTGCACCGTTGTCTCATCGCCGGGCACCACGGTGGCTGCGGTCACCACGCCGAGAGTCAACTGGTCCCACTCCTCACCGATTGCCAAGGGCGCGAGGTCGCCGAGGTCGCGGTACAGATCGATCGTCGTCTCGATGTCGAGTTCGGTCCTGATGGTGGGGGAGACAACGTCGGCTGCTCGTTCACTGACCAGAGCGCAAAACGCCGCGGCGTCGGGTGATGGCCCGTCATCGCCGCATGCAGCCAGCGTCGTGACGGCCACGGCAACAGCCACAAAGTGGTGGAGGCGACGCGACCTGGCTGGCACAGCACCTACTGTGCCACGCCGGTCATCATCGGCGCCGTCACACCCCCGTTCTACGGTGCCATCACCGACCTCCCCTGTTGTGGCTGGGTGTCACCTGGCCGAATTCTTCACAAGGGGTACGCACATGATTGCGAATATCGCATCGGCCACGGTCCGAGGTGCACACGGGCATCCGGTCACCGTTGAGGTGCACGTTGGCGCCGGCCTGCCGGGTTTCACCATGCTTGGCCTGCCCGATGAGGCATGTCGTGAAGCCCGTGATCGAGTGCGGGCCGCCGTTCTTTCGAGCGGGTTCGACTGGCCCGATCGGCGGATCACGGTCAACCTCGCACCACCGCACCATCGCAAGACGGGGTCGGGTCTCGACCTTGCCATTGCGATCGGCGTGTTGGTGGCAGCCCAACGGATTCCGCCTGAGGCCGTCGGCGGTTTGCATATGGTCGGTGAGGTCGGCCTCGACGGGGCGTTGCATCCGGTGCCGGGGGTGGCGCCGATGGTGGCGGTCGATCGTGATGCCGACTGGGTGGTGCCGGTGGGGTCACTCGCCGAAGCCTCGGCGGTTGGCCGCTCACGGGTGCTCGGTGCCACCTGCCTGGCAGGCGTGGTCGAGGCCCTCACCGGCACGGCCGAATGGGCGGACTGCGACGCTGGCGAATCCGACACTGCGGTCGTTGATGCTCCCGATATGCGCGATGTGCGTGGTCAGCCCGTGGCGCGCGCTGCTCTCGAGGTTGCTGCTGCAGGTGGTCACCATCTCCTGCTGGTCGGGTCACCGGGATCGGGCAAGACCATGCTCGCCGAGCGGTTGTGCGGGTTGCTGCCCGATCTCACCGCTGATGTGGCGCTGGAGGCCACCATGATTCATTCCGCGGCGGGCGAGCGGCTTCCAACTGGAGGGCTCGTGCGGCGCCCCCCATTCCGCACGCCGCACCACAGCGCCACCCTTGCGGCGATGGTTGGTGGGGGGTCGCATCATCTCCGTCCGGGAGCGGCATCGTTAGCCCATGGTGGGGTGTTGTTCTGCGACGAGATGGGCCAGTTCGCACCGTCGGTTCTTGATGGGCTCCGCGAAGCACTTGAGTGCGGCGCGGTCACCATTGGTCGCGTCGAACATCAAGTCACCGTGCCCGCTCGGTTCCAGATGATCGGCGCCACGAACCCGTGCCCCTGTGGCGAGGGGCTACGGCCAGGCTCATGCATCTGCGATGAACGTGCGCGCCGTCGATACTCCCAGCGGCTCTCGGGGCCGTTGCTCGATCGGTTCGATCTGCGGGTCGCGGTGCAGCGGCCCGACACCGATCATCTGCTCGGTGGCAGCGATGGTGAATGCTCTGCGGTGATCGCTGGACGTGTCGAGGCTGCGCGAACGGCAGCCCTTCAGCGCGCAGGGGTGTTAAACGCCCATCTCGACGCGGTCGGTCTCGATCGCCATGCCCGCCCCGATGCCGACGGTGCCGCACGCCTGCGCACCGAGATCGATGCCGGTCGTTTAACCGGCCGCGGGTACCACCGGGTGCGCCGCACAGCGCGCACGCTCGCTGATCTCGCGGGTGAGGTGGGCGACGTGATCGATGACCGCCACGTGGCCACAGCCGTTGCGATGCGGGTGTCGATGGGGGCCGAGCGGGGGCGTGGATGAGCGCCGAGGCGGCCGCCGCTGCGCTGGCGGGGTTCAGCGGCTTAGCACCACGGTCGCTACGCCGTCTGCTCGACGTTCTGGCACCGAGCGATGCGTGGGAGTTGGCGGTGCGAGGGCAACTCGGCGAGGTTGTCGAGCTGCGCCAGGGCCGGGCACGCGAAGTCGCCGAACGGCTCAGCGGGGTCGACCCCGACGCTGTGGCGGCGTCGTGCGCCGCGAGCGACATCAACGTGCTTGTACACGGCACCCGGGCATATTCGGCGGCACTCAGCGACGACCCTGAGGCACCTGCCGTGTTGTTCGCCAGAGGTCAACCTCTAGCGCGCATCGATGAGCTGCGCCGGGTTGCCATCGTGGGAACACGGTCGGCAACCGCGGCGGGGCGGGCCACCGCGCACGATCTCGGACATGACCTGTCCGCCAACGGGGTCGCTGTGGTGTCGGGGCTTGCCATTGGTGTGGATGGTGCCGCACACCGTGGTGCGCTCGATGGCGGGGGTCTCGCGGTGGCCGTGCTGGCCCATGGCCTCGATCGCTGTTACCCAGAGCGCCATCGACACCTCTTCGAGCAGATGTGCGCCGATCACGTGGTGCTCAGCGAATGGCCTCCTGGTGTCGGCCCCGAGCCGTGGCGGTTCCCGCTGCGCAACCGCATCATCGCTGGCTTGGCCGAGGTCGTTGTGGTGGTCGAGTCGCGGGTCACGGGCGGCAGTCTCATCACCGCCCGCGCTGCCCTCGACAGAGGTGTTGATGTGCTGGTGGTACCAGGGTCGCCACAGATGCCGGCTTCGGAGGGAACGAACATGTTGTTGCGCGACGGTGCCGGAGTCGTCACCGATGTCGACGACGTGTTGACGGCTCTGGGTATCAGCCATGACGGTTGTCGCGGTGTTGCGCCTGTGCGTCCACCGGGCCCGCCGGGTTCGGATGCGTCACCGCATGGCGATGTTGTGGCAGCGCTCGCTGATGGGCCAGCCACCCTCGACACTTTGGCCGCTCGCACCATGCATTCCGTGGCCGATGTGGCCTGCGCTGTCAGCGACCTGGTTGGAGCCGGCCTGGTCGTCGCCGAGGGGGGCTGGGTCGAGTTGTCGATGTCACGACTGTCCGGACAGCACCCCTCATGAGCGAATACCCTCGGCGGTATGAGTGGGTCCCACGCCGCACGCGCCAGCGGAGCCGGGCGTCGCCCGCGCTCGGCGACCGCGGCGACGGAGCAGCTCCGCGCAGACGATGTGGAGGTGCCCACTGATGACGTCGCTGGAGATGTCAACCCCGACGATCATGCGGTCGATCTTGATGAGCGCTGGCACACCGCCGACTTTGCGTCGTCGTTGACCTCTTTGGCCGACCGCTCGGTGGCGGCGTACCTCAGCGATATCCGCCTGTTCGCCGAGTGGGTGGAACGCCTCGCCATGCAGGGACCCGACGATGTCACCCGGGTTGCTGTGCGTCGCTACGTGGCGAACCTCACTACCCGGCAATATGCACGCCGGTCCATTGCACGCAAAGTGGCTGCGCTCCGCCGTTATTTCGCGTGGGCGTTGCGACGCGGACTCGCACCGGTTGACCCCACACTCGGCGTCCAGATCAGCGCGGGCGCTGGTCGCCTACCCCGCGTGCTGGGCGACCGTGACCTCGAGTCGCTCTTCGCTCCGGCCGACCCTGGTGAGCCCGAATGGCGACACCGTCGTGACCTCGCGATCTGCGAGATCCTGTACGGGTCGGGGCTGCGGGTGTCGGAAGTGTGCGGTCTTCGTCTCGACGATCTCGATTTGAACGGCGGTGCTCTCCGGGTGTGGGGTAAAGGATCGAAACAGCGTCGTGTGCCACTCGGACAACCAGCCGTCGCAGCGACTAGTGAGTGGTTGGCGCTGCGTCACGAGGTTGTTCCCACCGACCTTGGTGATCTTGTGTTCGGCAACGAACGGGGTCATCAGCTCACCCCGCGCGACGTGCGCCGCATCCTCGACCGGCGTTGTGCCACCCCAACGCACCCACATGCGCTGCGCCACACATTCGCCACCCACCTGCTCGATGGTGGAGCTGACCTTCGGGCCGTTCAGGAGATGCTCGGCCACTCCGATGTGTCGACCACCCAGCGCTACACCCACGTGAGCCGAGAGCGCTTGATGAGTGCCTACCGCGACGCCCATCCACGCGCATGACCCCACCTCCTCCACCTCCGCCGGCCGGGCAACGCCGCGGGCTTGCCGATGCTGATGCCGAGTTGGCTCTGCACTGGGATCGTTGGCAGCGACGGCGTGCCCCGGCGAGTCGAGACCACCTGATCGTGCACTATTCGCCTCTGGTGAAATTCGTGGCCGGTCGTGTGGGCGCCGGTCTGCCGTCGAGTGTCGATGGAGGGGATCTGGTGTCCTACGGGGTGTTCGGTCTAATCGATGCGCTGGAGCGATTCGACCCGACGCATGGTGTACGGTTCGAAACCTTCGCGGCGCCGCGTATTCGTGGCGCTGTCTACGACGGTTTGCGTCAACTCGACTGGGTGCCGCGCTCGGTGCGGTCGAAAGCTCGTCGAATCGAGTCGGCGATTGCCGGATTCGAACATGACGAGGGTCGAGCGCCGGCCGATGCCGAACTCGCCGAACGGCTCGGGATCGACGTGGACGAGTTGGCGGCATGGCTGTCGGCTGTCGCTGCCACCACGGTTGGCCCGCTCGATCGGGCAGTGGCTGCGGGTGCAGAACCGGTTTCCGTCGACCGTGATGGCGAGCGCACACCGTCGGCCGGGGTTGAAGAAGACGAATTGCGTGCGGCGGTGCGCGCAGGAATCGGTGATCTCAGCGATCGCGAGCGGTTCGTGCTCGCCTTGTACTACGACGAAGGCCTGACGCTTGCCGAGATTGGTGACGTCCTCGGCGTCACTGAATCGCGGGTCTCGCAAATCCACACGCGGGCGGTGTTGGCATTGCGGGCACGGTTGCGCTCGCGCGATCTGCTCTGAGCGGCATCAGCGCAACCCGCGCGGCGTCATGCCGACAGATGCGGAGGTGTAGTTGTGGGTGTCAACCTGGGATCGGCGATCGGGGTCGTGCTGGTATCGGTTGCGGTCGTGGCATTCACCGCGGCGGCAGTGGCCGACACCACCATCTCTCAACCGGTTGCTGCAACGTGTTGGGTGCCGGTGGTGGATGCGCCGATCATCGACCCGTTTCGGCCCCCTGCGTGTCCGTGGTGTGCCGGCAACCGCGGGGTTGAGTTCGAGTCCGATGCGGGAGCGCTGGTGCATGCTCCAACGCCGGCGACGGTCATCTTTGCCGGTGCGGTGGCGGGGACGCCGTGGATCACTCTCGACACCGGCACCGAGCGCATCACCATTGGCGGGGTTGACGCAATGGTGCACGTGGGGGACAGGGTGCGGCGCGGCCAGATGCTCGGCGTATCAACGACAACGGTGCATGTGGGCGTGCGCCGTGGCGATGACTACCTCGATCCGGCGCGATGGCTCACCTCCTCTGGCTATCGAGCACGGGTGGTGCCCGACGATGGCGCACCTGGGCGACCAGCGTCGCGGCGACCCACGTGCTGATCATGGGGCCGCGAGGGACTCTGGTGTTCTCACCACCGTGTCCGACCGCTGTGTGCAGTCGATAGCATCGAGTGAGTGCCCCATCCCGGGGTGCCGCACCAACTGGTGCGTCCATAAGAAACAACCACCGGTCCATCTGCGGTCGCTACGGCGCCCGGGCTGGTTGGGTAACCGCAGAACAGGAGACACTCATGGCTGTGATCAGCATGCGCCAGATGATTGAGGCAGGCGCCCATTTCGGGCACCAGACCCGTCGCTGGAATCCCAAGATGCGGCGCTTCATTTTCGGCGAGCGCAACGGCATCTACGTCATCGATCTCGATCAGACGCTGTCGCGTATCGAGACCGCCTACGGTTTTTTGCGTGACCTCGTCGCCGACGGTGGAAACGTGTTGTTCGTCGGTACGAAGAAGCAGGCGCAGGACCCCATTCGCAACTCGGCCGATCGTTGCGGCATGCCGTATGTGAACGAGCGCTGGCTGGGCGGCATGCTCACCAACTTCTCGACCATTTCGGTGCGGGTCAACAAGATGTTGGAACTCGAGCGCCAGAAGTCCATCGGCGAGTTCGACCTCATGATCAAAAAAGAGGCGCTCCTACTCGACCGTGAACTCACCAAGTTGCAGCGCAACCTTGGTGGTCTGCGTGACATGAAGAAGGCACCTGACGCAGTGTTCGTGCTCGACACCGTGAAAGAACACATCGCGGTAACCGAGGCGAACAAGCTCGGAATTCCCGTGGTGGCGGTGGTCGACACCAACGTCGACCCGGATGTCATTCAGTACCCGATCCCCGGCAACGATGACGCGATCCGCGCGAATGCCCTGTTCGCCAATGTGATTGCCGAGGCAGTGCTCGAGGGGCGCTACATCGCGTCGCGTCGCCCATCCGCAGAGCCGGTGATCCCAGCGCCGCCCGAGCGCACCCCCGAGGATGCCGCAGCATTCGAGAAGGCTCAAGCTGACGCCCGCGCCGCAGCAGCCAAGGCCCAAGCCGAGCGCGAGGCCCGTCTCGCTGCCAAGAAGGTGGCCGCCGATGCCGGGGAGGCCCCTGAGGCCTCCGCTGTCACCGAGGCCCCCGCAGCTGAGGAGGCTCCCGTCGAGGAGTCAGCCGCCGAGGTTGCGCCCGCCGACGAGAACTGACCCCCACAACCGAATCGAGGACGACCGATGTCATTCACCGCACAAGATGTGAAGGCGCTGCGCGAGGCAACCGGCGCCGGCATGATGGACTGCAAGAAGGCTCTCACCGAACACGACGGTGACATGGAAGCCGCTAAGCAGTTCCTACGCGAGAAGGGCTTGGCCGCGTCGGCCAAGCGCGACGATCGCGACAACGACCAGGGCGTCATCGCCCTCGCTGTCGAGTCGGGCGTGGCGGCGATGGTGCAGTTGAAGTGCGAGACCGACTTCGTAGCCGGTTCCGACCAGTTCAAAGAAGCGGCCGATCGCATGCTCGCTGCGGTACTCGCCGGTGGACCCGACGCGGTCAGTGCCGACGACGCCGACCTCGAGGAGTTGAAGATCACCCTCAAGGAAAAGATCGAACTTGGCCGAGTCGAGTACATGAAGGCCGCCGACGGCAATGTGATTGGACATTACCAGCACATCCAGGGTGGCCGCGGCGTGAATGGCGTGCTGGTTGAAGTGGCCGGCGGTGACGACGAACTCGCCCACGACCTCGCCGTGCACATCGCCTTCGCGCGTCCCGCATACCTGCGGCGTGACGATGTTCCCGCTAGCGCCATCGAGGCCGAACGGGCCACGCTGGAGACAATCACCCGTAACGAGGGTAAGCCCGAGCAGGCGATCGCCAAAATCGTTGAGGGCCGCTTGGGCGGGTTCTTCAAAGACATCGTGCTCTACGAGCAGCCCTTCGCTAAAGACGACAAGAAGAGCATCACCGACATCGTCGGATCGGCCGAGATCGTCCGATTCGCCCAGGTCGAGATCGGCTGAGAGGACAACGACGATGACCACCACACCCCGTTGGCGGCGCATCGTCTTCAAGCCCTCCGGTGAGGCACTCGCCGGCCCGGAGGGGCGCGGGCTCGACGGGCCCACTCTCGACGCGACCGCAGCCGAGATCATCGATCTCCGCCAGAACATGGGCGTTGATGTGGCCGTGGTTGTCGGTGGTGGCAACTTCTGGAGAGGCCGCACCGGTGCAATGGAGGGGATGGACCCCACCCAGAGCGACCATATCGGCATGCTCGGCACAGTGATGAACGCTCTCGCTCTTCAAGATGCGCTCGAACGCAAGGGCCAACCCACCCGGGTGCAGACGGCGATCGAGATGCCGCGGATCGCCGAGCAGTACATCCGGCGGCGTGCTGTGCGCCACCTGGAGAAGGGCAGGGTGGTGATCTTCGCCGCCGGTACTGGCAACCCGTTCTTCACCACCGATACCGCAGCGGCGCTGCGTGCGGCCGAGATCGAAGCAGATGCCCTGTTGAAAGGCACTCATTCAGGTGTGGACGGTGTGTACGACGCCGACCCCCGCGTGAACGACGACGCCGTGAAATACGACGAGGTCGACTACATGGAGGTCATGACCAAAGACCTCAAGGTGATGGACGCCACCGCCATTGCGTTCTGCCGCGATAACCAGATTCCCATCGTGGTGTTTGACATGTCGACGCGCGGTTCTCTGCGCGCAATTCTCGCCGGCGAACAGGTCGGCACCATGGTTCACGACGTCTGAGAGGTGCACGCCTCCACCTGTGTGGCCCATGGGGTGGGTACGCTGTGCGGGTGATCGACGAGACGTTGCTCGACGCCATGGAGAAGATGGACAAAGCCGTGGTGCACGTGCAGAGCCAGTTCGCGACGGTGCGTACCGGCCGTGCCGCACCAGCACTCGTTGAGCACCTCCTTGTCGAGTACTACGGCGCGCCAGTGCCGATGCAGCAGTTGGTGTCGATTCAGGTGCCCGAAGCCCGCCAGCTGCTGATCAAACCGCATGATCGAGCGGCGCTCGGCGCGGTCGAGAAGGCCATTCGCGACTCCGATCTCGGAGTATCACCGAATAACGACGGTGTGGTGATCCGTTTGAATTTCCCGGCGCTCACTGAGGAGCGGCGCCGCGACTACGTGCGGGTTGCCAAGCAGATGGCCGAAGACGGTCGCGTGGCGGTGCGAAATATTCGTCGCGATGCGCGCAAAGCGCTCGAGTCGGCGGAGAAAGACAGCGAGATCTCCGCCGACGAGTTGGAGCGAGCCGAGAAAGAACTCGACCGATCCACCTCTGAACACGTTGATCGCATCGATGCGGCACTTGGCCGCAAGGAGACCGAACTACTCGAGGTGTGACCGCAATGCGGGCACCTGGGGCGGGTACCAACCGATGAAGGGGGTACAGAGATGAACGACCGGTACGACGACGACGGATCCCTGTTCCGTGATCCCACCGATCCAGGCCGCGAGCATCGCGATGATGCCGAGGCCGATCGTGCGGCTGGCGACGCTGGCGACACTGGCGACAACGGTGAAAGCGGCGACAACGGGCTGCTCGACAGTGCGCTCGACGCCGACTTCGATCGATTCGCTGATCGTGTTCGTCACGTCGAAGACGCACCGGCGCCGCCACCCGCACTGGCCTTCGACGACGAGTCCGGCCCAATGCCGCACTGGAGCGAACCCGCAACGGGTGAGATTCCGCGTCCGTCGGATCCCACCGGGGTGAACCCGGTCGTGGATCCCACACCGGCAGCCTCGCGCTCCGAAGATGAATTGTGGGCGTCATTCACGGCCGAGCAGCCCGTCTGGAACGACGATTCGCCTGAGGGCGTTCCCGTTGACTCGGGTCGTGTCACCGGTGAAACGGTGGCCACAGAGCCGTCACGCATCGTCATCGGGACCGACCCCGCGGGTATCGAACGCCGCAGCGCCGATCCGTCGGGTGCTACGCGCCGGCCGTTGCGTCGGCCGGGTCGACGGGCACCTGAACCGGTGCCGGGCACCGCGCCGAGTGCCACCGGTCGTGACCTGCCGGTCGCCACCGCAGTGGGCTTGTTCCTCGTGCTGTTGTTCGTCGGCGCCATGATGTGGCGTCCATGGTCGGTGGCCGCACTGGTCGCCGTTGTCCTTGGTCTCGGAGCCGTGGAGTTCTACGACAAAGTCACCGAACGTGGATACCGGCCTGCTGTAGTGCCCGGCATCGTCACCTGCGTGACCGCGCCGTTGGCGGCTTACTGGTTGGGTGACGGCACGTTGCCACTGGTGCTGCTCCTCGGTTTTGCTGCGACAGCGGGCACGTACATCGGGTCACGATCGATCGACATCGGGCCGCTGCCGAATATTTCGATCACCACCTTGCCCACCGTGTGGATCGGGTTGGCGGGTGCCTATGCAGGGTTGATTCTGCGGTTCTCCACCACCGGTGAGGTACTGCGGGCCGACACCGGCACCGACACATTGTTCATGCTGGCCCTTGCGGTGGTGGCGAACGATGTGGGTGCGTTGTTCGTTGGATCGGCTGCTGGGCGCACACCCTTGCGGTCGTGGATCAGCCCGTCGAAGACGGTGGAGGGCTTCATCGGCGGCGGCTTGATGACCGTTGTGGCACTGGTCGTCGTGGGCATCGGCGGGTGGAACAGCACCTGGGACAGCACGGGCCATCTGCTCGCACTCGCGGTCATCGTGTCGATCACCGCGCCGGCAGGAGACCTGATCGAATCGATGTTCAAGAGGAACCTCGGCATGAAGGACTTCGGGTCGCTGGTCAAGGGCCACGGTGGGGTGCTTGACCGCTTCGACGGTTTCTTGCTCACCTTGCCGGCGGTGTACTACCTCACGTTGATTCTCGAGCCCTGGGCCTCGTGACCGTTTCGGTCGCACTCGCCGGGTGCACCGGTTCTATCGGTCGCCAAACCGTTGAGGTCGTGGCAGCCGACCCCGATCGCTACCGCATCGATGCGGTGTCGGTGGGATCGTCGGTCGCCGACGCGGTACAGGTGGTGGCCTCCACCGGAGCGCGAGTGCTGGCCGTGGCCGACGAGGCCGCTCGTTTCGCAGCCCGCGACATGTTGAACGATGCCGGGATGGTCCGTGTCGAGGTGGTCGACGACCTCGCGCCGGTGTGCAGCGAGGTCGACGTGGTGGTGAATGCGGTTGTTGGTTTCGCCGGGTTGGATATCACGGTGGCCACGTTGGCGGCGGGGCGTCGATTGGCGCTGGCCAACAAGGAAAGCCTCATCGCGGCGGGCCCGGTGGTGCAGCCGCTGCGCGCAACGCCGGGCGCCGAATTGATTCCGGTGGATTCCGAACACAGTGCCCTGCATCAATGTCTGCGCTCGGGGACACCTGGTGCAGGTGAGGTCGAGCGCTTGATTCTGACGGCCTCGGGTGGCCCGTTCCGTGGCCGGACACTGGACGAACTGTCGCAGGTGCGTCGACAAGATGCTCTTGCTCACCCGACATGGGCGATGGGCCCAAAGATCACTGTCGATTCGTCCACCTTGATGAACAAGGGCCTTGAGGTCATCGAAGCACACGAGTTATTCGCTGTGCCCTATGACTGCATCGATGTTGTGGTGCACCCGCAGTCGGTGGTGCATTCGATGGTGGAATTCACCGACGCGTCCACCATTGCGCAACTCTCGATGCCCGATATGCGCCTGCCCATCGCGTACGCGTTGGCGTGGCCGCAGCGCGGTGGGACGCCGTTCGGACGCATCGATTGGGCAACCGTTGGTTCGTTGACGTTCGAACGCCCGGACCGCGACACGTTCCGCTGTCTGGATCTCGCAATCGCTGCTGGTCGGATGGGTGGCGATGCGCCTGCGGTTCTGTCGGCAGCGAATGAGGTTGCGGTAGAGGCATTTCTCGACGGCCACCTCGGATGGGCTGCGATTTCCGATGTGGTGAGCCGTGTGCTCGACGCGCACGATGTGGCTGTGCCGGGTACCGTTGGAGATGTGATCGATGCCGATCGACGCGGTCGGATTGCCGCCACTGCGGTGGTGGCACAAATGGCCGCCTGATCGTCTCGAACGACACTGCGAAGCCAACCAACGATGACCGATACCGACCGTTCCCCCACTACCGGCGGCGACGCCTGGCCGGCTCCTGAGCCCGATCATCGCGCGGGCGACACAGGTGCGGGCACGGGTGCATTTGGCCGCACGGCGCTGGCTGGTGGGGCTCTTGACGATGCCGAACCGGTCGGTGGCCTGCGAGGTCTGCTCGGTGTGCTGGGTGTGGCAGCGTCCATCGCGGTACTGGCGATATTCAGCATCTGGTGGTTCGTATTCGCCGTTGGCCTGCTGGTCTCGATTCTGTTGCACGAACTCGGCCATTTCTCTACAGCCCGGCTCACCGGTATGAAGGCAACGCAGTTCTTCATCGGTTTTGGCCCACGGGTGTGGAGTTTCCGCCGTGGAGAAACCGAGTACGGAGTGCGGGCTCTGCCGCTGGGGGCATTTGTGCGCATCATCGGGATGCATGCCGGCGAAGAGGTCGATGCTGCCGACCGCGACCGCACCTACCGGTCGAAGCCGTTCGGCTCACGAATGCTGGTGATCTGTGCCGGATCGCTCGCTCACTTCATCTTGGCGATCGTGATTTTGTCGGTCGTCTACGCAACAGCCGGGCAGACCCAGCCCGTGGATGCTGCACGGGTGGTGGCGGTCTCTGATGGCACGCCTGCCGCAGCGGCAGGGCTACTGCCCGATGATGAGGTGTTGTCCATCGGTGGGGTGCCGGTGACCGCAGGGGGTGGCCTCTCGGCTGCGGTGACGGCGCATGCCCCGGGCGATGTTGTCGATGTCGTGGTCGCCCGAGGTGACGAGGTGCGCACGGTCGATGTCACGCTCGCGTCACTCGCGCTGGTGGGTGGTAGCGATGATGCGGCGTTCCTTGGGGTGTCCGCACGCCCGGTCGTGGAGACCTTTGACCGCGCGTGGTGGTCGTCGCCATGGCACGCCGTTGGGTCGTTGGTGGATCAAACCGGCGCGTCGATCACCGGTGTGGTGCGCGTGCTGGACCCGACGAATCTGTTCAGCCACTTGGCTGGGACCACCGATGATCTCTCCACTCGGCCAACGACGCTGGTGGGAATCACCGCGGTCAGCGATGACATCGGTGATTCGGCCGGGTTCACCGGCATCATGGAAATGCTGGCGCTGTTGAACGTCTTTGTTGGCGTGTTCAACCTGTTCCCCTTGCTGCCCCTCGATGGTGGACACGCCGCGGTGGCGATCTACGAACGGATTCGCGAGGGTCGCAGCGGTCGCCGGTACTACGCCGACATGGAACGCTTGGCACCGCTGACAATGGTCGTGGTGACACTTCTGCTGTTTCTGTTCATGTCGGGGCTCTACCTCGACATCGTTCGGCCGGTTGGATGATCGCAGGTATGCGTACGGGTGACGATGCCCACGTGGGCGATAGAAGGGCGATGAGTCATGCAGGTCACTGAATGGGCGAGCGATCGTCGCGAGACCCGACAGATCATGGTGGGGTCAGTGCCCGTTGGCGGGGGTGCTCCCATCACGGTGCAGTCGATGACGGTCACCAAAACCGCCGATGTCGAGGGCACCCTGCAGCAGATCTACGCGCTGGCGGCGGCGGGCTGCGACATTGTTCGCTGCACCTGCAACGACGCCGATGCGGCGGTGGGTCTCGCCCAGATCGTGCCGCGTTCGCCCATACCGGTCATCGCCGACATCCATCACCAGTACAAGATGGCACTCGCCGCACTCGAGGCTGGGGTGCATGGTCTGCGGTTGAACCCCGGCAACATCCGCAAGCCCGAGCACATCAAGGCCGTCGCCTCCGAGGCGCGCGATCGTGGGGTGCCGATTCGTATCGGTGTCAATGCGGGTTCGCTCGACCCCGACCTGTACGAGCGTCACGGTGGCGCGACGCCCGAAGCGATGGTCGAATCGGCCCAGCGTGAATTGGCCTACTTCGCCGACGTCGATTTTTCTCTGGTCAAAATCTCGGTGAAGGCATCGAGCGTGCCGTTGATGGTGGAGGCCTACCGGCAGTTGGCCGAGGTCACGGATCATCCTCTGCATTTGGGTGTGACCGAGGCCGGTCCGCCTCCGGCCGGGCTGGTGAAGGCCACCGCCGGTATCGCCACGCTGTTGATGGAGGGGATCGGCGACACTATTCGGTATTCGCTCACCGCCGATCCGGTGGAGGAAGCTCGTGCTGGTCGCCAGCTGCTCGAAGCGCTGGGGTTGCGCGAGCGTCGCAACGTCGATTTGATTGCCTGCCCATCATGTGGACGGGCGGAAATCGATGTGATCGATGTGGCTGCACGAGCCATGGAGGCCTTCGGCGAGCGGCAACTTCCGCTGCAGGTCGCGGTGATGGGATGCGTGGTGAACGGTCCCGGGGAGGCGCGGGAGGCCGATCTCGGTATCGCTGCCGGGAACCGTCGTGGTCACCTGTTCGTGAAGGGTCGCAATGTGGCAGTGGTTCCAGAAGACGAGATGGTCGATGCCCTCGTCGAGTGGGCCGAGTACATCAACGAGCACGGCACCGATGCAGCGATTGCAAAAGCGGATACGGCCCGCGCTGAACGTGAAGCGGCACGTGACCGGTCGGCACTGTTGGAAGCCCAAGGCGACGACGCGAACAACGCCAGCGAGAAGATCGTCGAGATCGGTCGCCGACTCGGCGGGTGACGGTTCTAGTCCGCTGACATAGCGGCAATCGCGTCGGCCACTGCAAGAACCCGGCGTGCATTGTCGACGTGAAGGTTCTCGATCATGCGTCCATCGACGGTGATCACGCCGCGGCCCTCGGCGGTGGCTTCGTCAAAGGCGGCGATCACGCGCCGGGCGTAGTCCACGGCGTCATCGTCGGGAGCCCACACATCGTTTGTAGGGTCAACTTGGCTCGGGTGGATCAGGGTCTTGCCATCAAAGCCCATCCGGCGTCCGGCGGTGGCTTCGGCGAGGAACCCGTCAGAGTTGCGCACGTCGTTGTACACACCGTCGAGAATCACCTTGCCGGCCTCGCGGGCGCCGAGGAGGGCGGTGGCGAGATGGGGGGTGAGTGCTGACCTGTCGGCGGTGGCTTCGGCACGGAGTTCTTTCAACAGGTCATTGGTGCCCATGACCAGCACCGGCACGCGCGGGTGGCCGGCGATGGAGCGGATGTCGAAGATTGCCGTCGGGGTTTCGACCATTGCCCACACACCCATCGTTGCAGGAGCGCCGGCGTCGTCGAGGTGTTGCACAACAGCGTCGATCTCGGTGACCGAGGCAATTTTTGGGATGACGACCGCATCAGCACCGCTGGTGGCAGCCGCGGCAAGATCGTCAGCACCCCATGGGGTGTCGAGTCCGTTGCAGCGGATGGTGATCTCTCGGCGGCCGTAGGCACCGCTGGCCGCGGCGGCGCAGGCGTTGACCCGTGCAGCTTCTTTGGCGTCGGGGGCCACTGCATCTTCAAGGTCGAGGATCAGCGCATCGGCGGCGATGGTCTGGGCCTTTTCCAGCGCGCGTTCATTCGCGGCTGGCATATACAGCACAGATCGGCGGGGACGGAGGTAGTTCATATCAGGCTCCGGTCGAGTAGAGGGCGGCGAGCTCAGGGTCAGAGGCGGCAAGCTGTTCGGCGAGTCGCACGACGACCTGACACTGCTTCACCGACGCGTCATCTTCCATCTTGCCATCGAGCATGATGGCTCCGGTGCCGTCGCCCATGGCCTCGATCACGCGCCGGGCATGAGCCACCTCGGCGGCCGATGGCGAGAACACTTCTTTGGCCACGGCGATTTGATCGGGGTGCAAACTCCAGGCGCCCACGCACCCGAGGAGATAGGCGTTGCGGAACTGGTCGCCGCACGCCGTGAGGTCACGGATATCGCCGAAGGGTCCGTAGTAGGGCAGGATGCCGGCGGTGACACAGGCGTCGACCATCCGAGCGATCGTGTAGTGCCACAGGTCCTGCTGGAAGTGTTGGCGCGGAGCCTCAGGATTGTCGGGATCGGGATCAGAACGCACTAGGTAGTCGGGATGTCCACCGCCCACACGGGTGGTCTTCATACGGCGGTTCGCGGCGAGGTCGGCCGGGCCGAGCGACAGGCCCTGCATCCGCGGTGATGCCAAGCAGATCTCTTCCACGTTGGCCACGCCACGCGCGGTCTCTAAGATCGCGTGCAGCAGTATCGGTCGGTCGAGCCCGGCGCGAGCCTCGAGTTGGGCGATCAGCCGGTCGGCGTAGTGGATGTCTTCGGGGCCCTCCACCTTGGGCAAAATGATGACGTCCACCGCATGACCGGCCTCGAGCACGGCCGCCTGCAGGTCGTCGAGGCACCAGGGCGAGTCGAGGCTGTTGACGCGTGTCCACAATTGGGTGGTGCCGAAATCGACCGTTGTGGCCACCTCGATCAGGCCAGCGCGAGCGGCCTCCTTGTCGGCCATGGGCACGCCGTCTTCAAGATTTGCCACCAGCACGTCGACGGTGCCAACGAGCGATGGCACCTTGGCACGCATCTTGTCGTTGTTGGGCGGGAAGAAATGCAGCATCCGGCTCGGCCGGAATGGAATCTCGTGCAGAGGCTCGGGAGCCCCGACGGCGAGTGGGCGAAAGAAGTCCTTGGGAGAGCGCACACCGAGACGCTACGTGGATTCGGCGCCATCGGCGAAACCGCGCAGCCATGCGGGCAGACGCACGGGTCGTCCGTCGCTGCCCACTCCGCCGTGGGCGGTGGTGGCACTGGCATGCACCAGATCGTCAACGCAGAGCAGGTACTGCATTGTGAACCAGGCTCGCTGCACAGTGCCCATAGCCACGTGCACTGTCACCTGGTCGTCGAAATGTAGGGGTCGGCGGTAGGCCACGTGAGCTTCGAGTACCGCGAAGTCGACGCCATCGGCGCGAATCTGGTCGTATGGCCGGCCGATATGTCGTAAGAACTCGACCCGTGCCTCTTCGAGGTACGGGAGATATCGGCTGTGATGCACGATGCCCATGGCGTCGGTTTCGGCGAAACGCACCCGCAGCCGATGCGCAAACCCGTAGTCATCGGGTTCACTTGATGGCTGGTCGGTGATACGCACGCTGTGACCGTAGTGCTTCGCGAGGGTGGTTCCGGCAAAGGCCGTACCCGCGATGGTGGTCCTCGAGGTTGGCGTGGAAGACTGCTGTCGTGACACCAGCGGTACGTGAACTCGAACGCCACGGTGTGGCCTTCGAACTTGCTCCGTATACCCATGACCCCACGAATGAGTCATACGGACTCGAGGCGGCGGACGCCCTCGGAGCGGATCCATCGGTGGTGTTCAAGACCCTCGTCGTCACCGGCGACAAGATGTACCTGGCCATTGTTCCGGTGACGCATCGGGTGTCGCTGAAACTGGCAGCTGCCGCCATCGGTGAACGTCGACTCTCGATGTGCACCCCCGCTGAGGCCGAGCGTGTCACCGGGTATGTGGTGGGTGGAATCTCACCGTTTGGAGGGCGACGACGCCTTGGCGTGATCATCGACGCCGCAGTGCGTGATCACGTCACGGTGTATGTGAGCGGCGGTCGTCGCGGGCTCGATATCTGTGTCGCTGTCGATGACCTCATCAGGATCTGCGCCGCAACGGTGGCAGACATCGTTGCGTAAGGTCGGTGAGGTCAGCCCGGCTGGAGGTTGGATGGGTGCCGCAGCACCGCCTCGATGCGGGCGATTCGGGTGCGAGCGGCGGGATGCGACGCTTGCAGACGGGCTCGCCATCCAACAGCACGGCCGCCATGACCTAAGGCGACGACCTTGCGCAATGCACCTGCGAGGGGAGTGCCGAACCCCATTTGGATGGCGCGTCGATCGGCGTCGAACTCGCTGCGATGAGCAACGAGGTTCGCTGTGGCATCGGCGGCGTACACGATGGACAGCAGTGCCCATGCAATGCAACGCGCAATACCGGCACACACTCGCCCCAACGCGGTGAGCGCAGACGAGTGCGCGACGAAGGCATCGGTGGCAGCCGTGGCCACGTTTTGGAGCACGAATGCGGTGCGCGACACCTGCGTGATGGGTAGCGATAGCCAGTGCATAGCGGTGAGGGCCACGGTGTGCAGTCCGAGGTGATGGCCGACCTCGTGAGCGAGCACCCCGGCGAGTTGTTCGTCATCGAGGTGATCGAGAGCGAAGGTGGTGACGAGCACCAGGTGCCCCCCGCAGGCAAAGGCGTTGAGGTCGTTCGAGTCGACCACCCGCAGCACAAAACGGTCGTCGCGCAGGTTCGCGCGGGAACTGACCGCGGCCCAAATAGGTGCAAGGCGGGACCATTCGTCGGTGGTAGGGGCGCGTCCTCCCACCACTGGTGCGAGTGCGGCGATCTGTACCGGCCGCCAGAACAGGGTGAGCCCGGCCGCGAGCCACGCGAGCGGCACCGACCACCACGGCAGGGGGGTGAGTGCGGCGAGTAGACGGCCGGCCAGCCAGGTGAGCGCGAACCAGAACGGGGCCACAACGACCAGTGGGGCCACCCCGGCGACTCCCGCACCCCACCTGGAGTTCTCTCCGTTCACATGGCACAGGGTACGCCGTGCGCTCTCTGGCGTGTTGGTGGGGCAGACTGGGGACATGAGCGACACCGAGAACACGCCCGGGGTGCTAGTTGGCGCCGAACCGATGTCCCATGTGGCTGGTTCATCCACCGGGGTGGTCGTCCTGCACGGATTCACCGGGAACCCGTCGTCGGTGCGGCATCTGGCCACCGCGATTGCTGATGCGAAATACGACGTTGAGATGCCGCGACTGCCGGGCCACGGCACCACGGTCGATGACATGATGACCACCTCTTGGGACGACTGGTTCGCCACCGCGCTCGACGCCGCCGACGCTGTTGCTGCTCGCTGCGACAAGGTGGTGGTTGCAGGACTGTCGATGGGCGGTTTGCTGACGTTGGCTGTTGGGATGGAACGCGATGTTGCCGCGTTGGTGTGCGTGAACCCGGTGGCGCGGATGCGCTCGCCAGAGGAAACGGCGATGGTCGAGGAACTCATCGCCGACGGGATGACCGTGCTGCCCGGCATCGGCTCCGATATCGCCGATCCCGATGTGGTCGAGATCGCCTATGAGGGAACTCCGCTGCAACCGCTGTGGTCGATGTTCCATGAGGGTGTCAAGCCGCGGTGTGATAACTGGGGGAGCTCAACAGCGCCTCTGCTGCTGTTCACGTCGTCGCAGGACCATGTCGTGGATCCAGCAGACAGCGTGCATCTCGCGACCACCCACGGTGGGCCGGTGGAGCATGTGTGGTTGGAACGGTCGTTCCATGTCGCCACACAGGACTACGACCGCGACCTGATCTGCGAGCGGACGCTGGCGTTTCTCGCCACCGTGTCGTGATGCCACTCGCTCCTGCGGCATTCCCTGCTCCACCGGGCGCGTCGGTGTCGGTTGGTCCGCTCGACATCAGGATGTACGGGTTGATGATCGGTCTTGGGGTCATTGCCGCGGTCTGGCTCCTGGGACGACGTCTCGTCGAGATCGGCGCGGGCACCACCGATGATGCGGCCTCGATCGCAACGTGGGGTGTCGCCGGCGGCATCGTGGGTGCGCGCCTCTATCACGTCGCTACCGACTGGGACCGGTTCGCCGATGACCTCGGGGCGATCCCCGCGATCTGGAAGGGTGGATTGGGCATCCCCGGTGGTCTTCTGGTCGGCATCGTTGCCGGGTTGTGGGTTGCGCGGCGTCGTGGTCTCGTCACCGCCGACGTGTTGTGGGCGGTGGCACCGGCATTGCCGCTTGGTCAGGCGATCGGTCGATGGGGCAACTGGTTCAACCAGGAACTGTTTGGATTGACGACCGATCTCCCCTGGGGGTTGAGCGTCGACGACGCCTACCTGCCCGCTGGGGCCGCATCGGGCACGCTGTTCCACCCGACGTTCCTCTACGAATCGATGTGGAACCTGGGCTTGGCTGGGGTGCTCATCGTTGTGGGTCGTCATTGGGGACGCAACGGTGGCGGCCTGCTCGCGGTCTATGTCGCAGGGTATGGGCTGGGCAGATTCTGGGTGGAGGGTCTGCGCATCGATCGAGCCGATGAGCTTGCTGGTCTGCGCTGGAACCAGTGGGTAGCCGCCGCGGCCGTCGTCGGTGGGGTGGCGCTGGCTGTGCGTGCGCATCGCCGTGCGAGCGGCGTGGTCGGAGAAGATGTCGTGCCCGATTCTGATGCGGCACCGTTGGGCCACCACGATGATGGCCTCGGCACCCCGCCGGTAGCCTGAGTCGTCGTGGCTGGACGGATCACCGACGACGATGTGGCCCATGTGGCCCGCCTCGCACGGCTGGGGCTCGACCCTGACGACGTGCAACGCGCGGTTGCCGAGCTCGGCGCGGTACTCGAGCACTTTGCCGATATCGACGCCCTTGAGTTGGATGCGGTCGAACCGATGGCGCAGCCGTATCCGCTGACAAACGTGTTGCGCGAGGATGTCGTCACGACATCGCTCGATCGTGACGAGGTGCTCGCGCAGGCTCCTGATGCTGTCGACGGCCGTTTCGCGGTACCTCCCATTCTTGGTGATGGCGCATGAGCACGCCGAGTACCGCCATCGGTATCGCGGCTGCGGTGCGATCTGGCAGCATGAGCGCTGTCGACGCGGTTGAACAGTCGCTCGAGCGCATCGGCGCGAGCGATGGCGACATCGGCGCATTTCTCACGGTGACAGCATCATCGGCGCGTGACGAGGCTGCGGCAATCGATGCTGCGGTGGCCTCAGGTTCCGATCCTGGGCCGCTTGCCGGGGTACCCATCGCCATCAAGGACAACATGTGCACCCGGGGCATTCCCACCACCTGTGCATCGCGCATGCTCGATGGCTGGCTGCCGCCCTATGACGCCACCGTGATCTCACGGTTGCGTACCGCCGGCGCGGTGATCGTCGGCAAGACCAACCTCGATGAGTTTGCAATGGGGTCATCCACCGAGAATTCGGCCTTTGGCGTCACGAAAAACCCCCATGACCCCACCCGGGTGCCGGGCGGCTCGTCGGGTGGGTCGGCCGCGGCCGTCGCCGCGGGTTTCGTGCCGGTGTCGCTCGGCTCGGATACCGGCGGGTCCATTCGCCAACCGGCCGGTCTGTGCGGTGTGGTCGGGGTGAAACCCACCTATGGCGCAGTGAGCCGACTGGGCCTGGTCGCATTTGCATCCAGCCTCGACCAGATCGGCCCCTTTGCCGGCAATGTGGCCGACGCGGCCGTGGTGCTGGAGGCCATTGCGGGACACGACCCCGGTGACTCCACGTCGATACCCGAGCCCTTTGGCCCACTCGGCGCGGCGGTGCCCCGCGGCGTCGAGGGCATGCGTGTCGGCCGTATCACCGACCTGCCGGCCGGTGCTGATCCCGATGTCACAGAGCGTTTTGAGGCGGCCTTTGATGCCCTTGCGGACGCCGGCGCCGACATCGTGGATGTCGAGGTACCGGCATTCACCTATGGGTTGACGGCGTACTACCTGATCGCACCGGCCGAGGCCTCGTCAAATCTGGCTCGCTACGACGGCGTGCGCTACGGGCATCGGGTGGCGGCGCCGGACACGGATGCGATGTACGTGGCCACCCGCACCGATGGCTTCGGCGCCGAAGTGAAGCGCCGCATCCTGCTCGGTACCTATGCACTGTCCGCTGGCTACTACGACGCCTACTACGGCAAGGCACAGCGAGTGCGACGGCTGATCGCTGACGACTTCGCGCGCGCCTACACCCACGCCGATGTGCTGTTGACCCCCACCGCACCAACCGTCGCGTTCGAGATCGGCGCGAAATCCGACGATCCATTGGCGATGTACCTGTGCGACACGTACACGATCCCGTCGAATCTCGCTGGCCATCCTGCGATGTCGGTGCCGTTCGGCACCGGCGCTGACGGTCTTCCGGTCGGAGTTCAGGTGCTGGCACCCGCCGTTGGCGAGGCCACGATGTTCGCCGTTGGGGCTGCCCTGGAGCGTGCGATGGGGGCCCAGCGATGACTGAGCGGTGGACCTACGAGGGGTTTGAGATGGTTGTCGGGCTCGAGGTCCATGTGGAGCTCGACACTGCCACCAAGTTGTTCTCCGGATCAGCGAATCGTTTCGGTGACGACCCGAATGTGCATATCGACCCGGTCACGCTCGGTCTCCCCGGTGCGTTGCCGGTGTTGAACGCGCGAGCGGTTGAACTGGGTGCCCGTATTGGTCTGGCGCTCGGCTGCACGGTTCAGGCCTGCGTGTTCGCCCGCAAGAACTACTTCTACCCCGATATGCCCAAGGCGTATCAGATCTCCCAATACGACAAACCGTTGAATATCGACGGGCGCCTTGCCCTGTCCGATGGAACGGTGATCGGGGTTGAACGCGCTCACCTCGAAGAAGACACGGGAAAGAGCACACACCTCGGTGGCTCGGGTCGAATTCATGGCAGCGAAGGATCACTCATCGATTTCAACCGAGCCGGTGTTCCCCTCGTCGAGATCGTGTCGCGGCCCGACATTGTCTCACCCGATCAGGCTCGCGAGTACGTCAGTGAATTGCGGGCAATCCTCGTTGCGATCGGTGCATCGGATGCGCGGATGGAAGAGGGGTCGATGCGCGTCGATGCCAATGTCAGCGTTCGTCGCCCCGGTGAACCGCTCGGCACGCGATGCGAGATCAAGAACGTGAACTCGGTGCGTTCCCTCGGGCGCGCGATCGACGCCGAAGCTCGTCGTCAGGTCGCCTTGATCACCGCCGGTGAATCGGTGGTGCAGCAGACCCGTCACTGGGATGAGGGTGATGGCCGCACACATGCGTTGCGGTCCAAAGAGGACGCTGACGACTATCGCTATTTCCCCGATCCCGATCTGGTGCCGTTCGTCCCGTCAGCGGAATGGATTGACGAGGTCCGTTCAGCCCTGCCACCTTTGCCGGCTAAGCGCCGCGCCGCCCTTGCGGTGCTGTGTGGTGTGGCGGCCGACACCGAGGCGGTAATGACCGTGGTCGAACGCGGCCAAGACGCCTACGTCGCAGAAGTTGCCACACACGGTGCCGATGCTGCGCGGGCCTTGGTGCATGTCAAAGAAGCCTTTGCAGAGCTTGGTGCCAGGCCACGTGTTCCCGCCAGCGACCTTGCTGCGTTGGTGGCGATGGAATCATCGGGTGCGGTGACGGCCACACAGGCCAAGACCCTGCTCGGTGACCTCATCGATGCCGGTGGTGGTGACCCCGCCGCCCTCGCCGCACAGCGGGGCTTCGAGGCCATGGACGACGGTGAACTGGTTGCTCTGGTCGATGCTGCCATCGCCGCCGAACCGGACGCGTGGCAGAAATACTGTGCCGGCGAAGACAAGGCCATGGGCGCTCTTGTCGGTCACGTGATGAAAGCATCGCGTGGCCAAGCCGACGGCAAGGCGGTGAGCGCCCTGCTCGTCTCGCGTCGGAGCTGAGCCCGGCCCGCTGATTACCGTTCGGGAATGGACTTTGCCATCCCCGAACAGATCCAAGCGACCCTCGACGCGCTCGACGCATTCATCGAGGCCGAGATCGAGCCGTTGCAGCATGCCGACGACAACATGCGCTTCTTCGACCATCGTCGGGAGTGGGCTCGCACCGATTGGGATAACGATGGGGTGCCGAACCCAGAATGGGAAGACCTGCTGGCCCAGATGCGCCGACGCGCCGATGAGGCTGGGTGGCTGCGGTGGGCATTACCGGCCGAGTTCGGTGGCCATGACGCCACCAACCTCGAGATGGCGATCATCCGCGAGCATCTGGCGCATCGTGGGCTGGGGCTGCACAACGACCTGCAGAATGAATCATCGATCGTCGGCAACTTTCCGACGGTGTTGATGATGCGCGATTTCGGAACCCCGGCGCAGATTGCTGAGTGGATGCCCGGTTTTCTCGACGGCACGCGCCGTCTCGCGTTCGGACTCACCGAGCCGAACCATGGCAGTGATGCCACCTATATGGAGACCACTGCAGTGCGTGATGGTGATGGCTGGGTCATCAATGGGATGAAACGCTGGAACACCGGCGTGCACACCGCCACCCACGACATCATCTTTGCGCGGACCTCGGGCGAGCCCGGACAGGGGTCAGGGATCACTGCGTTCCTCGTCCCGACCTCCGACCCGGGTTTCGAGGTGGAGTTCTACTGGTGGACGTTGAATATGCCGAGCGATCACGCCGAGGTGCGCCTCACCGATGTTCGTGTTGGCGACGACGCCGTGTTCGGCGATGTGGGCCGCGGGCTCGAGTTGGCGCAGCACTTCGTCCATGAGAATCGAATCCGTCAGGCTGCGTCGTCGCTCGGTGCGGGTCAATACTGCGTTGACACCGCGGTGACGTACGCGCGCGAACGCATCACATGGGGCAAGCCGCTCGCGGTGAACCAGGGCATTCAGTTCCCTCTTGTGGAGTTGCACACCGAGGCCGCGATGCTGCGCCAGTTGATCCGTGAGACCGCGTGGCGCCTCGACCAGCAGCACCACATGGAAGTCACCCATCAGGTGGCGATGTGTAACTATCGGGCGAATCGGTTCGCCTGTGATGCAGCCGATCGTGCCATGCAGACCTGTGGCGGTGTCGGCTACAGCCGGCACATGCCCTTTGAGCACATCTACCGGCATCATCGCCGCTACCGCATCACCGAAGGGTCAGAGGAGATCCAGATGCGCAAGGTCGCCAAGGAGCTGTTCGGGTTCGGTCGTCGCTGACCACTAGCGTTCGCCCCATGACGGGGAACTCGGACACACCAGTCGACATCAAGCCACGCTCGCGCGACGTCACCGACGGCATCCAACGGGCGGCATCACGGGCAATGCTGCGTGCGGTCGGCCTCACCGACGATGACTGGGAGAAGCCCCAGGTGGCGATCGCCAACGCATGGAACGAGATCACACCATGTAATGCATCGCTGCGTCGACTTGCTGCAGCTGCCAAAGAAGGTGTGGTCCGTGCGGGTGGTGTTGGTCTCGAATTCGGAACGATCACCGTCTCCGATGGCATCTCGATGGGCCATGAGGGCATGCGCGCCTCACTGGTCAGTCGCGAAATCATCTGCGACTCGGTGGAAGCAGTAGTGCATGCCGAGCGCCTCGATGGTCTGGTCGCTCTCGGCGGATGCGACAAGTCGATGCCGGGAATGATGATGGCCATTGCCCGTCTCGATCTCCCGGGCGTGTTCGTCTACAACGGGTCCACGCTGCCCGGGTACCTGAACGGCAAGGCCCTCGACATCACCTCGGTGTTCGAGGCGGTGGGTGCATGTGCTGCCGGCACGATCACCCCCGAGGAACTGCACGCCATCGAGTCCAATGCGTGCCCCGGTGAGGGTGCATGCGGCGGCATGTTCACCGCAAACACGATGTCGTCCATTGGCGAGGCCCTCGGTCTCAGCCTGCCGGGGTCGGCGGCCCCTCCAGCGGTTGACCGGCGCCGTGAGGATGACGCACGTCGCGCCGGTGAGGCGGTGCTGGGCATGTTGCGCACAGGTCTGCGCCCGCACGACATCTTGACGAAGGGGGCCTTCGAGAACGCGATCGCCCTGGCGAATGCGGTGGGAGGCTCCACCAACGCTGTACTGCATCTGCTGGCCATTGCCAACGAGGCGGGTGTCGACTTGGACCTCGATGATTTCAATCGCATTGCGGCACGGGTGCCGCACTTCGCCGATATGAAGCCCGGCGGGAAGTTCCACATGACCGATCTCGACCGAATCGGTGGTGTGCCGGTGGTGCTCGCCCACCTGCTTGAGGAGGGACTGTTGCACGGCGACGAGATCACCGTCACCGGCAAGACGATGGCCGAGAACCTCGCGGAAATCGATCCGCCGTCTCCCGATGGCACGGTGGTGTACCCGATCTCGCAGCCGATCAACCCAGAGGGTGGGCTCAACATCCTCACCGGCAGCCTGGCTCCCAGCGGGTCGGTCGTGAAGGTCGCTGGGCTCACCTCGGAGCAGCGCACCTTCGAAGGGCCCGCGCGCGTGTTCGACGGCGAAGATGGTGCGATGGCGGCGGTGCTGGCCGGTGAGATTCAACCGGGCACGGTGATTGTGATTCGCTATGAGGGCCCCAAGGGCGGCCCGGGAATGCGTGAGATGCTCGCGATCACCGGTGCGCTGAAGGGCGCCGGTCGCGGTGCCGATTGCGCACTGATCACCGACGGGCGCTTCTCCGGTGGTACCTGGGGTTTCTGCATTGGCCATGTGGCACCAGAAGCGGTGGACGGCGGACCGATCGCGTTCGTGCACGACGGCGACATCATCCGCATCGACGTGCCGTCATTGTCGCTCGACCTTGTGGTGGATGACGACGAACTCGCCCGCCGGCGCGACGGATGGGAACCCATGGCTCCGCGCTATACCAGCGGTGTGCTGGGCAAGTACGCCCGACTGGCTCAGGGAGCCGAACGCGGCGCTATCACCAACCCGCTCTGACCAGCTCGGCCGAGATCAGCACCAGTCGTTGCGCAGGGTCAGACCCCGGCGCAACGACAGGTCGTCGAGGGCGTGCATCGCCACGCCGGTCATGGCCACCGTGATCAACTCATCGCCTACCACCAGTGCCCGTTGCACGGGGTCCCAGCAGTAATCCCACCGGCCTGGCTCGGTGGGCAGCGGATCATCAGAGGCACTGATCCCTGCGTCGGCTGCGCCGAGGGTGGCCGCAGTGGGGCCAAGGTCGCCAATGACCTCAATGCTGTCGCCCGATACGCGACCAACGAAGACACCCCCATCCGATCGTGGAACAGCCACGGTGCCGTCCGCAGGCCAATACAAGAAGGCCAGGTGGTTCCACTCAGCCTCGCTCCAGCCACCGATCAGTACCTGGTCCACTCGGGTGGGTGTTGCAGGGTCGGACACGTCGAAGAGCGACAGCTGGGTGCCGGTGGTGACTCCCTGTTCGGAGGCGTCCTGTCCAAGCCCGAGCAGGCGGCCCTCACCGATGGGATGCAGGTAGCTCGAGTACCCGGGAATCTTCAACTCGCCACGCATGACCGGTGCGGCCGGGTCGGTCAGGTCCAGCACATAGAGCGGATCGACCTGCCGGAACGTCACCACATAGGCCAACGGACCGATATAGCGGACCGCGTAGATCTGCTCTGTCAGGCCGAGGTCCTCGACTGCACCGACTTCGACGAGTTCTCCGTCGCTCGGCCGCAGTACTGCCACCCGTGACCGCGATACCCCATCGACGGTGTGGGTGCTGGCCACGCGCAGGTCGCCCAAGTACTCGCTGAGAGCGAACTGCCCGATGAGGTGGCCCGGCACCTCTCCTGAAGCCACATGGGTGATGGCGGTGGTCGACCCCATCGAGAACGAGTGCACCACCGTGGTGGTGTCGCGATCCGACCCATCCCAATCGGTGGTGGCGGTGTGCAGGCTGCGCGCCGTGGCGTAGACCGTGTCGGCTCGTCCGGCGAGCGCGATGGAACCGACCGCGGGTCCGGTGTCACCGAGGTCGATCGATGCCACCCAGGTCATCGCAATATCGGCACCCGTAGTAGGGATGGCCACATCGGCGCAGTCGACTGCGCCCACCACCGACCCGTCGTCGGCGAGCCGCCGGGGCAGCCAATCGTCGATGGATGAGGCAGCAACGATCTCTCGGTTGCGAATGAGTGCCCGTTCCTCGTCCAGTCCAAAGCCATCCGGGGTCACGAAATTGAGGCGGTCACTGATTGCGCTCCGCAAGATCACACGCACCACACCATCGGCGGAGCGGGCCGCGATCAGTGATCCTTCGAGTTCGTCGGTACGGACCGTGATCGGGCGTGATGGGTCGGTGATATCGGCGCGGGTAATCACGGTGGTGTTCCAGCGCGACCACGGCGACGAGATCACCGTCAAGATGCCGTCAGCGAGTAGCAGGCGGTGATCAGCGGGCTCGAGGTTGATCGTCGCGAGCACAGTTGCGGTGGCGATATCGATGATCGTGACGCCGTTCTCGTCAACGGTGTAGAGCACGCGCCCGTCGGTTTCCACCGTGTCGGCCTCGTCGACCCCGGCCTCTTGGGTATTTGTATCGCTGAATGCGGGAGCGCTGCCGGCATCGGTTGCTGCGGATTCGGCCATTGCTATGTCGTCGGTCGCCATTACCTCCACCGGCATGACCCGCCAGTCATAGGGCTGATCGAGCCCCCATGCAGTGACTCGCTCGAGTGCCACGGTCACGATGCGCTCGAGCACGACGTCGCAGTCCGCGCCGCTCAGCAGACGTGAGGCACCAAACGGTGCCGAGGGCATGACTGTGGCGCCTCGTGGTGCCGTCGTCGTACTCGACGGTGATGGCTCACTTGGGTCCGGAGGAGGCGGCAGCGCCGCATCCGGATCGTCGGCAATGCATGACACCGCCACGAGACATATGGCGAGGGAACGTGCGGAGCGAGATATGGCCGGCGAGATGCGCATGCCACATCTGACGTCACTGCGCCGTGGTTGGTTCCCGTCGCCATGCACGCCACACAGCACGCCAGCCGATCAGCCCAAGCCCCAAGAACGCAGCGGCCACACCAACGAAGGCGATGGCGGTGCCCCCATCGGTGAACACCCGTCGCAGCACCATTCCCAGCACCAGGGTGACCGCCCAGATCCGTGCCCCTGCCGATGGGGTGAGCGGATCGGCACGTGTGATGCCGATAACCACCCAACCGAGGACGGCCGCGACCACGAACGGCGCAGCCACCTCGACAAAGCTGGCACCATCTACTCCGGAGTCGTGCTCGTCGCGTCCGGCGACGACGAACCCGACGATGATCGCAAGGTCGATGGCGGCGGCAATGATGGCCGCGATACGTGGGCGGTGCATGTCAGCCAAGTGGGTGCAGGCCGCCCAATTTGCCACCGTGGAATAACAGCGGTCCGCGTGTTGCATCATCCACAGCAAGTTCGACCACGCGTCCAACGACGATGTCGTGATCGCCTGCTGCGTGCACGTCCTCGATGCGGCAATCGATATGTGCCAAGCACCCATCGATGACGGGTGCCCCCGATGTTCCGGCGTGCCAGGTCAGGCCGCCAAAGCGATCGTCGTCACCCGATTTGGCAAAGGCCCAGCACAGGGCGTCTTGATCCTCGGCGAGCACGTTGGCGCAAAAGACGCCAGCATCGCGCATCGCCACCCAGGTGGCCGAGTCCCGGGTGGGCAAGAACGCCACCAACGGTGGGTCGAGCGACACCGAGGTGAACGACCCGATTGTCAGCCCTACAGGGCGCTCCCCGGCGAGTCCGGTCACCACTGTGACGCCGGTAGGAAATTGGCCGAGTACGTCGCGGAACTGTCGCTGGTCGATGTCGCTCATGCGACGAGCCTAGGTGCCGGTACAGGTCGCGGACATACGCTGGTGTGGTGGCAGGATCGGATGCGCAGATGTCACCGACGCAGTCGGCGAAGGTGCAGATGCGTTCAACGATGCGCGCATGGCGACGCAGCCTCGACGACGCCGACCTCACGCGTCGCTCGGCCCGACTCGTGGCCAATGTGGCGCCGCTGCTGGCACCCAGAGGGCTCATCATTGGCTATGACGCGATCCGGGGTGAACCCGACCTTGCGTCGCTGTGGGAGAACTACACAGCCGCGGGTGCGACCGTCCGGCGGGTAACCAGTGCCGACGATCCGTGCACACTGCCTCTCGACGATGTGGCAGCCGTGGTCATGCCAGCACTGGCCGTCACGCCGACCGGGCAGCGTCTCGGTCAAGGCGGGGGATGGTTTGACCGTTTGCTCGCGCGTTGCGACGCAACGGTCACCACAATCGCCGTGTGTTTCGACGAGCAGGTAGTCGACGCACTCGCTGTCGACGACCACGATCGGTTGGTGGATCTGGTGGTCACCGATCAGCGGGCGATCGTGGCGTCGGCAGGTGGAACCGGGCGGCAGCCCACCTGACGCGACGTTCGACGGTGTCGGGGTCGTTTGGCTTAGAGGTCGTCGTAGTACTCGCGGCCAAGGTGGGTGATCGGCTCCTCGCCCATCATCCAACGCAGCGTGTTCTTCAACTTCGTGAGCTGGATGAACAGGTCGTGCTCTGGGTAGAGCCCGGGAGCCACCATCGGTGCCTTGTAGTAGAAACTGAGCCACTCTTGGATACCGCCGAGGCCGGCGCGGTGCGCCAGGTCGCTGAACAGCACCAGGTCGAGCGCGAGGGGGGCGGCGAGGATTGAATCTCGACACAAGAAGTCAATCTTCAACTGCATCGGGTACCCCATCCAACCGAAGAGGTCGATGTTGTCCCATCCCTCTTTGTTGTCACCACGCGGCGGGTAGTAGTTGATCCGCACCTTGTGGTAGACGTCGCCGTAGAGCTCGGGGAAGCGATCGGGTTCCAAAATGTGCTCGAGCACGCCCAGTTTCGACTCTTCCTTGGTCTTGAAGTTGTCGGGGTCGTCGAGCACCTCGCCGTCGCGGTTGCCGAGAATGTTCGTGGAGTACCAACCGTTCAACCCCAGCATTCGGGCGCGGAGCATCGGCCCGATCACGGTTTTGATCAGCGTCTGGCCGGTCTTGAAGTCCTTGCCGGAGATCGGTACGCGCCGTTCGGCCGCCAGTTCGCGCAAGGCTGGGATATCGACGGTGAGGTTCGGTGCCCCGTTTGCGAAGGGGACGTCCTCGAGAATGGCGGCATAGGCGTAGAGCATCGAGGGGGCGATCGTCGGGTCGTTCGCATCGATGGCGGCGTCGAACGCTTCCAGCGAGGCATGCGCGGGGCCGGGCTCGATGAAGATCTCGGTCGATGCGGCCCAGAGCATGACCACCCGTTCGAGTTGGTTCTTGTCGCGGAACGCGGCGATGTCGGCGCGGATTGCCTCGAGCATCGCGCGTTTTGACACCGTGCCGATGGTGTTCTCGCCGTCGAGGCGCTTCACATATTCGCGGTCGAAGGCTGCCTTCATCGGCTGCACCGATCGCAGGGCGTCCGAGATCGCCTCGAGGTGACGGCCCGACTCGAGCACGCCGGCGCGTTGCGCGGCTACGTAGGCATCGTCGGGGAACGGATCCCATGCACCGAACACGATGTCGTTGAGGTCGGCGAGTGGAACGAAGTCCTTGATGAGTGGGCTGCGGCCGTCGGTGCGCTTGCCGAGGCGGATGGTGCCCATTTGGGTGAGGGCACCGACCGGGGCAGCGATACCGGCCTTGGCGAGCTCGACACCGGCGATGAGGGTCGACGACACGGCGCCGAGGCCGACGGTGAGCACGCCGAGGCGTTGGGCGGGGGCGGGCGGCGACACCGGCGGGGGACCCGCGGTTGTGGGGTCGGTGGAACGTTCTTCAGATTCGGTCACGGTCGCACGATAGGCGTTGTGACCGCCCGAATTGTGCACGCCACACCGAACAGGGCGCAGCGACTTGTGATTGCGGTGTGACTCTGGCATGCTGTCGGGCGTGTACGCCGCCGTCACCCGCCTCGTAGTAGTAGTCCGGTAGCGCACCGGCTCGTCAACGACCGCGTGCGCCTACCGACCTCCCAGCCGGGAGGTCGTTTGCTTTTTCACCCCGTCACCCCGCCACGCCCACCCCCGAACACAACCCGCTGCCACAGGAGCAATCGTGAACACCGAGAATCAGATTTCAGAGGGACAGATCATGACCGGCGCTCAGGCGCTGATCCATGCTCTCGAGCTTGAAGACGTCGACACTGTGTTCGGCCTGCCGGGTGGATGCATCCTTCCGGCCTACGATCCGCTGCTCGAGTCGTCCATCCGCCATGTCCTCGTGCGCCATGAACAAGGTGCGGGCCATATGGCCGAGGGGTACGCCCATGTCAGCGGTCGACCGGGGGTCGCAATGGTCACGTCCGGCCCGGCGGCCACCAACTTGGTGACACCGCTGATGGACGCGTACATGGATTCGATTCCGATGGTGGCGATCACCGGGCAGGTCGGCACGGGTGCGATCGGTTCGGACGCGTTCCAAGAGTGCGACACGGTCGGCATCACGCGTAGTTGCACCAAGCACAACGAATTGGTGATGAGCGCCGATGACATCCCGCTCGCCATCCGCCAGGCCTTCCACATCGCCACCACCGGCCGCCCCGGTCCGGTTCTGGTCGACCTGCCAAAGGATGTGCTGCAGAACCAGATGTCATGGCATTGGCCCACCGATGAGGAGGTGGCAGCATCGCTGCCCGGGTACCGCCCGACGTCAAAGGGTCATCCGCGGATGGTCGCTGAAGCGGCCCGCATGATCCTCGAAGCAGAACGCCCTGTTCTCTACGTCGGCGGCGGCATGTTGAAGGCTCGTGCCGCAGAAGTGCTGATGGAACTCGCCGAGCTGACCCAGATTCCGGTCGTGACCACCTTGATGGCGCGTGGCGTGTTCCCCGACAACCATCCGCTGTGTCTGGGGATGCCTGGCATGCACGGCACCATCGCCGCCACCACGGCGATGCAGCGCGCCGATCTGCTGATTGCACTGGGTGCGCGTTTTGACGACCGCATCACCGGGCGTCTCGATGGTTTCGCCCCCGATGCGCGCGTCATCCACGTCGATGTCGATCCGGCTGAACAGGGCAAGGTGCGTCGTCCCGATGTGCCCATTGTCGGTGACTGCCGATTGGTCACCACCGACATCGTTGCGTCGCTGCGGTCGTTGCTCGATGGCGGTACCACTCAGGCCGATGTCGGGCCGTGGCGCAGCCAGATCTCCGGGTGGCAAGAGGTGTTCCCGCTGACCTATGACGCCGCGGAGCCTGGTGGCGCGTTGAAGCCGCAGTACTGCTTGGAGCGTCTGCGCGATTCGGCCGCACCGGGCACCATCGTTGCCTCTGGCGTGGGACAGCATCAGATGTGGGCATCGCTGCACTGGCATTTCAACGAGCCCTACACCTGGGTGAACTCGGGTGGTCTCGGCACGATGGGCTTCGCCATTCCCGCTGCGATCGGCGCCAAGATGGCCCGCCCTGACGCCATGGTGTGGGCGGTGGACGGCGATGGCTGTTTCCAGATGACCGCCCAAGAGCTCGTCACCGCTGCTGTGGAGCGCATCCCGGTGAAGATTGCGCTGCTGAACAACTCCTATCTCGGCATGGTGCGCCAGTGGCAGGAGATGTTTTACGACGAGCGGTACAGCGAGGTGTATTTGTCTGTCGACACGCCGGACTATGTGAAGTGGGCCGAGTCGATGGGGTGTGTCGGCATCCGGGTCGAGTCACCCGAAGAGGTGCAGCCCGCGATCGACAAGGCGAACTCGATCAATGATCGCCCGGTGGTCGTCGAGTTCCGCACCGATGCGTCCGAGAAAGTGTTCCCCATGGTTCCGGCGGGCTGCACGAACGATGACGTGATCGTCCATCCCTCCCAGCAGGACCAGCGAGCCCAACTGGGCTGATCCGCGACCGGTACGAAAGGCAGCCATGACCGCCATCAATCCACACGGTTCCTCGCTGAACCATGCGATCCTCTCCGTGCTTGTGCAGAACCGGCCGGGCGTGCTTGCCCGGGTGTCGAGCCTGTTCGCTCGTCGCGGTTACAACATCTTCTCGTTGGCGGTTGCACCCGCCGAGGACGATGCTCAGAGCCGCATCACCATCGTCGTCGATCTTGAATCGGCCCCACTGGAGCAGATGGTGAAGCAACTGTTCAAGTTGGTGGATGTGGTGAAGATCTCTGAATTGGATCCCCGTCGTTCGATCGAGCGCGAACTGCTGCTGGCCACGGTCCGTGCCGGGTCGAGTGAGCGGTCGCAGATCGTCGAACTGGTCAATATCTTCGAAGCCAAGATTTTGGCTGTTGGAGGTGACGCTCTGACGGTGAGCCTGGAGGGGCACCCCGACAAACTGGATGACTTCGAGGAACTGCTCGGCGGTTACTCGATTGTCGAATTGCAGCGCACGGGCCGGGTGGCCCTGCCGAAACTCGATCGCGCGGCACGCCTGCGTGCCGCGACCACGCCCGGCAACGGGAACGACAACCAGAGAAAGGTGGGCTGAGATGGCAGCCAACGTGTATTACGAGGCCGATTGCGACGGCTCGATCATTCGGGGCCGCAAGGTCGCCGTCATCGGCTATGGCTCCCAGGGTCATGCCCACGCGCTGAACTTGAAGGAGTCCGGTGTCGAGGTGTGTGTCGGCTTGCGCGACGGGTCCTCGTCGGCGGCCAAAGCCACTCAAGCCGGACTCACCGTGAAGTCGATCGCCGACGCGTCGGCGTGGGCGGACCTCATCATGATCCTCGCCCCCGATACCGAGCAGAAGTCGATCTTCGACGAGCACATCGCTCCGAACCTGCAGCCCGGCGACGCCATTGCATTTGCTCACGGGTTCAACGTGCGTTTTGGACGCATTGCGGCGCCGGAGGGCGTGGACTGCATCATGATCGCCCCGAAGGGCCCGGGCCACCTGGTGCGCCGTACGTACACCGAGGGCGGTGGCGTACCGGCACTCATCGCCATCGATGCCGATGCCACGGGCAACGCGAAGGCGGTGGCGTTGTCGTATGCCGATGCGATCGGTGGCGGTCGCGCAGGAATTATTGAGACGACCTTCCCAGAAGAGACCGAAACCGACTTGTTCGGCGAACAGGTTGTGCTCTGCGGTGGCCTGACCCGGTTGGTTCAGGCCGGTTTCGAGACCCTCGTCGAGGCCGGGTATGCCCCAGAGATGGCCTATTTCGAGTGTCTCCACGAAGTGAAGCTCATCGTCGACCTCATGTACGAAGAGGGAATTGCCGGCATGCGGTACTCGATCTCCGATACCGCTGAGTACGGCGATCTCACCCGCGGCCCGCGCATCGTCACCGATGCGACGAAGGCCGAAATGAAGAAGGTGCTCACCGAGATTCAAGACGGCACCTTCGCCAATGAGTGGATTGCCGAAAGCGAGTCGGGCAGGGCGAACTACCACCGCATGCAAGACGAGGGCAAGCAGCATCCGATCGAAGTCGTTGGTGGCCGTCTGCGCTCAATGATGCCGTGGATCTCGGCCGGCAAACAGAAGGTCGCCGAGGCCTCCGGCGGCGACAGCTGAGCACCGACACCTCGGTCACCGGCGGCATCTGGTCGCCGCGCTATCTGGCCGTCACCATCGCCAATCTGACCGTTGTCGCCGTTGCGGCATTCGACGGTTTGGCGGTGGTGGCGGCTCTGCCGTCTGTGGGCGAAGACCTCGGGTCGATCGCGTGGTTGCCGTTCGTGATCACCTCGTACCTAGCGGCATCGGCTGTGGCGGTTGTCGTCGCGGGCCCGATCATCGATGCGGTTGGTGTGCGGCGCACGTTCCGAGTGACCGCGTCATGGTTCTGTCTCACCACCGCTGCTGCTGCGGTGGCACCCACGATGGAGGTGCTGATCGTCGTGCGCCTCGCCCAGGGCCTTGGTGGTGGGCTTGTCATCGCGGTGGCATTGGCCGCGGTGGGGTTGGCCTACCCACATGATTTGCGCCCGCGGGCGTTTGCAGCGAATTCCCTGGTGTGGGGTCTGATGGGATTTGGCGGTCCGGCAGTGGCTGCCGGGTTATTGGCCTTCGGTGACTGGCGCTTGGTCTTCGCTGCGCAGATTCCGATCACGTTGGGGGCGCTCGCTGCAGGCTGGCGGTCGCTGCCGGCCACCCGCGACCGCGCGGGTCGCGTCGACACCGACTGGCACGGCGTGGCGTTGTTGACGGTGTTCGTCGTGGCCACCTTGGCCGCTGTTGCCCAACTGGGTGTGCGCTGGTGGGCGGTCGCAGTAGCCGCAGCGGCTGCGTCGGTGGTGGCGCGTACCTACTGGTCGCACGCGGGCCGGGTATCGGACCCGGTCATGCGGCGTGAGCATCTGGTGCGCTTTCCTCTTGGTGCCGTGCACCTCTCGACTGCGGCGGTGCTGATTGTTGGATTGGCGGCCGACAACTATTTGCCGCTGTACGTGCAGACGGTGCGCGGCGCGAGTGAGCAGGCGGCGGCGTTCACCTTGGTGTTCCTCACCGTCGGTTGGACCCTCGGTGCCATCGTGTTTTCGCGACTACCGCGGAGGTGGCCCGAGTCGCGGGCGACGGTGGCCGGTGCCTCCACGATGTTGCCGGCATTGGTGTTGGTCACTGTGGTCTTCGCCGTCGATGGCCCA
>Ga0208547_1000126_pt1 | contig 37884 bp, 49 predicted proteins | sample DEB08_DNA_5_FD_185501 | JGI IMG/M metagenome (GOLD analysis project Ga0208547, IMG submission 185501) | Aqueous microbial communities from the Delaware River and Bay under freshwater to marine salinity gradient to study organic matter... | ecosystem: Environmental > Aquatic > Marine > Coastal ...
CGATGAGCGCCGCCGCATGGCCCAGAACCCACACGAATACCTCATCGAACAGCTTCAGTTCACCGGAGACGAATCTGTCGGTTCATCCTCAAACAAGATCAAGCTCAACTTCAACCACCCTTGCAAAGAGCTTGTCTGGGTTGTTCAGCCAGATGCCAACGTTGACTACTGCGCCTCGCTCGTCTGCGGTCAATCGCTCTTCGGTCTCTTAGGTGCTCAGCCATTTAACTACACTGATGCCGTCGATGCTCTTCCAAACGCCGTCCACGCCTTCGGAACCGAAGAATCCATCGCTGGTGGTGCTCCAGGAAGCACCGGTAACACCTCGCAGGCATTCATCACCGTTGATGGTATCTTCGAGCAGGCCGGTGCTCAGCAGGCTAATGTTCAGTCAGGCTGGCCTGAAGCTGACTACTCGCAGCCAAGACTTGGAACTGATGGAACCACTGGTGCCACCGTCTCAGATGCCGGAACCTTCGTTCTTTCGGAAACTGCCCTTGACCTCCACTGCTGGGGTATGAACCCTGTCGTGGTCGCTAAGCTCCAGCTTAACGGTCAGGACCGCTTCTCTGAGCGTGAAGGATCATACTTCGATGTTGTCCAGCCATTCCAACACCACACTCGCACACCAGACACCGGTATCAACGTCTACTCCTTCGCTCTCAAGCCTGAGGAACACCAGCCATCTGGCTCGTGCAACTTCTCGCGCATCGACAACGCTACTCTCCAGCTTGTCCTCTCCAATGCCACCGTTGAAGGAACTAACACCGCTAAGGTCCGTGTCTACGCCACTAACTACAACGTGCTCCGTGTCATGTCGGGTATGGGTGGTCTCGCCTACTCCAACTAAGCATATTAATAATTTTTACATAATTTATACTGTGTATCAATAAATCACGATATAAATTAAACAATAATTTTCTCTCTAACTTTTTAATATATGTTTTATCTATCGGGTCTCCCACAAGAAGTCGTAGACAATTATTTTAAATTTCTGAAAAATCAGAAGAAGAAAGAAAAGCAAGAGAGAAAATGAATCAAATGTTTAAAGAACATTCTCCCAAAACATTTAACGATTTAATGTCATATGGAAGGTATATGAGCAGTTTAAATAAAAAAAATTAATATTTTTTATATTTTCTAATGAATTATATATGGTTAGCAATCAGAATATATTGGATGAAATAGATAATTATTTGTATACTTATGAAGAAGGGTATCCTACACAAGATTCACTCAATTCAATTGAATCTCTATTAAGACAAGCTAGTCAAGATCAAAAAAATAATGCTTTAAATTATGTCGTTAAAGTTGGTGAACCAGAGCTCGTTGATTTAATTATTGATCTTGGTGCTGATGTAAATTCGGTGATAAGAGAACAAACTCCTTTGATGGCTGCTATAATAGATCCAGATAATCACTGGGTTAAACAAAGAAATATAGTAGAAACTCTTTTAGACAGAGGTGCTAATCCATCTGAAGTAGTTAATGAAAAAACTGTAGATGATGTAATTAACTCTGAAATAAATATATTAAGAGCAAAAAATAATAGCGAAACAGATATTCAAACCTTAGAAAATATAAAAGAAATGATAAATCAAAGAAGAGATAGGATTCAAGGAGGAAAAAGAAAAAGAAAACAAACAAAAAAGAAAAAGAGAAAAAAAAGAAAATCAACCAAAAAAAAATCAAAACGAAGACAACGTAAATAAGTTTTTTCTTTAATTATTATATATATGGCAGACCCTATACATATAATCGATAATAATATACTTGCTTATCCACCTGCTCAACCTGAGGTGGCAGTAGAAGCTCCTATTCCAGAGCCACCTCGTAATGTAAATCCAAATATTGAAGCAATTAATGCGTATATGCAAAATCCAACTCCTGAAAACTTAGAACAAACTTTAAGATATATGAGAGAAAATCATGTAAATCCAACAACTATTTTGTATTACGCTCTTTCAGTGGGCAACGCACCTCTTATTGAAGGATTATTTTCCTTGGTAGGTAATACAAGACAAGATAAAGTAAACCTAGCTAACTACTATCCAGGTGACTCGGCATGGGGAGAGACACCATTAACAACAGCATTAACAAATCCAAATGATGAAAATATTATTCCCATTTTGGAAGTGCTTTTAAAAAATGGAGCCAATCCTAACTTAGAAACCGATGGAAGATCAAACTTTTTTGATTCAGTTTATCAAGATGAACAAGATTCTCAAGGTCTTGGAGACCAGGATCGTTTAGATTATCTTCAAAGAGTTCGTAACCTAGTAAGACAGTATAATCATGAATGTCCCGAACGATTTCGACGTCATCATATGGGAGGAAAAAGAAAGAAAAAGAAAACTAAAAAGACTAAAAAGACTAAAAAAAGTAAAAAAAGTAAAAAAAAGAAAACAAAGAGAAAAAAACGTATTTGATAAATATTTATCTCATATATATATAATAAATATGGCAAAACATGGCTCTCCACATAAAGTAAGGATGTTTGAAGAATCCGAGGATTTTTTAGATGAATGGTTTAAACCTAGTAAAAGGAGTTCTGCTGAACGTAAAATTTACGGTCCTTCTCTAGTGAATGAAAAAATTGCCCTATTAAAAGAGTTTCATAAAAAAGTTCACAAAAATCCAGTTCTTTTAGAAGAGATACGTGCTGACATTGCAGAGAGAGAAGCAGCTCATCCAGCTAAATCGAGATATCGGTTACGTATGCATGTAATTCATGATCATATGAAGAGTAATAAAAAATTAGGCATGAAGACAAAATATTATAAAGGTCCAGGTATAGGCCTATATGAACTCTTTAAAGGACGAAAAATTGTAGATGATATTTTTGGCGATGATTTAATCACAAGTAAAATATTTAAATATAATGAAGGAAATGGCCTTGTTGATATTCCTGCTTCTCTTGGAATCGTTGCATCCAAGAAGCCTTCTTCCGCAAAAACAAAAAAATCATCGCCGAAAGGAGCCAAAAAAGCTTCTTCTGCCAAGACCGCAAAACGCAAACGTTGTCCAAACGGAACACGTTTTAACAAAAAAACGAAAATATGTGAACCCAAAAAAAACTAAAAACTATTAAAAAATTGAATTACTTTTACTTTAAAACTGTAATAGTAATTCGCACAGACATGATGCAAACTGAACGCTCCTTCCTTAAATTACAAGAATTTCAGGATAAACAATTACTAGAAAGATGTGTGATCGATGTCACAAACAACGTAGACATTAATCCTTCACTAAGAAGAATGTTTGGAAAAGATTGCTTTATGCGGCGCGGCGTTGGATTTTTCAGCGAGGAAAGTATTGGGTACCATTACTCTGGACAACTTTCAGCATCGCGACCGATGACGTCATCACTTTTGGAATTGCTGGCACTAGTTAATACCACTTTTGGAACAGAATATAATGGAATTTTAGTGAATAAATATTTCAGCGGACTGGATTACATTTCCCCTCACAGCGACGACGAAGCAAACTTGGACAATAGTGGAGTTGTCGCGATTTCATGGGGAGTCACGCGTAAATTTCGTATCCGGAAAAAAGGGGAGAAAGGATTCCAGGATTTTCCGATGGTCAGCGGCAGCATGCTCCAAATGGGCGGAGATTTTCAGAAAGAATTCACACACGAAATTCCTCCAGAAAAAAAAGTGAAAGGTGTGCGAATTTCATTCACATTCCGAAAGCATACCAAATAAAAAATATATATTTATATATATATATAATTAAAAATGGGAAGAGGATGCGGGCCTTTATCTGGAAGAATGACATTAAATACTCTCCAAAGGAGATTAGGAAATTCTTTTTTACGTGTGGATAGCACGGGAGATGTATACACATTTGTAAGGAGTTGTAACCTCGATGAAGATCTCGAAGTTGTTTTTGAATTAAATGACCAGTTAATTATTAATGAGGGAGTAACATTAACCGTTGAGGGAAAAATGGATATCACTGAAAATACTAATAATATAATTCGTATACGTGTTTTAGGAGTGTTAAATATTGAGTCAACTAGTCATTTAGAATTCGGCGATATAGAATTGGTAGACCCTGTGGATCTTGAAACATTAACATGTGGATTATTAATCGATGGAAATTTAAATCTTAATAACGGTAAAATAACATTTAAATCTATTAAAAATAGTGCTATTGGAATTGGTTTAATTTTTAACGGAAATATAATCACAAACGGTGGACATATAGAATTTGAAACTATTTCAGGAATTTATAAAAATAATGAAATAACTACATGTGGAATAATGATATTGGGTGATTATCTAAATACTGTAAATAATATTTATTTTAATAAATTAAACTTACAAATTAATTTAATATCTGAAAGTGGATTTGGTATTGGAATATATGAAGCTCAAAACTTTAACTTTTTTATTACAGAAAGTAATATAACAATTAATGAGATTATAGGAATGGGATCCAATCCAGCCCAAAGTATAGGATTAGCTATTGGAGCAGAATTTAATAATAAATTTATATGTGAAAATTCTGTGATTACTATAGGAAAATTGTCAAATGCAGCACTAGGAATGGGTTTTTATAATGCAAATATTACTAACAAAAAAGATATTATTTTTAATGAAATTAATAGTAATTCAACAGCCATATTATTTGAAGCTGATTCTTCTACACTGGAAAATGAGGAAAATGCCACGATTAAAGTCTTGGCTGGAGATAATAATAACACAACTGGATTTAAAATAGATACTACAACACCTTCTCTTATTACTAACTTAGGACCAGATGGAGCAATTGATATGTCTAATACAACAACGCCTTACTCTCCTGCGTTAACTGACCCTCTCGACGCTCCATGGAATGGGGGTGACACACCAACAAGATCTTTTTATGCTCCTTAAAAATTGAAAAGCTTTTTTTTATTACTTTTTATTATTAATAGCGTCCACTCATTCAACCATGTCTGCAAGCAAAATCCAGTTCGGAACTTCCTTTTATACAAAACAAATCATGAGCATGCGCTGTAGTATTATATCGATCCAATCACAAAACGCTGTGCGAATTGAGATTGAAAAAAAAGATTTTGGGGAAAATGACACACTCGGGGGTAGCTCGAGTTATAGTTTGATTATTAATGGTCGTGACGAAGATCGTGTCACGAAAGCATTCATTACTATTGCTAACCTTTTTCCAAAAACATTTAAAAGTGAAAACAGCCATCTCTCCTTTCCCGACACGATTTCCACTTTTGATAAAATTCTTGACCATCCTAGGTCCTTTGGGATGAGTTTCCACTGGACTATATCACCATAACACTAAAAATTCAAATACTTTACACTTTTTAGTATTATTAGTATTAAACACAAAGACCATTATGGTTGATCACAAATCCCCCACAACATTTCTCTTCTCAATAATTATAAATAACACAGAAGGTCTATATGACACCTTAAATAGTATCCGAAAAAAAAATGAAAATATTAGGACAAAACAACATCATACTATGTTATAATTCACCAGAGAATGCACCATCAAAAAGTGAAATTCACATTATTTTACAAATTTCGGGATATGAAGCAGAGAAAACAAAGTTAGTGAAAGGGTTATTGGAATTTGTAAATGCTTGTGCACCTCTGTTCAAGAAATCACAAACACCATTACAAAAGAGTTCTTGGGCAAGCATAGCATCAACTATTTCAAATCCTAACCCAAACTTATCTATGATTAATTCAATTGAACAATTGCTAGCTACAAAAACAAATGGATTTGAGATTGATATGGAATTTCAATCCTTCCCAACACAGTTATGTTTGTAAGATAGATATTATAAAAAAAAATAAAACTAGATGTTATAAAAATAAATGATAACCGTTTTTAAAACCAATAAAGATGATATTTATGCCAAAAATTCAAATAAGTTGCAACTAAATTCAAAAAGTGTTTACAAAATTTTTTTATTTATATTGAAAGATAAATCTGAAAATAATTATTTTCAATTTAGAATATTAGGATATGATGATTTAAATCTTGAATCTCAAAGAAAAGAAAAGAATCTTCCTAGTCCTGAAGAAAATGATATTTTATGCAATCCACTTTATGATATTGATTCAAATGGAATGAAAGTATTAATTACAACGTTGCAAAATAACTTTTTCAAAAGTGTTTCAGATTATAAATCTAATAAATTTAGTAAAGGTATATCCTTTAATAGATATAATCATCATCACCATAGAAATTTTTTAACTCTTATACCAAGTAAATTACTAAAGGAAATAGGATGTAAATGTAATTTTTTTAATTTAATCAAAAAATTTAATATGAATGATCATCATCCAAAAACTTTTTATGATAATGAATTACCTGAAGATGCTAAAGAAAAAAATTATTTTTTAAAATATACTTTAGCCAACGCACAACGTGGAGTATACTTTGGTAAAAAGGATTTTTTAGATAAAGTATTAACAAGATGGCCTAAATCACAATATATATATCAAGAACCAATTTATAATTGTTTGAATTATGCTAAAGATAGACGGATTATATTTGGAATGTGGTTTTTATTATTTGACGATTCTTTTATGATTTATAAAAAAACGACAGAAATATCTGTAGATACATTAAAACCAAATGGAAAAATGTCTCTCTGTTATAATTTATTAAGAGATGAAGATATACCAAATCACAAAATAATTTTAAATAATATGATTCAAGTTTGTGAAAAATTTTTACAAAATTTTCAAAAACATCTCAAAGAATGTAATTATTCAATTAGAAAAAATGAATTAGGTCTATGTCGAATGGATTTTTTGATTGAAACGGAAACAAACAAACCAATTATGTTAGAGATTAATACAGGAATTGACTTAGACGGAAAAGAATCATTTAAAGATACACCATTTTGTGAGTTTTTAGTGAAAGAAAAATTTATAAATCTTTTACAGAATGATTTTTTTTAATATTAATAATAATAAACTATTATTAACTAAAAATACATCAAAAGAAGAAATTATTCAAATATTAATACGCGATAACATTGATACTGCAATAATTTATGAAGAAATTATTCCAAATAGTCAGTTTAAAATAGATATTTTAGAAAAAGATGGGAGTTATTCCAAAATGTGTGGAAATGGATGTATAGCTATGTGTATGAAATTTAAAAAAAATTTAATATTATTTAATGGGTTAGGCGAAAAGGTTTTAACTGAATTTAATAACAATTTTGTTAAATTAAAAATGAATGTGAAGACCAAAAATTCCACAGATTATTATGTAAATGGAGAACCACATAAAGTTTTTTTTGTAGAAAACTATGATAGAAATCATCATGAAATAAAAGGTTTATTAAATATTCCTGAATTCAATACCACTTATATTTTTAAAAAAAACAATTTTTATTATTATTCAACGTTTGAAAGAGGAGTTAATAATATTACTCATGCTTGCGGAACTGGTGCATTTGCTGCAATTACCTATTTATTTAATAATAATCTGTGTGAAATAGAAGATAAATTTAAATTATATACACTCAATAATGATATATATACTTTCAAAATGGAAAACGAAATTTTAATATTATATTTTTACACAAATAATAGTTAATCTACCTTAAATTATATTACTATCTGGATTTATGTGTTTTAATTGAGCATAGGAACACATATCTTTATTATGTGATGATGATTTTTTATGCCAATAAAAATTACATTTATTGTAAAGCCCTTCACTATAGTTATAACAATTTATTTTTTTGGTCCGCATCGGTTTTTTACCTCCTCGTTTTACCTGTCTTCTATTTTTTTTCATTTCTTTTATAAAAAATTTAACAAACGCATCCATTTCTTTATTGCGTTCAGGATGCCACTGAACTCCATAAAAAGGATAATCGTGGGCTTCAATTATTGCTACAAAAGGTTTCCCATCACGATCTATACTATTTCCAACATTTTTATAAAATTCAGAAATTCCTTGATTATTTTCAAAATCCTTTGGAGAAATTCCCATTTTATGGTTGTTGGTTGTTGAATTTTCCCTAGTTATTTTACGAAATGTTGAATGATCTAATCCTTTAATAATTTTTGACCTTTTTCCATCATCAGTTAAATCTATATTTGTCATATAATTTTTTAAAGAATTAAATGTTCCTAATAATGTTGTTAAATTATCTTTTCCATCTGCTATAATTAACATTTGTTGAAATCCCATACAACATCCCCAAATAGGAAAATAATAGCCTTTATTGTTTTCTTCTATTGCCATTTGGACTAATTTTTTACAAGCATTATAATATTGCTTCTGAGTTCCTGCAAATGCTCCACCACTTGGTAAGTAAAGTCCATGAACACGATCAAAGTAATATTTCAAGTTTTTACTATCATAAGGTATTACCAGAAACTCTACGTTATTTTTTTTCATCCATCTTAAGTGGGAAGAAGCAATATAGGAATCCCCGCACACTTTAAAATATTTTTTAGTTGGTGTTAAAGGAACTGAAATAATACCTATTACTAATTTATTGTTTTTATTAAAAGGTCTTAGTTTACGCGTTTTAGGCATAGTTATAACTATTATAGAAAAAAATAATATAGAAATATTTTCTCTATAATAAAGTAAATTAAGGAGTATGCAGATTTTTGTAAAGACACTTACGGGAAAAACAATCACTCTTGATGTGGAATCATCAGATTCGATTGAAAATATTAAATCGAAAATTCAGGATAAGGAAGGAATTCCTCCTGACCAGCAAAGGCTTATTTTTGCAGGGAAACAGTTGGAGGACGGAAAAACATTATCGGATTATAATGTTCAAAAAGAGTCGACTCTTCACCTTGTTTTACGTTTAAGAGGCGGGTTCTAATTGAATCAACACTAACTTTTTTTCTTAAGCTATTGTATAGAATTATGTCATTCTCTACAACTGCTAATACATCAACACCCACATTATGGGATACTCTTAAAAAACATGCCTCAAACTTATATAGTAAAGCACATCACGCTATTAAAAGCAACACACAATCTTCAACAACCTTAAGTCGGCCTGCCTCTTCGGTTACAAATAATACAAATAGATCATCAACCAGTAGTCTTTCTCAGGGTTCTACTTACATGACACCACGCGCAACTACTGTTTACGGAGGCAAAAGACGTCGTAGAAATAAGACAAAGAGAGGTAAAAAGAAAAAATCTCGTAAGTCAAGAAACAAAAAGACCAGACGTAAACATTAAACTGTAACAAATTTGCCATTTTGAATAAACCGTTTCATACGATCAATATCTAGTTGGGATATATAAAATAAATTACTTAATTCTTCATCTGTTCTATTCATGAATAAATGTAGTATTTTTTCCTTTTCACAAAACATTTTTTGCTCTAATTGTTGAAAAAAACAATAATTATTGTATTCTGTAGAATACTTTGTTAATACTTTTGTAAATATAATTTCATTTGGAGGTCTCACTTTTTCTACGGAATCATGTAATAAAAAGTTATTATAAAATGTTTTAATAAAAGAATTTAGCTCACTTAATTCCCATATTTGATTCTGAAATATAATTCGATCTATATAGTCTGATAAACATAAATTATCTAAAATCTTTTTATAAATATAAGAAGAGTTATTTTCGTTACTTATTATTCCACTTATATTCTCATGCCAAAGTAAACCTAATGTTGTGCGATCAGTTTCTTTAACAATTTGCGAGTATTGTGAAATTGGAACATAATTTTCATAAAGTTTAGAAACAACTGTTTTTGTAAAATTATTATAATTACACTTACTAATCATACAATCTAAGGTCTTTTCAAAATTTGCGGGATTTTTATTGTAAATATCAAAAATTATATTTAACTTTCGTAAATTTCCATCAGCATAACTTACTAAATTTTCTACACATGTTAAGTTTTCACTTATGTTAGGAAGTTTATAATTTATATATTCACACATTTGTCTATTACTAGGTTTATTTAACTTAATTAACTTGCAAACATTAATTAATTCTTTTATTTTTTTATCATTATCATTTGTTCCTATAAATATAACTGGGCAAGCCGTTTGAGGTTCTAGTTGTTGTTTTTTTGTTTTTTTGGGTCTAACATACTTGATTAATTCTTTTATTCCCCCTTTATCACCTGATCCCATATAATCCATTTCATCCATAATTGTTACTAACATACGCTTTTTTTTATAAAACATGCCTAACACATTAATATTTGACATCTTATTTCCTATGATTTCAGGGATAGCAGTTTTTGTTCGTGTGTCATTTGCGTCATAAACGATTATATCAAAATCGTCCTTAGAAATTGCTGATTTAACAAATTCAGTTTTACCACATCCTGCATCACCAATAATATATAATCCCTTATTTTGACTCTTATTATTAACGTCAAAACTTCGTAAAAAATCAATCAACTCTTCTTTTTCGTTGTTCCGATCAAATAAATCAACAAAGTCGATTTGTTTCATCCCAATTATTATATATATGTTTTTAATTATTTTATTTTTAATTAACATAATCCACTTGCATTAGTATACCCATCCCATGTTACTCCGCATTTTCTTGCCCATTTTTGTTTCATACATGCACCATTTGATCCAATAAAAGGAAATTTGGAAAAATCCATTTGTTTTTGACAATTATCACTTCCCAAATTTTTAACATTTACACACATAGGCACACCTGCTCCGTCACGATTTACTTCCCAATAATCAGGACATTCAGCCTTTACAGGAGGAAACTTATCTTCCTCTTTTTTATTGTAAAGGGCATATCCAAACATAAGCAATACTACAATCAAAAAAATACATGAAATTATTAAAACGATTTTTTGAAATGACATATTTACTTATAGATAGTATAGAAAGTATTTTTTTCTTATAATAATATAATTAAATGGATCAGCAAAGTTTAAATGGAAGAGTAAATATTTTACAACCAGATACTTCTAAACAATTTGCTTTATATGATCGTATTCCAGCACATCAACCATCCGCCTATAGGGATGCGCTTCAAGGAAATTGGAAAGATAGTCCACTTTCGATGGCCTATTTTTCAAAAAATAATATTATTATGCTTCAAAATGGTATTCGAAAAGGAGTCTATGATAAATCTAAAGGTCAGTATTTAGTAGGAAATCAATCTGAGGATGTGCTAAAAGTTATTATGAGAAGCACCTTTCTTCAGTATTCCGCCAATATGCCAGATAAAATTCCAGAACAAATAAAATCCCTAAATAAAATAGTTTTAGATTATTGTATTAAGCAGGTTTATAGTGAAGCTCAAGGATATCAACAATATTTATATGATGCAAGCACCCTTGTTGTTCCAATTGAAAGACCTGTTCTCTCTTCCACAGATGATAAAACACTTGAATTAAAAAAATGGTTTTAATAAATTGATATATAGAATAAATATCATTTTATTTTATTTTATATATTACATGGAAGAAGATCAGGGATCAGCCAAATTTTATGAGTGTTCCCTAAATGACGATGATGATAAATATAGTGAAAATTCGACACTACTCAGTATTGAGGACAGTAGTAATCCCAAAATAATTGATAGACGCCCTGTGCGACGAACGTGGATGTGTTTGATTGTCAATATGGCAACGTTGTTTGTTATAATCGGACTTACGTGTGGGTATGGTGAAGAGAATGGATATCTAAAATGGGGACCATCGGATAATCTTTACCTTATAGGAATTTTAATTAATACATGGACAAAGTGGGGTATTTCTATGTTGTTAATTGTAGCGGTTTCAATCGTAGATTGTATTACTGTAGAATTTGGTATGCCTTTTGTTTCCTTTAGAATTTATAATCCCGATTGCAAAGAAATAAATGACGTAGGTCCAATTGAGTTGCAAATTTTGGCAAATGGAATGCATCTAAGTCAAAGTCTCAAGAGTGCAGTTTATACACTTGCAATTGTAACACAAATCGATTATGCGGTAGTTAGAGTATTAGCTTCTGAAATAGCTAGTTTTTACACAGTTAGGGTGTTAATTAAGGAAAAGAAATTTATTAAGATAAATTAAAATATAAAATATCGTTATAGTGTAAGTAATAACGTAAATTTATATATGGTTTCTGAAACAAACGTGGCTTATTCGCAAAACGTATATTTTCCTGAATCGCTTTTAGATGGCTGGTTAAGTGTATCCGCTGTCCTTTTGACAACAAGTCTCCTTTTTTATCATATGTCGCGTGTAAAATCTTTGAAAGTAAGACCCTACTTAGCTAAAGTTGTCTCCGTTGGACTAATATTAATTTCAACTGCCTATATGATATATGCTTTAATTCCATACACAAAACGGATGAATTTTAATATCGCTGATTGTGAAAAAATTCATGATTGCGGAGCAGATCAAACACAAGAGTTAAAACTGTTAAAATGGTCCTATTTAACTCTTGGAGGTTTTACTGTATTATTTCAAGCTATAATTGTTTATTTAGTAATAACAACAATTTAATTTAAATATATAATCTTAAATTAAATTAATATGGGCGCTGGTGTATTGCCAATTGCAATTCATAATAAGCAAGTTTATTTACTTTTAGGAAAAGAAGCTGGATCGGGAGGGTGGTCAGATTTTGGAGGTGGAAGAGAAAACAACGAAACTCATTTAGATACTGCCATTCGAGAAGGGGTTGAAGAATTAAATGGTTTCCTAGGAACAGAAACCGATATGCGAAAGATGATTAAAGAAAATGGAGTAGGCGTAATTACTACAGAAAATCCTGTCTACAAATCGTTTATTATTAAAGTGGACTACGATCCATTACTTCCCAAATATTTTAACTCAAATTTCAAATTGATGAATCGTAAATTAAAAGCGGAAGTTAAAAAACATAATGGCCTTTTTGAAAAATCTGAAATTATGTGGTTTCGACTTAATGATTTAAACAAACTACGATTTAGGCGTTATTTTTATTATTCAGTATACCCCTTGATCATAAATTTTTTTTCTAACTATAAAATATAAATAATGGTCACTAAAGGAAGTAGTCTCTGTAGAGGAAAAAGCGTGAAAAATCCAAACCGCTGCAAAAAGGTTCACGGGTGCAAGGTTGCCAAAGGCACCAAGCGTACTTTTTGTCGTAAATCACACAACCAAACTAAGAAAAGAAAAATGACACGTAGCTCACGCTCACCATCGTCGGCTCAAAAGCGCAGTATGCGCCGCAGACGTGTTGACCGCGAACTTAAAAGACTTCGTTAAATTTATTTATTTATTCATCATTCATGACATTCATATTCCATTACCTTGTTTAATTCACAAGTTGATGTAATTACATACTCACACTCGGTCTCATTCCATCCATTATGTTCCATCTTTTCATATGAATAGCCTTCATCGTCATCATCATAATCTTCTTGTTCTTCTTCGGTAATAATTGACAGTTTCTTTACATCGTCTATTTTTTTCCAGTTATAGAGAAGCGATTCCACCTCTTCCAACTCTTCCTCATTTAATTCTTCTTCATTTTCTACATCTATCCAAAAATCACATCCTCCATCCCACATTTCTATTAACTCGTGCTCATATTCGGATAAATTTATCATTTCCTTTTTAAGAATATCTTCTTTCTCTTTATCTGACAAATCAATATAAAATTCACCCCATCTATACACATTATTTACTTTTACTGTAACAGTCTTACCATTTTCTAATGTATTAGTCCAATACTGCTCTTCAAGCGCAGACTTCTTATAAGTAGGTTTAATAATATATTTAATTCTCTCGACCTCTTCCTCTTCCATATTTATAAATTACTCTTCATATACGTTTAAATTAAAATTGATTTATAAAATATAGGCGCATCCTCCTATAGCATATCATCTTGATTGAGATGTCTTCCTCATCTGAAGATAATAAAATTACTGGGATTGATCATTTGAATGTCATTACAAACGGAACTGTGGATGAGATTAAAAGAACAGTTACCAATCCGAATCAAATCGGATCTGTAGTAAATATTAAAACTGGAGAGTCAATTTCTCAAATTACACCGGTCATTATGATTATTAATCAGGGGCGATCAGACCTAAATGAAAGGATTGCAGCTCTTGTAGAGAATGGTGCTGACTTGAATATGGAGATAAATTATTATGGAAGACCAATAAAAGCAAGCCATATTAGAGAGATGAGGCTCAAATCCATCTAGATAAATAATATTTAAAGAAAAAGTAATACAATTTTTTTAAATGGATGAAGAAACAAAGAGAAAACTGGGAATACATCGTAAAGATGTCAGATTCATGGATGAATCTGATAAAGAAAACAGCTTCACAACAAAATATAAGGAAGGAAAATTAAAAATACATGACTGGAATAAATTTACTCAAAAAATAAAATCTATATTTGATGAAGTGAGAGAAGATAATTCGGGTGAGGTTGCTGATTACATACCGCAATTAGCAAATGTTGATGATTCACTTTTTTCCCTTTGTATCGTTTCGGTGGATGGACAAGTTTTAGAATTAGGAGAAATAAATCATTCTTTTTCTATACAATCCTGTTCAAAACCTATAACATATGCAATTGCCCTCGATAACTATGGAGAAGAATTTGTCCATAATTTTGTTGGTAAGGAACCAAGTGGACGGAATTTCAACAATATGTGTTTAGATGAAGATAAATTACCTCATAATCCTCTTATAAATGCCGGAGCTATAATGACTACTTCCCTTATAAATAAATCAGACTCTCAATCTGAAAGATTCGATTTTGCGATGAAGTATTGGAAAGATTTAACTTCGAATACTTATATTGGATTTAATAATTCTATTTATCTTTCTGAGAAAGATACAGCCGACAGAAATTACTGTTTGGCTTATATGATGCAGGAACAAAAATCATTTCAAAATGGAAAGAATAATACATTTGCTAAAAAAAATAACCGCACATGGGAAAAAGAAGATCTTGTAAAAAATCTTGAATTATATTTTCAGTTTTGTTCTATGGAAACAAAAATATTAGGGGCTGGTATGATAGCCGCTACGCTAGCAAATGGAGGAGTGCAACCATGGAGTAATAAAAAGATATTTAACTATTCATCTGTTAAGAGCACATTATCGATCATGTTGGCATGTGGGATGTATGATTATAGTGGTGAATGGGGTTATACAGTTGGAATACCTGCGAAAAGTGGCGTTTCTGGATTAATTTACTCGGTAATTCCAGGAGTATGTGGAATAGCAATTTATTCCCCAAAATTAGATAAAATTGGGAATAGCTATAGAGGGATAAAATTTTTCAAAAAATTTGTAGAAACGTTTAATGTTCATATTTTTGATCATGATTGTAATAAAAATAAAATATCAATTATTCAAAAGGAATATTTTAATAAGAATCTTTTGGGGTTCTTTTTACTAAATGCATGTAAAAGTGGAGACTTAACAACAATTCAGGAAGTTCTTTCAAAAGGGTGTGATATTAATTATTCCGATTACGATGATAGAACAGCTATGCATATTGCATGTTCAGAAGGAAAATTAAATGTAATAGAGTTTTTATTTAAAAAAAAAATTATTATAAAAAAGGATAGATGGGGAAATACACCATTTGATGATACTTCAGAGGACATAAAAAAAATATTAATTGAAAAATATAATATTAACAATTAATTCCTCATATAATTTTCATATCTATTAAGGTCTAGTAGCGATAGTTTTTATTATCAAATTAAATAATAAATAATTTAAAATATTTTTTTAAATTATTTATTTATATTATAAAATGGGAGGTGGTTCTGGCGCAGATACGTTTTTAAGGAGAGATCTCAATCTAGCGGATTTAGAAAATAAGGAAGAAGCAATTAAAAATCTAGGCATAATTAGTGGTGATAATGGCACAGATACATTTTTAGGGAAAGATGCTGGTAGTGATGGTAACGGTGGACAAATAGATTTACCAATAATTGAAAGAGATTTAGAAATTATTAATAGCCAAAATAGAGTTTTAGAGAATAGAGTTGGTGAGGAAAGAATCCGAGGTAACAAAAAATATAAAGTTGCTGATAATGATGGTAGAGGGAATACTGGTGTGGGGAGTGGAGCTTTGTTTTCTACTTATCAAGGAAATGAGAATACAGCGTTTGGGTCCTTTGCACTTTTTGGAAATAAAGGGAATAAAAATACAGCGGTTGGTTCCTTAGCACAATCCTTAAATGAAGGAGACTATAATGTATCTTTAGGATATTTGGCAGGAAGCAAATTCGATTATGATGGTCAAAAAACCAATGATAATATCTCAATTGGTACAGCAACGTTATATAATTCTAATGGAAATCAAAATATAGCTCTTGGAACACTTTCGCTTTTAAATAATGAAGGAAATGAAAATATATCTATCGGTTATCGTTCGCTCAGCAACGATAATAAAGGAAATCAAAATATAGCTCTTGGACATAACGTTGAAAGTAAAACACCCAGTGATAGTAATTCAATTGTCATAGGACATAGTGCCAAAGGTAAAGGAAACAATACTACAGTTATAGGAAATAGTGACTCAAATGCTTTTTATATTGGAACAAAAAATACAAGTGTTCAAAATGATACAACCGTAACTGATCACAAATATCCACTTTATATAACTGTTAATGGTGAAGTAATTACTGGATCTAATGGAGGAGGCGGTAATGACACAGGAGAATACCTACTCAAAGCGAATAATCTGAGTGATGTGCAAAGTATCCAAACCGCTCTAATAAACCTTAGGTTATTGGATAATAAAGAAAATACTATGTTGGGTAACGATGCTTTAAAAAGTAACACATTCGGAACTGAAAATGTAGCTTTTGGATATCGAGCACTCTATTCTAACACAGAGGGAAGTAATAATGTAGCTTCGGGAAAAGAAGCACTTAACAGTAACCAAAGCGGAAGCGATAATGTTGGAATAGGATCAGGTGCTCTTAAGGATTCTCTAGCAGATAATAATGTAGCTGTAGGTAGTTGGGCACTTTCTAGTACAACAACAGGAGAAAAAAATACCGCTATTGGTTATAGTGCAATAACAGAAAATATTAATGATAATAATTCAATTGTCATAGGACATAGAGCTACCGGTAAAGGACCTAATTCGACTGTTATAGGAAATAATGAGTCAAACTCCTTTTATATAGGAACAACAAATACAAGCGTTAAAAATTATACAACCGTAACTGATGACAAATATCCACTTTATATAACTGTCAACGGTCAAGTAATTACTGGACCTAGTGGAGGTGGTGGTAATGACACAGAAGAATACCTTCGTAAAGCCAATAATCTGAGTGATGTGCAAAGTCAATCAGCCTCAATAAAGAACCTTGGATTATTTGATGATAACAAAAATACTATGTTGGGTAACGATGCTTTAAAAAATGCTTTAAAAAGTAACACAACAGGAAGTGATAATGTTGCTTTTGGATATCGAGCACTCGAGTCTAACACATCAGGAAGTCAAAATGTAGCGTTTGGATATCAAGCACTCCGTAATAACGAATCAGGAAATGGTAATGTAGCATCTGGATATCGAGCACTCGAGTCTAACACATCAGGAAGTCAAAATGTAGCATTAGGACTTCAAGCACTCTCTTTAAACCAAACAGGAAATAATAATATTGCATCTGGTCGTCAAGCACTATCCGCTAACCAAACAGGAAATAATAATATTGCATCTGGATATCGAGCTCTCCTTAGTAACACATCAGGAAGTGAAAATGTAGCAACAGGTAATCAAGCACTTTATTCTAACCAAAGAGGAAATTATAATATAGCATCTGGATATAAAGCACTTTATTCTAACCAAACAGGAAATTATAATATAGCATCTGGATATAAAGCACTTTATTCTAAGACAAGTGGAAATGATAATATAGCATCTGGATATAAAGCACTTTATTCTAACCAAACAGGAAATGATAATATAGCTTTTGGTTATAATGCACTCTCCGCTAATACAACAGGAAATTACAATGTAGCGATTGGTTCTAATTGTCAAACGAATGAAATTAATGATAGTTATTCAATTCTAATTGGAGATAGTGCGAAGGGACAAGGTTCAGGTTCAACAGTTATAGGAGGGGGGAAGTCTAAAACACTTTATATTGGAAATGATGTTACTTCTGTTTCACGTAAAATTAATTTGGGACAAGTAACTGGAAAACCCATCCCTATTCCCAATCAGGGGTTATATGTTGGATTTCCGTTATTTATAGGGAATGATGGAGAAATTTTTACAGGGCATGACGAACTATTCAGTTCAGGCCTTCCAAAATATTATTTTATAGATAAACTTCCCATGCCCATGCCTAATGACGTAAATGACTTCCCATAAATACCACTTAAAAAATTAATAATTAAATAATTATTAATGAGTGAATTTATATCTAATACCTATAAAAAACATCTCTCCGAGCCATGGTTTACCCTTATTAAATTAGGATTAAAAATAAGTGAAGGTCGATTGAATAAAGATATTTGGAGTGAAATTAAAAGAGGAGATAAAATTATATTTACCAACTGTGATTTAGGATTCAGTCGTAGTTTTGAAATAAAAGTTCTGGATATCGGTTATTACGCAGATTTTCATACCTACTTAGAACAAGAAGGTCTTCAACAGTGTCTACCTGGAATGGATAATATGAATTTAGGAGTTTCTGTTTACCGTAAATACTATACTGTCGAAGAAGAACAAGTTTATGGAGTTATTTCAATCCGATTTTAATATTTCAAATTATTATATGAGTCTATTAACTTTTAATGAAAACCAACCGGAATTTATTGTGGAGAATCAGTTAAAAGACTATATTAAAGAATTGTCTGTCCCTAAATCTCAAGAAGAAGCTCTCACCCAATTTCAAGAACTCTATCAACAGGTTTCTATTTATGACTGGTTAGATAGTGAACTTGTTTTTGATATAGGTAATTATATTATGCATTACAGACCCGATTTGGTCTCTCTAGGCATCCGAATAAATGTGCAAGTAAATCTTTTTTTACGATCGATTGAAAAATATGCCGAAGATCCAGATGCTATTTTTGAAACAATTGGACATTCAGTTGGATGTTTCGCATTAACAGAAGAAGATGCTGGGGTCCTTTCTGGTTTAATCGTGGATACAACATGGGAGGAAAATTCTGAGACAGGAGGTTATCTTCTAAACACACCTGAAAATAGTAAAAAAAACTGGATTTCGCAAGGTATGAGTTCTTCTTATGGAATTGTTTATGCTCGACATAAAGACGATAAATCAGATATACGCATATTTTTAGTTGATTTTCTAATTGATGAAGTGATTACTTCTCCAATTTCTAATCTACCTATAAATTCAACACTTGATATGGCCAAAATAAAATTTGATAATTTACATCTTCCCAAAGAATCTTGTTTAGAGCACTCAAAAAAAAGCACTAAGCTAGAGCTTTTAAACGGTATATTCTTCGGTAGGTATATGATCGCTGAAGCGACAATAAGTGCTATGTTAGGCCAAATAGAGCATATTCAAACTGGGTTAAACAGTAACGAAAAGACAAAACTTAAATTTGAAAAATTAGGTTTTCTTGATTATCTAAATAGATGTTTTGATGAATTCTCTACTTATAAGAATCATCTTTACTTAAAACGGAAAAATATTTTATATGACACTCAAGATTCCGACTTAACCTTGATAAATTGCTATAAAATTTATACTGTTGAAAAAAGTATTGAAATCTTTAATAAATTACAATTAATGTTTGGGATGCGCGCTGCCACAAGCCCCCTTCGTTTCGAAAACTTACTACTTCATAAAGTAGCTGAAGGCGATACCTATGTTCTCCGTATTTCTCTCATCAATTCTATTTTTAAACAAGGATGGTTCCATGTATTTACTAATCCTGGATTCACACTTAAAGATATTTTTAGGATCTATCAAATGGAAACCAAGAGAGAAAAAATGAATTATATAATGGAAAATTTCAAAGACATATCTGATAATATTGTTGAATCAAAAGTCCCCCTATTAAATTGTTAAAGCATAGCCACTAGTTCATCCAATTCGCTGCGCCATAAATCGGTAGGCCTCATCTTTTTATATTTACTCAATTCACTTTCTTTATCACCCTTTTGTTTCATAATTTTTTCTACATTTTCTTCAGAAACACTATCCATCGGCATTTTTACTAGATACTTAAATTCCACATCATTATCAATCATATCATAACCTTTTGCAATTAGAAGATCGATAATTTCCTTCTTCTTTTTGCGTCTAAGATCAATAGTGCCTTCCAAATTCTCGGTAATATATTTAGCTTTATTGCTCAAGAGCGCCAACTCCTTTTGAAGAACATCTATAATATAGCTAATTCTTTGTCGATACATTTTGAGTCGAGTTCCATAATAATCTTTCACAATTTCTTCAACTGTTTCATACTTCTTCAATTTCTCATCAGCATCGAAAAGATACATATTACTTGTTGAATGCGAAGAAGCCAAACGCATAAATTTTTCAATCGCATTTACATTTGTATCTGCTGTTGTCGTAGTTTCCAATTTTTCCAAAGCGCCTGTGTGAAATTTGACAGTAAAACTAATCGTCTTATCTGTGCTCATATCAGTATACTCTTTGATTATTTTCTTTGGATTTTCAATTTCTTTTTCCAAAAAGGTCTTATAATCATCTGTCCATGTCCCAACAGGTAATTCAGTAATTGTAATTGAAGATTTATCAACCTTTTCATACATACCCTTAACCAAATATTTAGTTGGTGTGACTTTAATTATTTTTCCGTTAAAACCTTTATAATAAGGTTCAAGTTTAGTTGTTGGACTAGCGATTCCAGCCAACAGTTCTTTCAAATAGGCAATTATATCTCTTGGATTATAACACATAATATCTGTGCTGAATCCTGTGCCAATTCCCTTTGTGCCATTTACGAGCACCATCGGAATAATTGGTGCATAAAATACTGGTTCAATCGGAAATCCATCATCATCCAAATATTTCAAGATATTATTATCGGTAGGATTAAACAGAGTTTTAGTAATTGGATTGAGCTGTGTGAAAATATATCTTTCACTCGCACTATCCTTACCACCGGCCAAACGCGTTCCAAACTGACCATTTGGCAAGAGAAGATTAATATTGTTCGACCCTACATAATCTTGAGCCATGCCAACAATCGCACCATTCAAACTTGCTTCACCATGATGATAACCAGAGTGTTCAGAAACATAACCACTAAACTGTGCTACCTTTATCTCTTTTACCAGATTCTTTTTGAATGCTGAAAATAAGATTTTTCTCTGACTAATTTTCTGACCATCCATAAGATTGGGAATAGAACGATCACAATCATACTTCGAAAAGTGCTTCATCTCTTTATTGATAAAATCACGATAAGTCACCTCACTCTGATTTGTATCCAAACAATCGGTGCGTTGGTAACTCTCCAACCACGCTTTTCGGTCATCGGCACGTTTCTTATTGAACACCATATCAATTGAATCACGCGCTGCTTCATCATACGAAAACATAACAAATTTCTTATGTTGGAAATATTCTTTGAATTCCTTGCCTGTGCTAGTTCCAAGTCCTTTGTAATATTTAATTGACCATCCCGAAGGCTCTGACTCCTTCCAAGCATCATACTCAGCATCGTTGTAGAAGAGTTTTTCTACCTTTCCTTTTCGTGCTTTAATAATCGGTGTGTTCATAAACCCGACCAAGTTAAGTTGAAGAAGAGAACGCCACTGGGATTCAAACATATTAATACCTAATCCCTTAATATGTGATCCATCCAGATCCTGATCAGTCATAAAGAGAATTTTGCTATATCGCAGACTCTTCTTCACTTTGTCCATAGTTTCATATTCTTTATTTGTTTCCAAACCCAAAATTTGTTTAATCTCTACAATCTCTTTATTTTCTGAAATTCGCTTTGCCGTTTCCCCTCGCACATTAAACAACTTACCTTTCATCGGATACACACCATAAATATTACGATCATCCTTTGAAAGTCCGGAAATAATTCCAGCCTTAGCTGAATCTCCCTCACACAAAATAAGCGTGCACAAATGAGATTTAGCTGTTCCTGCATAGTTAGCATCGACAAGCTTTGGAATACCCCTTACGGATTTGGTTTTAGAACCATCACTTTTCTTAGCAGTTTTTGTATCTTTAATAGATGTCAACTCACATGCAGTATTCATAATCCCCATTTTTGCAATTTTCTCAATAAATGCATCGCTAACCGTGCATGTTGATCCAAACTTTGCAACAGGAGTGCTCATAAAGTCCTTCGTCTGTGAGTCAAATGACGGGTTTTCAATATCACATCTGACAAATAACATCAACTGTTCCTTAATCGTATTAGATTTTACCGTTATTTTTTTCTTTTTTTCAATATAAGCCACCATTTTTCTGACGATTTGATTCAAAATATACTCCACATGTTTACCTCCTTTACTCGTATGAATGCCATTAACAAAAGATACTTGCTGAAATTCATCTGTCGGTGTAAGACTCACAGCATACTCCCAACGTGGATGAGGCGCTTCATGAATCCGCTTTGCATCACTCTTTGATCCAATATACATATCGATATAATTTGGAAATGTGCGAATAGGAATTAGTTTCCCATTTAGCTTCACTTTAACACTTTTATCAGTTACTGCTGCAATATCATAAACACGCTTCTTAAAGAGGGATATCAAATCAGGACTAAGTCCATCAATACCTAGTCTTTTGTAATCTGGTTTAAATGTAATTTTAGTATAGGGCTTTTTTTTAGTGCTGGTAATTTTAGGTTTTGTAATTGTGCTCAAGTTATTATGGTAAGTTTGAACAAAACGCTTACCTCTAGAATAATCAACAGTTTCAAGTTCCCCATATTCAGACCAAATGAAGATAAGTTTGGCACCAAACCCGTTTTTTCCACCAACAATCTTTTTTTCACTTTTATCGTAATTGGTTCCAGTTCTAAGATGAGCGAAGATCATCTCAGGGATCCAAATCTTATGTTCAGGATGTTCCGTTACATCAATTCCATTTCCATCATTATAAAATATAAGAGTTCCGTCTTCACGAATAGTTACTTCAATAGAAGTAACAGGAAAATGAGTATCGCTTTTTTCTTGGGTGGATGTCCGGATAGCATGATCATGACAATTCACAATTGCTTCATCAAACAATTTATAGAGACCTGGAATATAACTGATATCGCGTGGAATTACCTTATCTTCCCCATCATTTAGAACATGAAGTGGATTAGCAATTTGTTCCATAGAGCCAGTATAAGTATCAGGATTATCCAATATATGTTCTTTATCAGTTTTTTTCTGATATTTTTTTGCGAGCAAAGATGCTTCGGAGGAAGAAGTTGGCATGAGTAATGTGTTTACATCAAAATAATCTATTTAAATGATTTCAATTTATTAAAATAGTCATTTGTTTGTTTTAAAATTTGTTCATCAGTTGATTTTGCATTTTCATCCCATTTTCTCAAATTAATATGAAGTTTAAAATAAGAATTTTTCTCAAAATTAATTGTTTCTTCTTCAGACATTTTACCACCTTGAAAGGCAAACGTAGATTGAGAAGCAGTTGATAACTTATCGTAATAGTCAGAGTTTTTGGTAATTAAATATCTTTTTGTGTTGATATGATTTTCTACCATTTCACAAATAAGGGAACTGTAACCAAGAGATTTTAAAAATTTGGCTCCGTGAATTTCATGATTTAATATCCCTAAATCTCCCATTTTAGGTATATTCATAGTTGGCATAAATTCTAAAAGATGACCTATATCATGAAAAAAAGCTCCTAATATTACTTCCCGCTTTATATGGAATGGTATTTTCTTCTCATTACAATATATTTCAGCTTGCTGCGCAGTCTGAACCGCATGTTGAAGTTGAGTAACTTCTTCACCAATATATCCTGCACTTCCATATTTTTCATAAAGTTCAAAAGCTTGCATCTTAATAACTTTATTTATTAGGAAATTTTAAAGTCTTATTTTAAATAAATGCTTAAAATAAGGCGAAAAAATTATTGTGCTTATAAATGTTTAGAATTTCAGCAAATATTACCTAATACAAATATTCCTGCAATTCAACAAAACTTTGGATTTCAACAAATAAAACTCCAAAAAGGAGGAACGCCACAGTTTAGGAATTTTCAAATCAATCAATTTGGAAGATATGTGGGAACTGGAGGCAAACCACCATCAAATTTCCCTTAGTTTACTTTTTTTTCTAAACTACTGTATATAGCAATGGTTCGTAGACATATTAAGCAGGATGATGGATTATACCACATAGGTGGACACAAGTATTCGATGCTCGTTGGATCGCGCGCTCAGGTTTGGCACCGCACCGCTTACAAGACATCGGGTGGCCTCAAGCACGATGATCTCATGCAAAACGACGAAGGAAGAATTGTTTCCAAGACTAAGAGTAGACTTGGAAAATCTCAGAAAAACTTAGGTTCCTATTTACAGCCAAAGGGTAGTGGTAAATTTGGACCTCATACCGCAAAAAAAGGAGGTAAAAAAGGTAAAGGAAAAGGTAAAAGGAGAACTATGAAGAAAGGTAAATCAAGAAGACATTAGATTGGAACTAAATAAATAATACTTAGGTAGGGTTACCTACTTTATAATATTGTTATTCGTCTTCAGAATCTGAAGATGAATTTGTTGGCCAAGTCAAAAGACTCATTAATTTATTTATAAATAAAACTATATTATCATGTTGTGGTTTACTTTTTTCTACTACATCATGATGAGGTTTCTGTTTTTTAGGCGGGTCAAGGAATTCGTCATAAAACCGAACGCCACCAGCACCCGCAGTTGTGGCAATTGCCATCACCTTTTTGGGTTTATTGTATTTTTCTTTCCATTCTTTATAAGTAATTTCATGTTTACCTGTTGACATTTTAACACTCATTTAGTCGAAAAGCTGCGTTTAAATTACTTTTCATTTTGCGTTCATTTTCTTTTCAATTTTTTTGTTGGTGTAATGTACACATGAATAGAATAAATAGGAGAAGTTTAAATCTGTCATTTTTAAGAAAAAAACCAACTGAATATCATTATATTCAAGATTTTGAAAATACAACTGAGAAAGAGTGTAAAAAAAGTGATAAAAATAATGATCAAATTTATGAAAGGAATATTGCGCTTTATACTAAAACCAAAAAATTTTTAGAGAAAAATAGTGCTATTTTTAAAATGGAGGGCCCTCCCCCACCTCCTCGTGTTCCCTCTAATTACGAATTATATATAATTCATCAAAACCGTAATTCTCTCACCAATAATAAAATTCAAACTATGGCTATACTTTTTCTTTTACAAATAGGATATAAATTAGTTATTGATCCATGTGTAGAATTAATACCTAAGGTTATGAATCGAGATAATAAGTTATTTGAACCCTATATGGCAATTGATATAGCTTCTTCTTTGAATAAAAATTTTATTAAGGAGGTAGCAAAATATTATGAATTAAAGGGAGAACGTCTGGGAAGTCCCGAACTTCTCTCAATTGAAGAAAAAATAGATAAGTTTAATCAAGAAGGTATGATTGAATATTTTGACATAAATGGTGAATCGAGCACCGAAAATCAAAAAATATCAAGACATTTTTCAGTTCCCTCTCAAAATTCGCCAAAAATAGTATCTAAACCTCTCAACAGATCGGCATCAATAGGACAACCTTCATTTTCCGGTGACCTCGCTTCGGTTTCCCTTCTAGGACAAGAACTTAATACGATTCAACCAATTCCTTTATCAAATGGTTTAGCTAGCTCCCTTCCTCCAATTCCTCAACATCCCACCGCTCCACCTGCCACTGCTCCACCTGCCACCGTTCTTCAACATCCCACCGCTCCACCTGCCACCGTTCTTCAACATCCCACCGCTCCACCTGCAACTGAAAATAAAGAACTAACCTCTAGAAATAATGAATCATCCCCTTTAGGATTTATTCCTGATACGAATCCTCCTGCTTATGGTGTAGATAATACCAATAATACAAACGAAGATGGAAAAATCAATATCTTTATTAATAAATAAGTAATTTAAAGATTTTAACGCATTACTTAAGTAAATAATATGGGAGACAGCTTTTTGGAAAATAATGTATTGACTGTCAAAACGGTTCAAATTTCACCCATGCGCACTTTAATGACTGCATTAAAAGACATACTTCTTGAAACAAATATTATATTCAAAAAGGATGGAATCAGAATTATAAATATGGATAAATCTCATACTATTTTAGCACATCTTTTTTTGAAAGCTGATAATTTTGAACTGTATGAATGCAAAGAAGAAAAGATTGTAATTGGAGTAAATATGTTTCATTTATTTAAGCTTATGAACTCGATTGATAATAATGATACCTTATCTATGTATGTTGAAAAAGAAGATTATAATGATGGAGTTATATCTTATTTAGGTTTAAAATTTGAAAATGGAGATATTAAACAGTGTAAAACACAAAAGTTGCGGCTTATTGAACCAGATACAGATGAGTTGGAAATCCCTGATGTTAAATTTTCCACTATTATTAATATGCTTTCTACAGACTTTCAGAAAATTGTAAGAGATCTTGCTCCCCTTTCAGATAAATTAGAAATTAAATCTGTTGCAAGTGAATTAATTTTTAAGTGTGCTGGCTCTTTTGCAACCGCAGAAATTCGAAGAACAGAAGCAGACGGATTTATGGAATTTCAACTAAAACCGGATGAGTTAAAAATAATTCAAGGAGAATTTTCATTAAAGAATCTAGGTTATTTTATAAAATGCACCAATCTTTGCACTCAAATAGAACTTTATTTAGAAAATGATTTACCGCTTGTAGTTAAATACCATGTAGCTTCCTTAGGAGAAATTAAATTATGTTTAGCTCCATTACCACCTTCTTCTTAAAATATATATAAAAAATTATAAATTTATAATATATATATTTTAAAATGATTCATTTGATTACTTATGGAGATAAAAAATATAATAAATCCAAACAGAGACTTTTATATTTAGCAAAAGATAGTGATTGGTTTGAAACTATAACAAGTTACGGACCCGACAATTTAGATCCTATTTTTAAAATTCGATTTAAAGAAATTTTATCTTGTCCTAGAGGAGGTGGTTATTGGACATGGAAACCTTTTTTAATTCAAAAAAAACTACAAGAAATTAAGGATGGAGATTTTTTGATATATTTAGATGCGGGTTGCACCATAAATAAAAATGCTAAAAAGAGATTTGATGAATATATTGAAATGTTAGATAAAAGTGAAAAGGGAATTTTATCTTTTCAAATGACTCATCCAGAAAAATATTATACTACTAAAGAAATTTTTTCTTATTTTAACTGTGAAACAAATGAAGAAATTTTAAATAGTGGTCAAATTGTAGGAGGTATTCAAGTTATAAAAAAAAATGAACATTCATTAAAACTAATTGATATATGGGTAAAAGCACTTTATGACGATCCTTTACTTTTTACAGATTATTACAATAATAAGAACCAAGATGAATGTTTTAAAGATAATCGTCATGATCAAAGCGTTTTTAGTGTAATTAAAAAGTTACATGGTGCATTAATTATTCCAGATGAAAGTAATTTTTTGCCTTATGGAAAGGGAAAGTGCTTAGATTATCCTTTTTGGGCAACTCGAGTTAAATTAATTTGATCCAAAACAATTTCTTTCCAATCCCCATCATCTTCAGAAAGCCCTTTATTCCAAAATTCTAAGCCATCATACCAATTATCATATCTAAATTCATTTTGTTCACATTCCATTAATTCTTCGTCGCATTTTGCTTCTTCGCTTGGACTAAAATTCAAATTTTCTACAAACCATTTATTATCAATTTCTTTACAAATAAAACGTCCGTTGTAGTATTTGTAAAATTCCAATTGTTGTTCTTCATATCCAATTTCTTCCACTTCCACATCGTATCTCATTTCCAATTGACGCCATAAATTAACAGGAGAATTCCATGCAGTATCAAATGAAAATGAAAATTCTTCATCATCTTTATTCTCACCAGACACCATATTAATATTTCCTAAGTCCCATTTTACTCCCCATTCTCGACATGCTGTTGCATAGTCCCATTTTCCAGAACTAAGAGGAGCAAATGTTTGACCAAAACTATTTTCCAACCCTTCTTCGGTATTTATTTTATTATTATACCACTCCTTAAACCGAGTAATATCGCCACGAATTGTAACTGTTCCAGAATACCAGTTAGGCATAGTAAAACTATATGTCAACTATATGTTTATTTCTTTTCAATCTTCTGCAAAAAATATATATATTAAATATACAGATGAAATTTTCGATTTCTAAATCACATGTTATTATTTTAATAATTGTTTGTCTTTTGGCTTGGCTTATATTTAATTTTATGCCGATGCCCATGAAACTAGGAAATTTAAGCAAAAGTCAATTACAAAATACGCTTGTAAATAGAGAGATTGTTGAAGCTAGCACAGGTTCGGCAAAAAGATATTATACAATTAAATATAATGCAGATGGCACTTTTTTAGTAGATTATAATAATAATAACCAAAAGATAGGTGATATTAAAGGAACTTATGAAATAGTAAGTAAATTAGGAAAAGGATATATTAATCTTCATGCAAAATCAGTTAATATTCCTGATTCTCACCAACATGTTGGGATTTTAAATTCCGATCATCCTAATTCTATTAGTGATGGAAAAGACCATAAATGGACCCTTGGTCCATTTAAAGTTGTAAATGAAAATAATAATGTTACAGTTTTATCCTATTTTTGTGGAAGAGATAACAAAACTCGTATTATGAACGTTTACCAGTAAATCTTTTAGTTTTTTTCTTTTTCCTTCTTTTTTTTTTCTTATATGTTTTTCTTTTCTTCCTTAAACCTCCTGTTTTTGGTAGCTGTTTAAGATAAAAATAGGAAGTTGGTAAGTCAAACGCAGTATCTTCAGAAAAAAAACATGTATCGGTTGACATTAGTTTAACTATATTTCTATTCCTTATAAAATAATATACGTCAAATCCTTCTTCTTCTCCGGCTTTTACATAGCAAAGGCAAGCTGGAATACCTTCATTTATATCTGAAGCATTTTCAATATAAAAACTTTCATATCTTTCAGGTAATTCCGTAAATTTAGTCATGAACTGTTTTAAAAATGGTTTACATAATCCTTTACTCCGATAATTCGGATGAATATTTACATCTGAAATATATACATATTCTCTATCCAGTGGTATTATTGAACTACCTCTTGGAAAATCGTTTGGCTCTACCTCCGGATGAATTGCAGTTCCCTTTGCAATACCTACTAATAAGTTTTTTGATCGATCAACCATAAATGCCATATATCCACATGGAAGACCAGTATTATCATCAAGATTAGTTTTAAGTAAATCACTATTCCAAAGAACTTCTTCTCTTAATCCATCTTCCTTTTGTATATTAAATACTGGCCAAAATCCAATCGCTGTTAAATTTTCTTTATTTTGTTGCAAATTTCTTTTTAATTTATTTAATCTTTTAATCCAATACCATTCATAATTAGTAAAAGTCTTACTCGGATCTTTCACCATTAATTTACCATCTACTTGCTCAATATTATCTGAATTTAATGATTTTTTTCGTTTATTAGGGAATTCACCTCTGTAGACTTTTTTTTTAACAATAACATCCCTATCTTTCTCAATAATAGCAAGCACTCTCGGGTCTTGCTTTTCAATATCTTTGCAGGGAAAAAATACGATTTCGAATGTTTTATCGAACTCCATTATAATAATCAAATATATTAATTGAAGCTTGGCTTGTTAAGGGTTTGCACTTAATTTACTTATTAAAATGGCGTTTGAATAAACATCCATGCGCATCAACCCCTTTAAAATAGTCAATACAATCTGGATTTTGGTTAGAGCAATCAGAAAACCACAATTTTACAATACAAAAATTTTTTTTTGGAGAAATAGTTATACCATTAATATTATTTTTTGTTTTATCACTCTTAAAAAGAGTGTTACCAACTAACTTGTAAGAAAATTTTCGCCAAATCGCAGGTACTGATTTATTGCTGATCTTATAAGAAAAGCAGCCTCCATTTTTATTATGAACATCTTCCCAAATGGGCTTGATATCATCTTTCATAATAAATAACATACAATTACTAATAAGCTGATCCGGAAGTGATTCAGTTAAGGTAATAAATTCTTCCATTTTATCTGTAGTGAACAGCGTTTTATAACTATCTAAAGTCCAATCAGTATCATGCGGTAGGTGTGCATAAATTGTCCATTTTCTGGATAATTTATGCATTTCATCAATGGAGGTTTGTGATGAAGTTACCATTTATAATTACTCATCAAGACATTTTTTTAAATAGTTATCTTTATTTATTTCAATATAGTCCTTTTCAGTAAGGTAAAACATTTCAACATTTTGATCCATAACATGGACCTTATATTCTTCATCCTCATCCAATAAAATATTTTTTTCAACATAAAGAATGTAGCTAACAAATTCCTTATCCAAAATACGGTTTCCTACAACCATATAGGGGTCTAAATTTACTTCATGTTTTTCTCCATGTTGTTCAATTTGAACCTGAATAAAATTAAAATCTGCTTTTTCAAATATTGGATAAATTATTTTAAATAATCCATCTTTCTCAACCACATAAAATGGATAATTTATTTCATCTGTGTCACTCCCGCCTTGAAAATAATCCCGTAAATATGTATCATAAGTATCTCTACAATACATAGAACAAATAGTAAATAATCTTAAAATTTGCCAACACACATTACCAATAATGACTTTATAATCCATTAATTTAATTAAATTCACCAATAATGTTTTAAGTTTTTTTAACTAGTAAATTGAAACTCTTAATCAATTCTTTTCTCCCTTAAAGTAAATGACAAACCAAGGAGAATTTAGTGTTTTACCTATCTCTCAAGATAATCCAGATATAGATATTTTAACACTAATTGAAGAGGAAGGAGCATCCTTCTTTTTAAAATATATCGATTCAATCGAAAAGGGAACAGAGAGAGACAAATTTTATTATAAAAGCTATATTATTAATTCTTTCTTTGAAAACTTACCAACTTATTCTGAAGTTATATGGAAACAATTTGTTAATGAATTATTAACCAATAAAGAAGCGATCAATTTAATTTGCCACCTTCATTCTCTTATACAAAAAAAGAAATTTATCGTTAACCTTATTAAATATTATAAAGGTGATGATATTCATAAGCTTTTACTAAATGATAATGTCATTCCATATTTCTCTCTTCAAGAAACTGATCTATTAACAATTCATTTGAATAAAAATAAATTAAATCTTAAACCATATATAAAATGTCAAACAACTAGACTAGATGTCATGGAATGGTTACTCAAATATTACGATGAAAATAAACGGTTTAAATCATTAATGATGATTAATGTAATTGATATTTATAATCTAGATAAAATTTTTGAACGGCTGATAAATATAACGATGCAGCTTTTGGATATTTTTATGAAAGGTATAACAGAGGAACGTATTTGTAAATTTGAACTTCCAACTAGTGAAAATTTTAATGATGATCACAATTTAAAATTTATCAATAAGTATTTCTTTATGTTAAATAATTATTTGGAAATATCCGTCATTAATCTAATTGATTTCAAAGAAAAGCTAGTTACAGTAATTGAAGATATGCAATTTAATTTAGATAATGATGATGTAACAGAATCAACTTATAGTATGTTAATGTTAAAACTAGATTTCTTTAAAAGTCTTCAAGATAAAATTAATGGAATCAGTTATAATCAACATAAATGTTTTGATTTTTATAGATATAATTGTGTTGTTTGGTTAAATCACATTTCAAACCAATCTTTAGAAAATCAAAATGAATCTATTTCAACTACTCATCCTGTTTTGGTTAACGATCTTCTCAATAATACAATCGATTATCTTATTTCTTGTAAACTCATCTTTGATAAAACTTTATTTGACTTTTGTATGAAAATCTTGAATCCACGAAATATCATGACAACATCTGTAGATATAAGATCAAAAGTATTAATGTTGTTAGATCCAAATTATGATAATTTGGAATCAAATTTAAAAAAATATATTTTAGATTCAATAAAAGAATTTGTTTCATTTACTGTTGATTTATTTAATTCGGTTGTAACAATTGATGATTATGATATTTATATGTATCAGTTGATAATTCTTAAAATATTATCTCCTTATAAACAAATCATTTTTGATGAGATAGAGGCAGCAACTTTGCATAAATTTATATACCTCTTTTTAGATACCTATGAATCAATTTACAAAGGATTTATTAATAATATACAAACAATTTATAAATTTAAGAGTGGCGAAGAAGTTGATCAAAATGAGCAAAGGATCTCTATAAATAAGTTAAAGACGATAACTCGATGGTATCAAAAAAAAATATTTATTATGGATGAATATATTAACCTCAAAGATTTTCAAAACGCCACGCTTGATGTTGGAAATCGTGATAAAATGGCATTAATCTTAGGATTTAAACTCTTCAACTTTACAGGCAAGGATAGGCATAGTTTAAATATTCACGAACCACCAGATATATTTAAACCAATTACCCATCTTCAAGGAATTTTTAATATATTATATTCACTTAAAGATGAAAAAGAAATGCAAAAAGCTCTAGCAAATGAACAACGCTTTTTAAAAGTAGATTATTTGGAAAAAATGGTGAAAATCTTAGATAAAAATAATCTTATTTTGAGAAAAGAATATGACTCCATTATCTCTTTAAAAAATCAAATTAATTCAATTCGTTCTCAAGATGAAATAGATGAAAATGACATTCCAGAGGATTTACTTGATCCTATTATGGGAACACTAATTGAAAACCCTGTTTTACTTCCAAACTCTGAAATGTTTATGGAATATGACGTTATACTTCGTCATTTACTTACCACACCCAATAATCCTTTTACTCGTGATCCTTTATCCAAAGATGAATTAGACGAATATAATGCAAGACCTGAAATTCAAGAAAAAGTTGGTTTATTTAAACAACGGTTATGTAATAAACGGTAGTGGTGATAGTAATATTCTAATCCTATTTTCAGAATAAAAAATATCCATATATATTTAAAATTTTTTCCGAAAAAGTAAAGATACACTAAATATTCTTTTACAAAATCAAAAAAGGGAATTAACCATCGTCTTTTTTTACTCCGAGCAAATAAATATACTCCAAAAAACCTCCATAATATTAAAATCGATAGATATTTATCATAATCTAATAAAATATACACTAAAAAGTAAGAAAAAAGATCTATTATTTTATCGGGTATTTGATAACTACTTAGGAATAGACAAGGATTCCAGCATGTCTCATCTCTGTTTGTATATATTAAAGTAGGTAATGTTTCTATAGTATCAAGCAAAATAAGTTTTACAACAATTAATAATAACAAATCCTCTTTTTTGTGAGAGAAAAATTTAAGTGAATACAAAATAATAATTGTTACTGTAACACGTAAAATAAATCCTAATCGTAATTGATCTCTACATAAAAAGTCATACATACATATTATATAGAAAGAATAAAAAAAATTTATAAATAGCTGTCAATCTCTTTTAATTTTTGTTTGGCATCTCCTAATAATTCGTGAGTATCTTGTTTTGCAGCAGCAGCTGCATGATGTAATTTATTTTTTGCTGACTTAACTGTCATTTCTTTTCGTAAACCACTTATTTCTTTTTCCCCTAATGAAGTAGCATGATGTAATTTATTTTTAATTGAGTGAATTGACATATCCTTTCGAATTCCACTTATTTCATCACTCAGACTATCAGTCTTCTTTGAGACCTGTCCTGCTAAAGTGCTTTCACGAGGAAATATTTTTCCAGATGTAGGATCTAAACCAAATACAAAAAGTAAAATACTTGTTATAACCGACATTAGAATGAAAGGAACAAAAACAATTATCCAAGAGACAACGCCTAAACCAGTTTCACAAAGAATATTAAGTAAAAGAGTAAATAAAAACATCATAATAAATTTCAAAAGTGCGACATTATAAAGTCCTTTAATGGAATCAATAACTACTTGAGTTAAAGAAAAAACTAAGTAAATTAAAGCTGGTGAACATAATTTTATACCAAACATTTATTGTTAATTATTTATTTAATATAGAATCACATTTTTATTTTCGATTTTCCCTACTTCATCGCCTATATCATCATCAACACAGGCATACAAAATACCATTTTCCTCGTTTGTTGCAAAATACATAACTCCTTCATGTTCAAATTCAAACACTTCTTCTTCTTCGTCGTCATCATCCTCCTCCTCTTCACCTGATTCTTCATCTGTCACTTCAACCACTTCCACCTCTTCCACCTCTTCAACTTCTTCTTCACCTCCCGATTCCTCATCTGTTACTTCCACCTCCTCAACTTCCTCTTCACCACCTGAATCTTCCTCTGTTACTTCAACCTCCTCAACTTCCTCTTCACCTCCCGATTCCTCCTCTGTTACTTCCACATCTTCTCCTTCTTCTACCTCATCTACTGGGTCTTCATCTTCATCATGATCTGTTACAGGCACCTCTTTCACCTCATTAATTTCATGAGATTCATCTGCTTCACCAGCTTGATCTTCATCCTGATCTGTTACTTCAACTTCCTCACCTTCCTCTTCATTATCTGTTATTTGGAATTCTTCTTCAAGTTCTTCGTTTTGAGCTTCTAAAGTAATAGATTCTTTTTGATTAAATGTTGCATTTACACTCGTATCTAATTTATATGGACGATCAATATTATGAAGATAATCTTGATCTTCATTTTCTTTAATTTCCAATTCGATGTTTGGTTTTTGAGAAGAAGTCATCTCCTTATTCTCTTTCTTCAAAGATTCAATCTCACTTAGCAGCTTTCGACACAAAGGAGAATTAAGCATATATTCATAATTTTCTCGATATTCACTTACTTCAGTTTGCAAAAACTGACGAACAAGTGAAGTTATACTACTTGTAAGTTGATCAATCTTCGCTTCCATAGTGTAAAGATAAATTAGTTTTATTTTTTTCGTTTAATATGTTTCAATTTTATATATTATACTTTATAAAGTTCCACATGGAGAACACTTCTATTTTAGATATCGTTTTAAGACAAACAACTTATGATAAGGAAACCGCATTATTAAAATTAAAAGAACATAATAACGATTATATGCAAGTCATTAAAGAATTTATGGGAATTAAACCCAAAAAAGAAGAACGGTGTGCTTATGTAAGTCAAGAAAGATATAAAATTATCAGACATGAATTAGATGCTGCTTGTAAATCCTATCGAGATAAACAAGAAGCGTTAAATAATAAATAATAATTATTGTTTGTAACTTTGAAATGAAAAGCCAGATTTAACATTTGAAGAAAAATTCTTTTTTACACAGTTACTATATTCTTCATGAAGCTCAGGTAATTCACGAGTAATAGGCTTATCGATTAGGAAAAGTCTCTTTTCTGAAGCAAAAAGATCTCTATACTCATCAATTGATAAATTTCCAAAATATTTTTTTAGCATGTAATGTGGATCAGGTGCTGGTTTAATATTAGTTTTGTAATCATAAATTTTACTGTAAATATAATTAAGTAAATGATATCTTTCAAATTTAATTGATGAATCTAAGTTCTCGTTCATTAAATAGGCACACGCACATTCAGGACTACAAAAACACCCATAAACATGGTAAGTTCCGTTTATTTCAAATTTTGGTATAGAAATTGGCAAATTAGAAAAATTGTAAGTGCACCAAAAACAAGCAGAATCTGTCTCATTTACAACATTATTGTGTAAATTTAATTGCAATTCTTTTAATTTTTCATTTATATTTTTTTTTGATTCTGTCTTTTTTTCTAACACAGATTGGTATTGATCAACATTATTTTCTATAATCGAACTAGCAATTGGAAGAGAGGATGCAGCGGAAACATTTGCCAATCCATCTTGAATAATATCATCCAAATCACTTTTTTTACATTTTAAATGAACGATTACATTTGTTGAAAAAATATTTTGTTTATTGTCACTTTCTGTTACAGTTATTATCTTTCCTCCTTTTGGTTTTCTGCCTCTTTTTTTTTGAGGCACAAGAGGCTCTACTTTTTGTTTGGATTCAGCAGATTTTTTAGGCATCTAGTTGTTTATATTCTTTTCGAATATAAACAAATGAGTTTATATAGTTTTGTCAATTGTTTTAATTTTATAACATTTTCTACAAACTGGAATGTAACTTTCCTTTTCTCCAATCAAAACTTGTTCCTTCGATGAGGACGTTCTGTGTGTAAAAATAGCCCTTGTTCCATCTTTACATAATCCACAGAGTGCAGAAAGCTTAGTTACTTTATCACAGAGAGGAATTAAATCTAATAAGTCTCCAAATCTTTCTCTCTTGTAATCGCCATCAAGACCGCAAATATAAATTTGTTTGTCATAATCGTCTAACATCATTTTTACCCACTCAACAATATCATCGAAAAATTGGCCTTCATTAATAAGAATTATATCAATTTCATCATGATTAATTGAAACATCAGAAAGATGCGCGGTGTGAATACAAGGAATTTGAACTTTGTCATGAGTAGTAAGTAAGGTCTTGGAATAACGTGTATCAGCAAAGTAATTAATAACTACTATTTTATTTGTATAAACAGTATATTGTTTATATTTAGATATTAGCCAAGAGGTTTTACTTGCAAACATAGGTCCAAGTGCCATTTCCAAATACCCTGAAGTCATAATATAGTAAGTTTGTGAATACTATTTATGTAAATATCCATTCAATTATTATATAAAAGTTATGTTGTTATAATTGTAAGAATGGATCATATTCCTTGGGTTGAAAAATACAGGCCACAAGACTTCGACGAAATAATTCTTGAAAAACAAAACCATTTAATATTTCAAACTATGTTAGAAAAAAATATGATTTCTAATCTATTATTTTATGGTCCTCCTGGAACAGGTAAAACTACGACAATAATTAATCTAATTAATAAATATCAAATTAATAATAATCAAAAGTTTAAAGAATTGATTGTTCATTTAAACGCCTCTGATGATAGAGGTATCGATATTATACGTAATCAAATTAATATGTTTACAACATCAGCTCATTTGTTTAACAAAGGAACTAAGTTTATTATTCTAGATGAAGTAGATTATATGACAAAAGCTGCACAACAAGCCCTTTATAATTTAATGAAATCTAATATTGAAAATGTCCGGTTTTGTTTAATTTGTAATTATATTAGTAAACTAGAAAAATGTCTAAGAGATACATGTATGTCTTTTAAATTCAATTCTCTTCCAAAAGAAAAAATCAAGTTTTTTTTAAAAAAAATAATACGGGAAGAAAAAATTACAGCTATTAATTCTAATGCACTTGATAATATAATTCATAATTATAAATCCGACATTAGATCTATGATTAATTATTTGCAGAGATCTAATCATAATAGAATAATTTCAGATGAAGATATAAAATCACTTTTAAATTTTTTTCTTAAAAAAGAAAAAACTAAATCTCTTCAATCTCAAGAAAAAAAATTAGTTGATTATCTGTATAAGTTTAATATTGAAAAAAATGAACTTATAATTAAAATAATTTACTATATTTTAAATAATTATGAATTATCAGAAAAACTGATCAATTTCATTAAAATTGTCATTCGTTATGATAATTTCTATTTACCGGAATTTAATACTTTTTTTATATCTAATGTGGTTTCGTTATTAAGTAATTGAATCCGAGCTTTTAATTTAGTAATAAATAAGCATTCATTATTACTACCTTTTGGATTGAAAACGTTTTTTTTACAGGTTGGTTCATATTCG
>Ga0208547_1000131_pt1 | contig 37619 bp, 34 predicted proteins | sample DEB08_DNA_5_FD_185501 | JGI IMG/M metagenome (GOLD analysis project Ga0208547, IMG submission 185501) | Aqueous microbial communities from the Delaware River and Bay under freshwater to marine salinity gradient to study organic matter... | ecosystem: Environmental > Aquatic > Marine > Coastal ...
GTCTCCAGCACTAGGATTAGCGGTTGCTGTTAGTGCGGTAGGTGTTCCTGTACCTGACTTGATACTAGGATCTATCCAAAGGAGACCTGAAGCGGTCGCGGATAATAGTTGTCCATCATTTCCTGCTGAACCAGTTGCGTCTACAAGAGAAAAATTTCCCAAATCGATATTTTGTGTAGCGGTATGGTTACCCAGGTCGTCAGAAAAGGGCTTCCCTTGAGGTCCTTGAGGTCCTTGAGGTCCTTGAGGTCCTGCTGGCCCCGTGGCTCCATCACCTCCGTCACTATTCACTCGATCCCATCGATCTGCGGTGCCGTCTCCATTGGTGTCTGCGGCAACATATAAGTTACCATCACGAGTATTTACATAGAGTATTCCAGGACTTAAGGTGCTGAGATCGGTGGCTCCAAGCCCCGGGTTGGGAACGGAACTTCCTACAATCACCTCTTGTAGTCCACCGCGTGCGTTGACATTGTTGTCTCCCGGATTGGTCACCCCAATTTCATTGTGATTGCCATCTGTATTGACGGGAATCCAAAGTTCTTCTTTTTCGTTCCATGCAAATATAGAATTGGTGTCTTGATTGTAAAAGAGGTCTCCCGGGTTGGGATCTTCGGGTGTTTGATCGGAATAAATCTCTTCTCCAGCAGTATTCCATACTTTATCTTCAACCTTTTTACCCGTAGTTTTATTAAGCGGATAGAAGAAGTACTGAATCATTTGTAGGTCCGTATTGAAGATAAACATCCCCTCTGGTGTCTCTTGATTAAAGACTTCGTCTCTTCTTTGAGTTGACATTCTAGGAAGTAAAAGCCCTTTATTATCACTTTCTAGCTCCAAAAGGGAGTAGGGTGAGATTTCGGTAGGGTTGTCTCCAATTTTTACCTGTGCAAAAAGCTCCTTGCTTGAAAATAATAAAAGGACAATCACATAAAAACACAAGCGATAGGTTTTTATCGATTTAGGGTGAGAATGACTATTAATTTGTTTCATATTAAAACGCTTTGTCTATTGACTTTTTGAATTCGTTAATTTTTTGTTCCAATTTTTTTTTCGTTACTATTCGATCTCCGAGAACCTTCATTGGTTGAAATTGGACCGAATAATTCTCGATTAGGTTTTTCAGCAATTCGTTGCTTGCTAGCACCTAAGCGAATACGCATGGCGATTTCATGGGTCCCTTTAGAAAAAGGATTGAGTTGGGCATGTAGTGAGGTGATATAGGCATAACCAAAGGAGAAAGAGTTACCAGTCTCAACCATCATTGTAGCTCCTATACCGCTTTTAAAATTGTATTCTATACCAAAATCGATGATTCGTTTGTACGAAAAGGACGCATTTGTAGTAATGAGAAAAGGGGCAAAGTTGACATAACGTACCAAGGTAGAGGGGACAAACTCCCACTGTTTGTTGAGAGGTATGAAGTAGCCTGCACTTGCGTATATGTGCACCCAGTCTGCAGCAGAGGTCACCAGTCCATTTTGTTCTTTAAAGCGCTGGGTTTTTAAAATTTTAGGTGCAGAAAGAGAAAAGAAGTACTTTTCGTGCTTTAGGTAGGCACCTACGCCTATGTTGGGATTGAAGTTGCTGACATTTAAAAGGAAGGGGTCTATTGTGTTGTTGTCTAGACCATACACTTCAAGTCCTCTGGCGTTTACGGCATAGGCATTGGTACCTGCTTGTAACCCTAAAAAGAGATCCAGATCATCATTCATTTGCAAGCGATAAGAAAAACTCCCAAAAATCAAGGTTTGGTTTTCGATAAAGGTTTTGTCGTTGACCACATTGAATCCCAATCCTATCCGTTCTCCTTGTGTTGGGGTGCCAAAGGCTACCACTTGGGTTTCTGGTGCTCCAGTAAACCCTTGCCACTGACTGCGAAAGCCCAAACTGACTACTGGAACCTCTTTAATTCCTGTTACAGCGGGATTAAACATATTGGCATGAAAGCGATACAGTGAAAAATGGGGGTCCTGCTGTGCCAGTAAGGTAATGCTGCTGCAGAGTAGGAGTATAAATAGGATCAAGTAGTTTTTCTTCATAGATTATATTTTATCAACTCCATTTTTTTATCGCGTGATGTAAATCCATCCGTGAAGGTCCAGCTTTCCATCTCCCTCTAAATCAATGGTATAGGCGTAAGACCCGTCGGGTAGTGGTTCTAAGTTGTCTTGGTACACACCGTTCCAGTCGTTTTGATACTGACCAGGAGACTCAAAGACGATGCGTCCCCATCGACTAATCACTGTAATTTGTGCGTTAGGAAAGCTTTCAATGTTTTCTATAAACCAGGTGTCGTTTATTCCGTCTCCATTTGGTGTAAAACCCTGAGAGATGTTGAGACGAAGTCCAGCACTATCGCGAGTGGCGAGCGTAAAGGCTGTATAGCCTTCAAGATTAATAGGATTAACAGAAGTAATGGAACCTTCTAGTAAACTGGATGGGCTGTTGTCAAAATAAGTGTTTAGGTCAACTTTAGATTCTATATAACGCCAGCTATTTCCATCATATCCGGCTATTATTAGGTTTTCTAAATTGTTATTTGTTAAAGCATCAATTGCACTTAAGGCATTCCAAGAAAGCGAGAGATAGGCGGGCTGACTCCCAACCACATTCCAGTAAAAAGATTCGTGTATTTTAGTTATTCCTTTCTCTATATCGTAGTTGCCAAAAGGCATCACATTAAAGGAAAAGTCCACTGGACTAGAAGCATCGATTCTTCTTATCCTTGCAGACTGAAACACTCCGTCATTACCCACTGGAAAGATAAAACTGTCTTCACTGTACATGCGTACAAAACCATTAACATGTGTTGAATTACTTGCATTACTCCAGTCACTGGTTTTTGCAAAAGAGAGCTTGCCGTAGTCCTGGCTGCGGTCTGTGATTACCTCTCCTTGGTCAAAAGTGGTCTCCTTTACCGCTACGTGCATTGTAGCATTGCGATCGATGTAAACATCTGTTGCGATGAACAGTTGGCTGAAGGCAAAAACGGGGAGAAAATAAATACCATACAGAAGAAGTATAACTCCTTTTCTATGGATTTTGGGGCATTTAAGAGTGTTCATCTGTTGATTTATGCTCAATAGTTGTTATTCAAATTTATTTCATTGTATTTCTAGATCGAACTTGGCAAGCACCTTAAGTATTCTGATGAGCAACTTGAGTCAGGAGTGGTTCAAATTTTTATATAAATGGATTTGATTTGTTTTTGAAATTCGAAAAAAATTGTAAGAACATTCCTACAGGAAAAGCAGCACCTTATTTGTTTCTTAAAACGAAGAACTTTTCCAGTTTTTGGTACTGTTTTTTTGAAAGGGAGTGCAGAGCCTGGTCTTGCATATACAAGTCGTACTGTTCTTTTTGATCATTAACTATGCTGCTGATGTTATCAGTATTGATCAGCAGTTCATCGTTGAGGCAGAAATACTCAGGGCGTTCAATGCATTGCGCTTTTAACCAACCTATGGGATAGGCACTGGTGTAGGATTGTTTTTTTGTGTGTACCCATACTTTGGCTTTTTTTTGTTCGATGCTAAAGACTTCCTCTAAGGGAATAAAAAACTTGCCTTCTTCTATTTTTGAACTTATAAACCACAGTTTTTGTATAAGAAATGCAGGCTTGTTTTGCGGTTTAAAAACAGGTATCAACATGTCTATAACGGTTGAAAAAAGCTGTTTTGCGATTTCAGATTCGTGAATACAGAAGGAAAACCCCAATTCAAAAGCTTTACAGGCAAAACGACTTTCAGAAACAATGAGTAAGGCGTTCTTTTGGGTTTTGGATAGTTCTTCTCTGAATGAAATGGGTACTTCAAAAAATTCTTCTTCAGACCAAATACAAATAGAAATGTTTTTTTTGTTAATGCTGTTCAGATGTTCGTTGTAGTTTTTGTGTGTTAAAGGGAAAGGTAGATGGGTAAGTAGTGCTTTCCAAGAGTCAAATTGGGTTGAGGTAGTGAGCCAAAGGCATTGAAATTCCATAGGGGTAGGTTTTGTTGGTAAGATTTGGGTTTGGGTTGCAGGGGTTTACATTTTTTTTAGAAAGTACAGCAGGCCTTCCATGCGGCGTCGAGAAATAGGGAGGCTGCTCCCATTGTTTAACTCACAGTAGTTGCCTGCTTTTTTATTGATATGAGTGATGTAATTTAAATTGACGATAAACGATTTGTGGATTCGAAAAAAAAGTTCTTTATCCAGTTCATTCTCGTATTCTCCAAGAGATTTTGAAGCGATAAGTTTTCGTTTATCCTGAAGATAAAACTCTGTATAGCGTCCCGAAGATTTGCAGTAGAGAATTTCCTCGCTTTTGAGAAAACTCACTTTGTCAATATTGGAAACAGTAACCACTTTGTGATTTTTGTAGTTACGTTCCATGGTTTCCAGAGTATTTTTTTGTATGAATTCTTTATTTGCTTGACGCTGGAGTATTCGTTTTACTGCTTCTACGAGTTCTTCAATTTGTAACGGCTTAAGCAGGTAATCAGCCGCATTGAATCGAAAGGCTTTTAACGCGTATTCATCAAAGGCTGTGATGAAAATTATGTGCATGTTAGAGCTGTCAATTTCGCGTAGCAAATCAAAGGCGTTGTCTTCTTCCAAGACAATATCTAGGAAGAGGAGTTGTGGTTTTAATTCAGGAATAGCAGTGATGGCTTCTTCTTTGTTGTGGCATGTTCCGACCAGTTCTATTTCTGGGCAGTATTTGGTAACGAAATGTTTTAACAATTCAGCATTGTTGATTTCGTCTTCTACGATTAGGGCTTTTAAAGGTTTCATTATGATATAGTTTGGGTTGGTTGGTATTAGTATTTTGGAATTTCTAAATGGGCTGTAGTACCTATAGTAGTTCCTTTTTCTTTATATAACTTGAATTTCATTTTTTTATTTTTCAAATAGTTAAAAACATCGATTCGTTCTTTGAGTATTTGAGTGGCATACGACTTGTGTAGTTGATCTGTTTTGTTGTTTTGTCTCTTTAATTTTTGTGAAGCTTTGATTCCTATGCCGTTGTCTTTTACGGTGATGTTAAGGTAGTTTTCTTTTTCATTTATAAAAATTTCAATCAGTCCCTCCCGATCTTTCAAAGGACTTATACCGTGCAGTATGGAATTCTCCACTATGGGCTGAATGAGCATGGGAGGTAGTTTGTATTCTTTTAATTTTTTTTTGAGTTGGTTGTGAATTATAAAATCCATTTTCGTGTTGAGACGCATTTTTTGCAATCCCAAATAGGCCTCTATGTAATCGATTTCTTGTTTTAAACTGATGCTTTCCTTAGAGCTCAACTCTAGGGTAAATCGCAACAATTTGGAGAGTAAACCGATGTACCGATTCGATTCGATCTCTCCCTTGAGAATCATTACACTTTGTATGCTGTTTAAGGCATTGAAAATGAAATGAGGATTCATTTGTGCTCTCAAGGAACGGGCTTCAAGTTCAATAATACGGTCTTTGTAGATTGAAGAAGCTTTTTTTTTGCTTTTTAGAAAAAAAAGAAAGAAAAATATTACCAATAAATTTGAGATTACAAGGGGAAGGTAGTCTTCTGCCATTCCTTGAACAACCAGTAAGACTTGGAAATAGGGCATATTTATTTCTTTTTATCAACTACAAGTACGTTATTTTCAATGAAATAACAAAATAATTCCTTTGTTGTGGAAGTTTCAAAGTACAAGGCAACTCTTGTCGCTCTTTAGGAAAACACGATTTTTCCTAACGGATACTTTTTATAAAGGAGTCGATTTCCCCTACGCCCTTTTCTTCCAGAAACTTGATAAAAGCAGATCCTATGATGGCACCGAAAGAGTGTTCCGTTGCGGCGGTAAAGGTTTTCGCATTGCTGATACCAAAGCCTACAAGGGTTGGTGTTTTTAGTTGAAGTGCAGCAATACGTTTAAAATAGTCGGTTTGCTCGCTTCCAAAAGTATTTTTAGCACCGGTTACACTGGCACTGCTCACCATATATATGAATCCCTTTGACACGCGATCAATAAAACGAATGCGTTCTTCAGAAGTTTGTGGAGTAATCAAAAACATATTATAGAGGCCATATTGGTCAAACAGGGATTTGTACTCTTCTTGATAAACGTCTACAGGTAGGTCTGGAATGATAAGTCCGTCAATTCCAATTTGAGCACAGCGAGAACAAAAACGTTCTATGCCATATTGCATCATGGGATTAAAATACCCCATTAGTATCAATGGAATGTGGATTTCTTCACGGATGTTTTCTAGTTGAGAAAAAAGTTTTTCTGTTGTCATTCCATTGCGTAATGCTTGAGTAGAGCTTTGCTGTATGGTAGGACCATCTGCAAGGGGATCTGAAAAAGGAAGTCCAATTTCAATAAGATCTACGCCTGCTTTTTGCAATTCTTTTAATACTGGAACAGTATCTTCCAAATTGGGATGACCTGCAGAGAAATAGATGGACAATAGTTTTTTGCCTTCTTGAAATTTTTGATCGATTCGATTCATTACAATTTAAAATAATCTATATAGGTATTTAGGTCCTTGTCTCCGCGCCCTGAGCAATTAAAGACGAGTACTTCTTCGGGTCCGAAGGAGCGTAGGTCGAGTACTGCAAAGGCGTGCGCCGTTTCTATAGCAGGAATAATGCCTTCCATCTGTGAGAGTGTCAGCCCCCAGTCCATTGCTTCCTGGTCTGGAACGGAGATGAATTCTGCACGTTTGGAACGAAACAAATGAGCATGCATGGGCCCTACACCGGGATAGTCTAGTCCAGCGGAGATGGAATAGGGTTCCGTAATCTGTCCGTCTGGGGTTTGCATTAATAGGGTTTTACTACCGTGTATTATTCCCTCTTTCCCCAAGGCAGAAGTGGCCGCGCTGGCACCGGAATCTATTCCTTTTCCTGCAGCTTCCACAGCGATGATGTTGACGCGTGAGTCGTTGAGATAATGGTAGTACAATCCTGCTGCATTACTCCCACCTCCCACACAGGCAATCACATGATCAGGATAGTCACGACCCTCTACTTCCATGAGTTGTACTTTGGTCTCTTCGCTGATGACCGATTGAAAGCGTGCTACCATATCGGGATAGGGGTGTGGACCTACTACAGAACCAATAATGTAGTGGGTGTCTACAGGGTTGTTTATCCAGTCGCGTATGGCTTCGTTGGTAGCGTCTTTGAGTGTTTTACTCCCTGATTGTGCAGGACGTACTTCGGCTCCCAACATTTTCATACGAGCTACATTGGGTGCTTGGCGCTTGATGTCCAGCTCGCCCATATAAACAATACATTCTATTCCCATCAAGGCACATACAGTAGCGGTAGCCACACCGTGTTGTCCGGCACCCGTTTCTGCAATAATGCGGTTTTTTCCAAGGCGTTTGGCAAGAAGAATTTGTCCGATAGTATTGTTTACTTTATGTGCTCCTGTGTGACATAGGTCTTCGCGTTTCAGATAAATCTTAGTTTGGTAGCGTTCGGAAAGACGTTGAGCAAAATAAAGGGGTGTAGGCCGTCCTACATAGGCCTTTAGCAAGTCTTTAAATTCTTTTTGAAAATCAGGAGCTTCACTAATTTTAAGGTATTGTTCTTTCAGTTCGGCTACATTGGGATAGAGCATTTCTGGGATGTATGCTCCTCCAAATACTCCGTAATAACCTTTTTCATCTACGTTATAATTCATTTAATGCGTCTTTCAGTTGTTTTATTGCTTCTGTATTTTTCAGTCCTGGGGCGGTTTCAAATTTACTATTTACATCAATAGCGTATATGGGCAATTTCGTTTTTATAAGTGCTTTGAGCTGGGGCAGCTCTTCCAATCCTATTCCTCCACTCAAGAAAAAAGGCTTTTGTGAGGGATATTCTTGTAACAATCTCCAATCAAATTGGGTTCCGTTACCTCCAGGAAGTTTCCCTTTGGTATCAAACAAAAAATAATCACATACTTCTTCATATGCTTGGAGTTGTGAAAAATCAAAAGTGTCTTTTACCGAAAAGGCTTTGATGACTTCAACTCCCCAGGAACAAACGATTTGGCAATAGGCAGGTGTTTCTTGTCCGTGAAGTTGTATTGCTTTTAGGTCGTGTTCCTCCATTGTGCTTTGTATGTAGTCCAAGGAGGCTTCTACAAAAACCCCTGTTTTTTTTATTGAATCTTTGAGAGGTGGCGTTGCAGTACTGACATATCGTTTTGAAGGAGCCCAAAAAATAAAACCCATATAGTCTGGCTCTAAAATTTCTAGAGCAGCAATATTTTCTGGCGATCGCATTCCACAAACCTTTAATCTCATGACTCTAACTGTTTAATGAATGCTTGTGCTGTCTCTCCTGGATTCTCACTTTTCATAAATTGTTCTCCAATTAAAAATCCTTGATAGCCATGGTGGACCAATTCCTGAATAGATTGAACTTTACTGATACCACTTTCTGAGACTTTGACAAAGTCGTTTGGAATTTTATCTGCTAGGTTTTTGCTGGTTTCTAGCGAAACCTCAAAGGTCTTTAGGTTGCGGTTGTTTACTCCTAGTAGGTCGAGTGTAGGCATTAGAGACTTTTTTAGTTCTGCTTCGTTGTGTACCTCAAGAAGCACTTCGAGACCTAAACTTTTTGCACAAGTAGAAAGTAGTTTTATTTCTTGTGTAGTCAGTACAGCAGCAATCAACAAGATCACATCTGCACCATGGGCTTTGGCTTCGATCAATTGGTATTCATCAATGATAAATTCTTTTCTTAGTAAAGGGAAATGGGTTACGGATCGGGCTTGTACAAGGTCTTCTATTGATCCACCAAAATATTTTCCGTCAGTCAAAACAGACATTCCACTAGCACCTGCTTTTTCATAGCCCTGTGCCACATCTGAAACGGTAAGTGAGCTATTGATGTTCTGTTTTGAAGGGGAGCGTCTTTTGTGTTCAGCAAGGATTCCCATGGTTTGGTTTCGAAGCTTGTTGGCTAAAGAAGTAGTGCTGCGATCAAAAAGGGGCGATGCTTCCCAATAACTAGTGGGAAAAAGGCTTTTTCGATGCGCTACTTCCTTTATCTTATCTGCAATAATTTGGTCTAAAATAGTCATTCTTTACTCAGATTTTGAAGTTCTGTAAAGGCTTTTAGAGCAGCTCCTGAAACCAAGGATTCTTTTGCTTTTTCAAAGCCTTCAATTGGAGAAAGATTGAGTGCAGTGGCTAGCGCCATTCCTGCATTGGCACAGACTACATTTTGTTGGGCTTGTGTTCCTTTATTTTGAAGTACTTCCATAAATATTTTGGCAGAAGAAGCCACGTCTGCTCCTCCAGAGATTTCTTTTGCTTTCAAGGTTTGGACTCCAAAATCCTGAGGAGTTAGAATGCGTTCACTGTTTTGACTCAGGGCTTTGGTTGGCCCTGTGAGTGAAATTTCGTCATAGCCTTCTAGTGTGTACAGTATCGTAAATTGGGTAGTTGTTTTTTGAAAGAGGTATTGGTACAGTCGGGCCAATTCAAGATTAAAAACACCGGTGAGTTGGCTTTTTGGAAAAGCAGGGTTGACCAGTGGACCCAACATATTGAAAAAGGTTTTTACACCCAGTTCCCGTCGAACGGGTGCTACGTTTTTCATGGCAGGATGAAAAAGAGGAGCGTGTAAAATACAAATTCCTGCGCGGTCTACACAGCGTTTTAAAAAATCAGCATCATTAGAAAAACGAATCCCTAGTGCTTCTAGTACATTACTGGACCCACACCCCGATGATACCCCGTAGTTTCCGTGTTTGCTAACTCGAACACCTGCGCCTGCAGTAATAAAGGAAGCCAGGGTTGAAATATTGAACGTATCTTTTTCGTCTCCTCCAGTACCACAAAGATCAATGGTATCAAACTCACTCAAATCTACAGCGATACACAATTCTAGTAAGGCTTCACGAAAGCCTTCGAGTTCAGAAAGACTGATACTTCTCATCATGTAAACGGTAAGAAAGGCAGCAATCTGTGAGTTGTTGTACTTTCCCTCAGCTATGTTGATGATCATCTGCCTTGCTTCTTCTTTTTTAAGTTGTTCGTGTCGAACCAGTCGGTTGAGTATGACTTTCATCTGTTTTTTTTAACTGTTGATCCAATTTGCAATAATTTTTTTGCCCTGTGGTGTCAGCACTGATTCTGGATGATACTGAACAGCACACACATCGTAATTTTTATGACGTAAAGACATCAATTGGCCGTTGTCATCTAAAGAGGTCGCGATAAGTGTTTCAGGTAGGGGTTGCTCCACTACCCAAGAATGGTATCTTCCGATGTCAAAGGTTTTTGGGAGTCCCTCAAACAAGGGGTCTTCTTCTGTGATATGTACTGGGGTAGCTACCCCGTGATAGACTGTTTCGAGATTGATCAATTTACCCCCAAAAACTTCTCCAATAGCTTGTTGTCCCAAACAAATACCCAATATTTTTTTGGTGGGAGCATAGCGTTCTATGGCAGCTTTGAGTAAGCCTGATTCTGAGGGTATGCCTGGCCCTGGTGACAACAAGATCATAGGGTATTTCTCTAACTCCTCCAGTTCAAATTGATCGTTACGTTTTACGGTTACTTCACAGTCCAATTCTTCTAAATAATGGACGAGGTTGTACGTAAACGAGTCGTAATTATCAATAACAAATACTTTTTTCATGAAGCGATGTTTTCTGCGAGTGTCAACGCCTTGTCCAGGGCACCCAATTTGTTGTAGACTTCTTGTAATTCACTTTCCGGAACAGAGTGGGCTACGATTCCGGCGCCTGCTTGATAGTGGAGTTGCTGGTTTTTACTTAAAAATGACCTGATGATAATGGCATGATTAAAGTTTCCGTAAAAGTCCATATACCCAATAGCTCCTCCATAAAAATTACGTTGTGTTTTTTCATACCTGTCAATCAATTGTAATGCTTTGTGTTTTGGAGCCCCGCTTAGTGTTCCCGCTGGGAAAGTATCTGCAACTACCCGAAAGGTTTTAGCAAGTTCTTTCATGGTACAGGTTACTTTAGAAACGAGGTGAATGACATGGGAATAAAACTGTATCTCTCTATTTTTTTCTACTTGCACACCCGATCCATTCCTACTTAAATCGTTTCGAGCCAAATCCACCAACATAACGTGTTCGCTGTTTTCCTTAGGATCTTTTGCTAATGCTGCTGCTGCTTCACGGTCTTTTTCATCATTTCCTGTTCTGCGAAAGGTCCCTGCAATAGGATGAATTTCTGCCTTGCCCTCCTGGACAATTAATTGTGCTTCTGGAGAACTGCCAAAGATTTTAAAGTCACCGTAATCAAAGAAAAATAAATAAGGAGATGGATTTATGGATCGCAGTGAACGGTAAACGTTGAATTCATCTCCTTGAAAGCGTTGAGAAAACCTCCTGGAGAGAACCAGCTGAAAGACATCCCCCCGATAGCAATGTTCTTTTCCCTTTTGGACGAATTCCAAAAATTCTGTATCGCTTAGGTTGGATGTTTTTTCTCCCACTTTTTTAAATTCAAAACAGCTGTTATTGTTTGTGTTGATTAGGGATTCGATTTCGTTTAGGTTATGCGTTCCCTTATAGGAATGAGAAAACAAATGGGCTTCGTGATTGAACAAGCTTATAGCTATGATGTTTTGATACACTGCATAGTAAATTTCGGGTATATCTTCACCTGGCTTGGATTTGTTCAGTTCCAATAGGTCAAAATGCGCAACAGCTTCATGAGCGATATAGCCAAAAATACCGTTGTTTATGAATTCAAAAGGAAGACGTTCACTTTCAAATTGTTTAGAAAATTGATGTATTCTATTAGGTATGTCCATAGTTGCAGTTGCCTCTTCCACAGTGGAAGAACCGTCTGGAAAATGCTGGATAAGTTGCCCGTCTTTTAATTTAATGGAGGCAATGGGGTTGCAACAGATATAAGAGTAATTTTTGTTGTTTGCATGGTAGTCACTACTTTCTAAAAGAAGAGAGTGTGGAAATTGATCTCTCAGTTTCAAATAAACACTCACCGGGGTGATGGTGTCTGCAAGTATTTTTCTGTGCTCTGTTTTGAGGGCAAATGTTTTCACAAGTTTAAATTTTAGTAATTAATAGTATTTTAATTATAAAATTGGGAACGAGTGCAACCACTTGCTGTACTTGTTCTATTACTAAAGATTTTAAGCGATCTTTCTGTAATTGTATTTTTAAAATTGTTTTTAGCTTGTTTCATAGAGTGCAAAATTAAAAAAGGCTTGTCGCGATGACAAGCCTTTATATATTTTAATCTATTCAGTTGTACCACGCGTTTCATTTAAGAGTCGTGTGCCACCAGCTGAAAAAAATTATTGTTCGGTTCATTAATCAAATATAGTATAATTTTTATTTCCCCAATCCCCGAACAATAATTATTTATTTAGGTGAGAACCGTCGCAGTAACCCTCAGGATTTTGAGTGTTACCACAGCTGCATTTAGGTCGGTTTACTCGCATGATTAAAATTTTAAATTGATATCTAATTCAAACTCATCATAGATGGCTTTGTCTCCTAAATTATCAAAGAAGGAATTGGATCCATAACGCACATTGTATTTGGAACGATCAATCATGAATTTTGTATTTGCACTGTCTCCCTCTACATGCATTTCGAAAGTGACAGGATGGGTAATTCCTTTAATGGTTAAATCCGCTGTCATTTCGTAATGATTTTCCATTTTCTGATTCGCTTTTGTAATTTTTAAAGTCGATTTTGGAAATTGCTCCACACTAAAAAAATCATCAGACTTAAGGTGACCTTCCAATTTCCCTTTATACTCTCCAGTGAGATCGGCTACATTAATTGAGGTCATATCTACTGTGAAAGTACCACCAGTAATTTGCTCGTCATCCAATTCCAAAGATCCATCAATTAAATTGATAAAGCCGTCGTGTTGACCAGTAACTTTTTTAGCCAACCAGTGGATTTTACTGTCATTTGTGTTGATTTTTAAAACGCTGCTTTGACTCCAAACTCCAGTTGAAAAGGCGATTAATAAAAGGGTAGCAATTTTCTTTTTCATAACAATTTGTTTTTTAAATATTAATTTTATTTAATAGAGAGACTAAATTTTGTTTCTCATCAGTATTAAGCTGATCTGTTAATTGGGTCTCAACTTCATCTACCATCTGATCCAGTAGTGTTAACAAAGACCGGCCTTCTTCTGTGATAAACAATTCAATTTTTCTCCTATTTTTTTCGCAAATGCTGCGCTGTACAAAATTCTTATCGATCAATTTGTCCACGATACGCGTGGTATTGCTCATCCTGTTAACCATTCGGTCTTGAACAGTACTAAGATTAGCTGCTTCTCCTTTTTGCCCTCTCAAAATTCGCAATACATTAAACTGCTGTAGGGAAACGTCGTGTTGTTTTAAGACTTTTCCTAACGCCTCCAGTATTCGACTGTTTGTCTTGAGTAATGTAATTATGCAAAGTTTCGTATTAGACAACATATGTACTTACAACATTTGTGGGTACAAATATAAATTAAAATTTAATTTTTCAAAATATTTTAATGAATTTGTTTGATGAATTAGGCTGTTGTACTTTAGCAAAAAAAGAATAATGGATTTATCTCAAAAAGAATGGGCTGAAAATCAGAAGGCTACAGAGGGAAGTATACTATTAGATGTTAGAACTCAGGAAGAGTTTGATCAAGGACATATTCCTGGCGCTACTTTGTTGGACATTCGTGATCCACATGGGTTTATGGAGGGTTTAACTCAATTAGATCGATCAAAGACTTATTTTGTCTATTGTCGTTCGGGTGCTCGAAGTGCTCAAGCTTGCCAGCTCATTAAACAACAAGGCATTGAAACTTGTTTTAACTTACTAGGAGGAATTATGGAGTGGCAAGGAGAAGTCACTCGTTAAGAAACTCTTTATTTATCGTCCCCAAATTTTACCATGCAAGAGTCTTTACTGCATTATATATGGCGTTATCAAAAATTTTCAAAGAGGCCTTTGCGTTCTTTGGAAGGAAAAGAAATAAAGCCCATCCATATAGGAAATCCTAATTCTAGGGGAGGACCAGACTTTCTTGAAGCACAATTATATTTTGATGGTTTGTTGTGGAATGGGCCAGTGGAGCTGCACCTACTCGCTTCAGATTGGTACCGTCATGGACACCATTTAGATCCACAATACGATAGTGTAATCCTTCATGTGGTTTGGCAGCACGATACAGATGTAAGCTACGCCCATGGGGCGATAATACCTACCCTTCAGCTTTCGGATTATGTCAGCTCTGAAACGATAGAAAAATACCAGCACGTATTTCACAAAAAACCTCAGTTTTTAGCCTGTGAATCTTCAATTCAAAACTTTTCAACTTTTAAATGGAAACACTATTTAGATCGTCTTTTTGTTGAACGAATGGAAAAGCGAAGCGAGGAAATCAAGATGTTATTAAGCAATTTTAAAAACGATTGGGAAGCTGTATTGTTTGTGCTTCTGTTTAAGATTTTTGGACTAAATAGTAATGGGTCTGCTTTTTTTGAAGCTGCACTTCATACTCCTTTTCACTGTGTTCGTAAACTGCAAGGAAAACTCACAGATATGGAGGCCTTGTTTCTAGGGCAAGCGGGTTTGTTGGATGGTAAAGCAGTTGATGGGTATCACAAAGAATTGCAACAGCACTACGCCTATTTGAAAACCAAATTCAAACTTTCTTACACCAATCAGAAAGTTCAATTTGCACGACTGCGTCCTTCAAATTTTCCTACAATACGTTTGGCACAACTAGCCGCATTTTACTGTAAAAAAACAAACCTCTTTCAAGAATTTATGCATCACACCCATTTGGACCAGTCGTATGAGGTCTTAAAATCTTCTCCTAGTTTATACTGGAAAAATCACTATAATTTCGGTGCCATAAGTACCGTAAGAGAAAAGAAGGTTAGCCGTTCTTTTTTCAATTTAATAGCGATTAATACGCTTCTTCCTTTGCGATTTGCTTATTCGCGATACTTGGGAAAATCGGGAGAAGAAGAATTGTTCCTATGGGCCCAGCAGCTTCCAGAAGAGCAAAACAGTATCCTTAAAAGATTTAAATCATTTTCAGTGCCCAACTACAATGCTGCAAACAGTCAGGGCTTGTTGCACTTGTACAAAAACTATTGTGAAAAAAGACGATGCTTGCATTGTAATGTGGGATATCATTTAATGAAAACTTAAATTTTTAAATTAGAATAGTACCTTTGTTTTTATGGCAGTCACTTACCAACTTCGTGTTTTTTTTGAGCGTAATGGTTTTGGAGTTTCTTCCCGTTTCGCGGAATTGTTGGGAATGAAAGTAAAAAGCGTTAGATTGTTTTTTATCTATGCTTCTTTTACTACTCTGGTAGGTGGCTTTTTCTTGTATTTAACCTTAGCCTTTTGGCTGAAGTTCAAAGATATGATCTACACCAAACGCACCTCCGTCTTCGACCTATGACATGAAACTTTTCCAGTCCCCACTCTTTCGCGCCTTCCTACTTCTTCTTTCTGTTTTTCTTTTGGGAACTCTAGGTTTTTATATGACCTCACCCCATTTTTCTTTATTTGATGCAGTATACATGACGGCCATTACTTTAAGTACCGTTGGCTATTCAGAAATGGATGGTTTTACGGATCTGGGAAGGTTTTTTGCACTTTTTTTCATCTTAGTTGCCTTTTTAATCGTTGCTCTAGCAATCAGATACATAATAGAAGGTTTGTTGTACCAATGGAGCCCTCATTTTATTCAATCCAAAAAAAATAAAACCATGATAAAAAAATTAAACCAACATACCATAGTTTGTGGTTATGGCCGCAACGGGAGACAGGCAGTGCGTCGTTTGAAGTTCCATAACGAACCCTATGTCGTTATTGAACAAGACCCACAAGTGATAGACACCTATCAAGAAGAGGTACTTTTTCACCAAGGAAGTGCTTTATCTGATGAGGTTTTGATCGAAGCAGGGATTAAAAAAGCAAAAAATCTAATTTGTGCCTTACCAGATGATGCTGACAATTTATTTGTGGTGTTGACTGCCCGAAAGTTGCATTCTCAGATTGTAATCGTCAGCCGAGCTTCAGAAGATCAAAACCAATCCAAACTCAAATGGGCTGGTGCCGATCATGTCATCATGCCGGATAAGATAGGTGGAGACTATATGGCAGCTCTTTTGACCGTACCATATTTAATTCATTTTTTAGAAACTCTTGATTGGTGGAAGGACGAAACCAGTCCTAATGTGGAAGAAGTGAAACTGAATCAATTGCCTAAAAAATTTCAAAACAAAACATTAGAGGAGTTAGAGCTAAGGGAGAGAACGGGATGTAATGTAATTGGGTATCGAGATGAAAAAGGAAAACAATTTATCAATCCAGAAGCAAAGCGCATACTTTCTGCAGATGGAAAACTCATAGTCTTGGGAACTCGAGAAAACATAAAAAAATTAAACCGCATCTTTCAGCTCGATTAGTTTGATATTCCCTTCCTTTTTATGATATTGAACCCTTAAAAATTATTAGAACCAAATTATGAAGCTTTCCAATACCTCAAGATTGACTTATATAGCACTCTTCTTATTATTTCCTTTCACTTCTCTTTTTTCTCAAGGGCGGGGTTTAGACGAACGAATAAACGAAGCATTCACTCCAATTGCTAATTGGTGGGAAGGATTGGTATTGCACAATTTTCCGGGTACAGAAATACCCACGATCATCTTTTTGTTAGTAGGGGGTGCCCTGTTCTTTACTGTGTATTTTGGTTTTGTTAACATCCGTCATTTTTCAACTGCAATCAATACCGTTCGAGGTAAATATGATGATGTAGACCATCACAGTTCCGCAAATGAACAACTGGCAATAGATGGAGACATTAAAAGAACCATAGCAGATGAGAGCAAAGAAGGAGAAGTGAGTCATTTCCAAGCCTTGGCAACTGCTGTATCTGGAACAGTTGGAAATGGAAATATTGCTGGAGTGGCTTTAGCTATTGCAGTGGGAGGACCAGGAGCGACATTTTGGATGATACTTTGTGGCTTATTGGGAATGTCCACCAAGTTTGTAGAATGTACTCTTGGGGTAAAATACCGCGATGTAGGAGAAGACGGTACCGTATATGGAGGGCCTATGTATTATCTCACTAAGGGATTGCAAGAAAAAGGATTTGTGACTTTAGGAAAAGTCCTCGCAGGGGTTTTTGCCTTTCTGTGTATTGGGGCCTCTTTTGGTGGTGGAAATGCCGCACAATCCAATCAAGCAGCAATGCAATTGGTCAGCTCTTTTGGTATGACTGGAGGAAGTGCACGTACGATAATTGGTATCGTTATGATGGTTTTGGTGGGAGTTATTATCATAGGGGGAATAAAGCGTATTGCCTCTGTTACTGAAAAGGTAGTCCCCCTAATGGCATTGATGTACATTCTTGCCTGTGTTTATATTATCGTAACAAATTTCAGTTTTGTAGATGATGCTTTTGGAATGATTTTTAACCAAGCATTTAGTCCACAAGCGGGACTAGGTGGTTTGTTGGGTGTTTTGATTACTGGTTTCCGAAGGGCAGCCTTTTCAAACGAGGCAGGTGCAGGATCAGCATCCATTGCCCACTCTGCGGTAAAAACAAACTACGCTGCTTCAGAAGGTTTAGTTGCATTGTTGGAACCTTTTATTGACACTGTAGTCATCTGTACCATGACCGCTTTGGTAATCATTATATTTAATGGAGATAATACGGTGTTCAGTTATGGAGGTGTAGGAGGTGTTGTAATGATCGATGGTGTTCCTGCTGAAGGTGCTGGAATAACGGCTGCTGCTTTTTCAAAATACATTTCTTTTTCTGGACCTTTCTTGACTATAGCAGTGGTTCTTTTTGCCGTGTCAACCATGATTTCTTGGTCCTATTATGGGCTTCAGTCTTGGATGTATATTTTTGGAAAAAGTAAAGTTTCAGAAATGACCTACAAGTCTTTATTTCTGATCTTTATCGTTATTGGAGCTGCTGGAGATATGTCTGCAGTATGGGCTTTTTCAGACGCAATGATACTCGCATTGGTTTTCCCAAATATGATTGGTTTATTATTGCTTTTCCCAAGAGTGCGAGAAGAGTTGAATCGATATCTTTCTGCCATTTCTAGGTCCTAAAAGGCTTGTATGTTTTCGAGACGCTCTGGTTTTGTTCTTTCTAAATCACAGCGTGGTGCAGTGGTCCTTTTATTGCTATTGCTATTAGGGTTTCAGATCTATAATTTGTCGCTACAGTCAGTTCAATTGCTTCCTCCTGATTTATCTATGGGTATGGAACTTCAAAAGCAATTAGAACGTAGTAATGCTTCTAAAAAACCTAAGAGCACATCGTCTTTTCAATACAATCCCAATTTTTTAACCGATTATCAAGCGTATTTAATAGGTCTTCCAACAGAAGCCTATGATCGACTCAAAACCTATCGTCAAACCAATCAATTCATTAAAAATCCCGAAGAGTTTCAAATGATAACTCAGCTTTCTGATGCACAATTCAAGGCGATAGAAAAGCAGCTAAAATTTTCGACTCGTTTTAAAAAAACAACTAAAAAAGCGATAAGAAAGAAGGACATCAATTCGGTAACTGCAGAGGAGTTTACCATAGTTTCTGGAGTTGGTAAAGTGCTTTCTGAGCGATTGGTGAAATACCGTGCCTATCTCTCTGGTTTTTCTGTATTGGATCAGTGTTACGAGGTTTATGGTTTGGATAGTTTAGTTGTAAAGCGACTTTTCGATTATTTTGAGATTCAAAGTCAACCGAATATACACAAGCTTGATTTGGAGACTGCTAGTCTTTCTGAACTAGAGAAAATACCCTACTTAAATAGGAAAGAGGCAGAACAGCTAATAGCATACCGAACAAAAAATAACCAAATAGACCTGGCAGTTCTGTCTGAACTTTTTGTAAATTCCCCAAACAAACTCGAAAGATTAAAACTATATTTGCATTAAAAATTGTTTATGATTGATTTCGAATTACGTCCCGAAATTAAAACTACTGAAACCCAAAGAATGGTTTATGAGGCAGCGCGTGACTTTGCTGTTCAATTCATCAAACCCAATGTTATGGACTGGGATGAAGCGCAGTATTTTCCAGTAGAGCTATTTGAACAAGCGGGTTCACTGGGGTTTATGGGTATGTTAATTCCTGAGGCCTATGGTGGCTCAGGTATGGGATATCATGAGTATGTAACCCTCATTGAAACCCTATCTATTGTAGATCCATCTATAGGGCTTTCTGTTGCCGCACACAACTCTTTATGTGTCAATCATATTTATTCCTTTGGAACAGAGGAACAGCGCCTTAAGTGGTTGCCTAAGCTGTGCGATGGGACCTCCCTAGGTGCCTGGGGATTAACTGAGCACAATACGGGTTCTGATGCCAAAGGTATGTCAACTACCGCTCGAAAAGAAGGTGAGAATTGGGTGCTTAATGGCACCAAAAATTTCATTACTCATGGTATTTCAGGAGATATTGCTGTTGTTATAGCACGTAATGGTGAAAAAGGAGATAACAGAGGAATGACTGCTTTTGTTGTAGAACGAGGGACTGCAGGGTTTACTGCTGGGAAAAAAGAAAATAAACTAGGTATGCGTGCATCCGAAACTGCCGAAATGGTTTTTGACAATTGCGTCATACCCGATGCCAATCGACTGGGACCTGTTGGAGATGGATTCATACAATCGATGAAAATTTTAGATGGTGGAAGAATATCAATTGCAGCACTTTCCTTAGGAGTTGCAAAAGGGGCCTACAATGCCGCTTTGAAATACTCTAAAGAACGGAAACAATTTGGAAAATCCATTAGCAGTTTTCAAGGAATTTCTTTTAAGTTGGTTGATATGGCAACCGAAATAGAAGCTGCGACTTTGCTCACTCAAAAGGCAGCAGAGATGAAAAACCAAAACCTCAATGTTACTCAGGCTGGTGCTATGGCAAAACTGTTTGCTTCAGAAACCTGTGTTAAAGTCGCTAATGAAGCGGTCCAAATTCACGGTGGTTATGGTTTTACCAAAGACTTTCCTGTTGAAAAATTCTTACGTGATTCTAAGCTTTGTACTATTGGAGAAGGAACAAGCGAGATACAAAAAGTAGTTATAGCAAGGAAAATATTGGGTCAATAAAAGTTTGCAGACAAATTTGGTAGTTAGGTAATACTTTTGTCTATATTTGCATCCATTATGAAAGGAGGTGCCATATTATGTTAATCATTCCAATAAAAGACGGAGAAAACATTGACCGCGCTTTAAAGCGTTTCAAAAGAAAATTTGATAAAACGGGAGCTATGCGACAGCTAAGAACTAGAAAACAGTTCACTAAGCCCTCCGTAAAAAACCGTCAAAAAATACAAAAAGCGCAATACATCCAGCGTTTGCGTGACAGTGAAAACATTTAAGTTTACACAAACAATACCAACGTTATCTTAATGAAGTTTGTTAACTTTATGGGATAACGTTTTTTTATGTCCATTGCTGCCTTTATAGAGTACCTTGCTTTAGAAAAAAAATGTTCTCCCCATACGCTTACTGCTTATGAAACTAACATAGAAGCATTTTCTGCTTTTATGAAGAAGGAGCAACACGAAACTTCACTAGAGGAAGTATCCTATGGTGAAATACGTTCTTGGATTGTTTTTTTGATTGATTCAGGAAACAGTAAGAGGACTGTAAACAGAAAGATCTCAGCACTGCGTTCATACTATAAATTCTTACTTCGAATAGGGACTATTTCTGTCTCTCCGCTTAAAGAACATAAAGCTTTAAAGGTCGAATCAAAAGTTGCCCTTCCTTTCTCGCAAGAGGAGCTCAAACAGCTGTTCACACAAGACCTTTTTTCAGAAGACTATCAAGGTGTTTTAAAACGAACTATTATCCAACTCCTTTATTATACAGGTATGCGTAGGAGTGAACTTATTGCATTGCAGGAAGGAGATGTTGATTTTTCAAGTGGACTAGTTAAGGTTTTAGGGAAGAGAAATAAAGAGCGTTTATTGCCTCTGATGCCTGAAATGGCATCGCAGTTAAAAATTCTTTTAAGAGAGCAAAAGGAGTTAAATATGGACAAGGAGTCGTCTTATTTGTTTGTAAATAAAAAAGGGGAAAAGCTCACTTCAACCTTTGTTTATGATACAGTAAAATCGTATCTTGGAAAGGTGTCCACTAAGACGAAGCGAAGTCCACACGTGCTCAGGCACAGTTTTGCAACTCATTTATTGGACCAGGGAGCTGATTTGAATGCAATAAAGGATCTTTTAGGTCATTCCAGTGTTGCAGCGACGCAACACTATACTCACAGCAGTATGGCTAAGATTCAAGAGGTATATCAAAAGGCGCATCCCAGAGAAAAAGAAGACAAATAAAATAATAGTATGGTAACAACACACTTCAGAGCCGTAAATTTCAAAGCGGACATTAAATTGAAAGAGTTTACAACAAAAAGAGTAGAGAAACTGGCTTTGTTTCACAAGCAAATAATTGAGGTTTTTGTGTTTACTAAAGTAGAAAACAGTTCAGATGGTATAAACAAATGGGCTGAGCTAAAAATCAGTATTCCTGGAGATGATATCATCGTTAAGAAAATTTCCAAATCTTTTGAGGAATCCATCGATGCTGCAGCAGCTAGTGCAGAACGAATTTTAAAACGCAGAAAAGAAAAAGAACGAATCCTGTAAAAATTTTATTTTTTTCTTTTGATAGCATAAAAATTAGCATTTAATTTGCAGTCGATTTTACCGAGGTAAAATTATAAAAGCCGATATAGCTCAGCTGGCTAGAGCAGCTGATTTGTAATCAGCAGGTCGTGGGTTCGAGTCCCTCTATCGGCTCTTAAATTTAAAGAGACTAAACGGTCTCTTTTTAATTGAGTTCATTGAAAAATAGGGGAGATACTCAAGCGGCCAACGAGGACAGACTGTAAATCTGTTGTTTTTTAACTTCGCAGGTTCGAATCCTGCTCTCCCCACTCAGTGGTTTTGTAAAAAATAGTATCTTTACAACCCGTTACCAACACTGATTTTTAAAATCAGTTCAATGCGAGAGTAGCTCAGTTGGTAGAGCGTCAGCCTTCCAAGCTGAATGTCGCCGGTTCGAACCCGGTCTCTCGCTCTTTTTTTTTGCCGATGTAGCTCAGGGGTAGAGCGTTTCCTTGGTAAGGAAGAGGTCGGCAGTTCAAGTCTGCTCATCGGCTCTTCAAAAATCTAATTCTTCTCATTTTCTTTAAACACATACACACCTCCTTTTTGGTGTTCCTTTATGAGGATAAGTTTGTTTTGAATATCCTTTGGTAATTCTTTCCATCGTTTTGTAGCTATGCGTACGGCAAATGAAGAACTAGTATCCCTTATTTTTTGTTCCAATTCTTTTTGATCCATCCGTTTGATTCGTCCCTGGGTGTAAAACTGACTTGAATAGGTTTTATAATCAAGAGAATAAATAGGTAGTTTTGTGTCTACACTACTTACTAGCTGCTGGTCTGTATTGTTTTCATACAGAGGTTTAGCCCAACCGGAGAATAAAACAAACAACAAAAGAATGGGAAGCAACAAGCTAATCGTCAAATAGGTGTTTTTGGCTTTGATCTCTTTCCAAAAATGAACAATAAACAAGGACGCTGGGAGAGTACAAGGTAAAATATAGGGATGAATCAGGCTTTTAGATGCGGTAAAAAACAGTGGTGTCCAAAGTAACCAGAGCAGAAGAAATAAGGCCCAAGAATCTGTTCTCAACAGAGTTGATTTTTTGTAAATCAAGCGAATCAAAAGAACTGACCAAGGAAGTAAAAAAAGTATTAAAAAGCCCCAAACTATTCCTAAGGGTTGCTGTTTTGGAAAACCGTATTTGTCTCCTTCCCAACCTGAATTTAAATAACGTTCAAAATGTTCGCCTACAAAGAAATAATTCAAAAATCCCGGAGACTGATGTTCTGCAAGTAGGTACCACGGCATCGCTATACCTAATGTTAGCAATAGTCCACCAACCCAGGGTGCTTTTTCCAGGGCTGTTCTTATGTTGTGGGTAAGTAAGCACCATAAACCAATAGGAGGGAGGGTTAAGAGCGCTATTATAGGGCCTTTGGCAAGAAAGCCAAGACCTAATCCTATAAAAAATAAATACCCCCAAAAATGTTTTGACTGCTTTTGCATCGCTTCCCAAAAGCTCAGCATCATAATTCCTATACAAACACTTAAAAAAAGATCTGTAGAAACGACACCTGCATGTAAATAAAACTCAGGGAGACAGAGTAAGATAATTCCAGGAAGGTAGAAGGAATTCTCTTTCTTATAACGACTTAAAAAAAGTCCCAGACCCACAGCGACCAACAAATAGGGTAAGCGAACAAAAAAAGCATGGGTTCCAAAAAGGGAAATACTCAATGCACTTGCCCAAGTAGAAAGTGGGGGTTTAGCCCAAAAGGGGATCCCGTAGTCGATGTGTGGAACGACCCAATTGGAAGTTTCTGCCATAATTCGTGCAATTTCTCCGTAGCGTGCCTCTGTTTTATCCATAAGCGGAAGACTGTAATTGAAGATCCCTCTTATAAAAACCAACATCCAGAAATAGATTGGATAACTTTTCTCTTTCCACAAAAAAGTATAATTCTTTGTCATTTGTATTGATTGTAAATTTTAATAAGGTCTCCCCAAACAGTAAGGCCATAACTCCAAGGAATTTTAGAATCTCCCTTGTCCTTCCAATTTTTTAAAGCTATTTCTTTTGAAAATTGGATCAATTGTTCTGATCCAAAATGGTTTTTTAATCTAAAAAAGACTTCAACATCAAAAAGCCAACGTGAGATAAAAGGTTTTTCAAAAGCAATAGTAATAAGCTCCAAGCTGAAAATTTTACATCCGCATTGCGTATCGTAAATGGGTAGTTGGAGTAATTTAGAAATAAAGGTAGCGAGTATCCGACCTATAATAAATCGATGCCATTGACGGTTTATTTGGTTGTCTATTTTTTTAATTCGCGATGCAAAAACAAACTTTGTTTCTGTATTGAGATGTGTAGCCAACTCATAACATTCTTCTAAGGAAGTGGAAAGGTCTCCATCGAGAAAGGCTACACGGTCGCATTCGTTTTGATTACAAAAAAAAAGAATACCTGTTTGAACCGCTGTTGCTTTTCCGCTATTTTGATCCAAATGGATGAGGTGTATGTGTTTGGGGTGGCTTAATTTGAGATCTTCAAGGATGTTATAAGTAGTATCTGTAGAACCGTCATTTACAAAACAAAGCTGAACCTTTTGATGTCTATCGAGGAAATGTTGAAAAACCAATGGATTCAGTTTTTTTGATTCATTAAAACAGGGAATCACTATGCCTAATTTCATTTTGGGAAGAATATCATTTCCTAGTCACAAAGTAACAAAATCTAGAGTTGACTTTTGCTCGCCTTTTGTTGTAATCACTATTTTTTGAATGCTATGTTATTTTTTTATAAATCCCAAAAGCAGATCTCTTTATGTTCTCCCAAAGTCTATAGCGTTAAAAAAGAGAATCTTGCAGAAAAAAAAGTGCAAAAGAAACTAGGAAATGAAAAAAATTAATAAATTTGCGCTCCTAAAAATAACATTGAAACAACAATAATTATGGCTAAAGAAACATTTGACCGGTCGAAACCCCACTTAAACATTGGAACAATTGGTCACGTTGATCACGGTAAAACTACGCTTACTGCTGCGATTACAAAAGTATTAGCAGATGCTGGTTTTTCTGAAGCAAAGAGCTTTGATCAAATCGATAATGCACCTGAAGAAAAAGAACGTGGTATTACGATCAATACTTCTCACGTTGAATATCAAACAAGCAATCGTCACTATGCACACGTAGACTGTCCTGGTCACGCCGACTATGTTAAGAACATGGTTACCGGTGCCGCTCAAATGGACGGTGCTATTCTTGTTGTTGCTGCTACTGATGGTCCCATGCCACAAACTAGAGAGCACATACTTCTTGGACGCCAGGTTGGTGTACCTCGTATTGTAGTATTCTTGAATAAAGCGGACATGGTAGACGACGAAGAATTATTAGAACTCGTTGAAATGGAAGTACGTGAGTTGCTTTCATTCTACGACTACGACGGTGACAATACACCTGTGGTATTGGGATCTGCTCTTGGAGCTCTAAACGGAGAACAAAAATGGGTAGACACTGTAATGAAATTAATGGAAGAAGTTGACGCATGGATTGAGCTTCCTCAGCGTGATGTTGACAAAGATTTCTTAATGCCAGTAGAAGATGTATTCTCAATTACTGGTCGTGGTACTGTTGCTACTGGACGTATCGAAACTGGAGTTGCCAACACAGGTGACGAAATCGATATCATCGGTATGGGTGCTGAAAAAATGAAATCTACCATTACAGGAGTAGAGATGTTCCGTAAAATTTTAGATAGAGGAGAGGCTGGAGACAACGTAGGGATCCTTCTTAGAGGTATTGAAAAAACAGATATCAAAAGAGGAATGGTACTTTGTAAGACAGGTTCTGTAAAGCCACACGCTAAATTTAAAGCTGAGGTTTATATCTTGAAAAAAGAAGAAGGAGGACGTCATACACCTTTCCACAACAACTACAGACCTCAGTTCTACGTTCGTACAACTGACGTTACAGGAAACATTTCTCTTCCAGATGGAGTAGAAATGGTAATGCCTGGGGATAACTTGACAATCAATGTTGATTTGATTCAACCCGTAGCTTTAAGTACTGGTCTTCGTTTTGCAATTCGCGAAGGAGGTAGAACAGTTGGAGCTGGGCAGGTTACAGAAATCCTAGACTAAGTAAAATGTTTTTTAAATGGCATTGAAGGTGTCCGCCTATAGCGGACGCCTTTTCTGTCAAATAAAAACGGGTTTAGCTCAGTTGGTAGAGCACTGGTCTCCAAAACCAGGTGTCGGGAGTTCGAGCCTCTCAACCCGTGCTGAAAAAAAACTAACAGATGGCAGCAATGATTGACTATATCAAAGATTCTTTTGAAGAATTAAAGAATAATGTTTCTTGGACTGAACGTTCTGAACTGCAACGTTTGGTAGTCATTGTATTGGTCTTTTCAATTTTGTTTTCATTAGCAATATGGGGAGCAGATACTGTCCTATCAAGGGTGATACAATTTTATTTTAATCTGATCGGATAAATGACGACAGCTACAAATGATAAAAAGTGGTACGTAGTTCGTGCCGTAAGCGGTCAAGAGGCCAAAATCAAAGATTATATCAAATCTGAGATTTCACGTGTGGGGTATGATCATCTTGTAGAGGACCTATTAGTTCCAACAGAGAAGGTCATTCAAATCCGAAATGGAAAAAAAATAAGCAAAGAACGCACCTATTTTCCCGGATACATTATGATTAAAGCCAATCTGTCTGGGGAACTTCCACACATCATCAAGTCAGTGACCAATGTTATTGGATTTTTAGGAGAAACCAAAGGGGGAATACCCGTGCCTATGCGAGAGGCTGAAGTTAATAGAATGTTAGGAAAAGTAGATGAGCTGGCGCTTACTACAGAACACATATCTATCCCTTTCACAGTAGGAGAAAATGTTAAAGTTATTGATGGACCTTTCAACGGATTTACAGGGTCTATAGAAAAAGTAAATGAAGAAAAACGCAAACTCGAAGTGATGGTAAAGATCTTTGGTCGTAAAACCCCACTTGAGTTAAGTTATATGCAAGTAGATAAATTATAAATGTTACATGAATTAGGATGGTGTAGCAGCTTCCAATTACTACATCCTCTTAAAATTAAATTAGACAATGGCAAAAGAAGTAAGTAAAGTTTTAAAACTACAAGTTCGGGGAGGTGCTGCGAATCCATCGCCACCGGTTGGACCCGCGCTCGGATCTGCAGGAGTCAATATCATGGAGTTTTGTAAGCAATTCAATGCAAGAACTCAAGATAAACCTGGTAAAGTATTACCGGTTGCGATTACTGTATACATTGACAAATCGTTTGAATTTGTCATCAAGACTCCGCCGGCGGCCGTACAACTGATGGAAGCAGCCAAAGCTAAAAAAGGTTCCGGAGAACCCAATAGAAACAAAGTCGCTACAGTGACTTGGGATCAGGTAAAAGTTATCGCTGAAGATAAGATGCCAGACCTCAATGCATTTACTGTAGAGTCCGCTATGAAAATGGTAGCAGGAACTGCTCGTTCTATGGGATTCAAAATTTCTGGAGAAGCACCCTTTTAATTTTTTAACAATAAGCAATGGCTAGATTAAGTAAAAAACAAAAAGAAGCACGAGCAAAAGTAGATCCTAATAAGATTTACACGCTACAAGAAGCTTCTGCATTGGTAAAAGAAATTACCACTACAAAATTTGATGCGAGCGTTGACTTGGCAATTCGTTTGGGTGTAGATCCAAAGAAAGCCAATCAGATGGTTCGAGGGGTGGTTACCCTACCGCATGGTACTGGAAAGGACGTACGTGTCCTTGCCTTGGTAACTCCCGATAAAGAAGCAGATGCCAAAGAGGCAGGAGCGGATCATGTCGGTCTTGATGAATACCTTCAGAAAATCAAAGACGGATGGACAGATGTTGATGTTATCGTTACTATGCCCAGTGTAATGGGTAAATTAGGTCCTTTGGGTCGTGTATTAGGTCCTCGTGGTTTAATGCCTAATCCCAAAACGGGAACCGTAACTATGGACATCAAGAAAGCTGTTTCTGACGTTAAAGGAGGTAAAATCGATTTTAAAGTAGATAAAACAGGAATAGTTCATGCCTCTATAGGTAAAGCTTCATTTACTGCAGAGAAAATCGCCGAAAATGCGGATGAGTTGTTAAAAACCATTCTAAAGTTGAAACCTTCAACTTCTAAGGGAACCTATGTAAAAAGCGTATTCATGTCTAGTACAATGAGTCCTGGAATTTCCATTGACACCAAACTAGCATAACGCAAAATTCTCAAGCAATGACAAGACAAGAAAAAAACGAAGCAATAGAAAACCTAAAAGCTGCCTTAGGAGGGGTTAAAAACCTCTACTTAGCAGATATTGCAGGATTAGATGCAACCCAAACTAGTGCGTTAAGACGTGCTTGTTTTAAAGAAAACATCAAACTGCAAGTGGTTAAAAATACATTACTCGCCAAAGCCATGGAAGCTTCCGATCATGACTTTGGAGAGTTGACAGGTATCCTTAAAGGGAATACCTCGTTGATGTTTTCCGAAACGGGAAATGCACCTGCAAAGGTGATCAAGAACTTTAGAAAAAAGTCGAACAAGCCTATTTTGAAAGGAGCCTTCATTGAAGAAGCCATTTACATAGGTGATGATCAGCTAGATGCTCTTGTAGCAATCAAATCTAAAGATGAATTGATTGGTGAGATTATAACCTTGTTACAATCGCCCACCAAAAACGTGGTTTCAGCACTTCAGTCAGGAGGTGGGAAACTCTCTGGAATACTAAAGACTCTTTCAGAACGTTAATCCCTGACCCAAAACAGTACGCACTCGAAATAACACAGATAAAGTTAAACAGAAAAAAAAGTAAAATGGCAGATTTAAAAGAATTCGCAGAACAACTAGTCAACTTAACAGTTAAAGAAGTTAATGAGTTGGCTGATATATTAAAAGAAGAGTATGGGATTGAGCCTGCTGCAGCAGCAGTAGCGGTTGCAGGACCTGCTGCTGGCGGAGCCGCTGGTGGTGGTGATGCTGAAGAAAAGTCAGATTTTGACGTGATCTTAAAAGCCGCTGGAGCTTCCAAACTCGCAGTAGTAAAATTGGTAAAAGAGTTAACTGGTCTTGGGCTTAAAGAAGCTAAAGAATTAGTTGACGGTGCACCCGCTCCACTTAAAGAAGGAGTAGCTAAAGATGAAGCCGAAGCGCTTAAAAAGTCTCTAGAAGAAGCAGGTGCTGAGGTTGAGCTCAAGTAGTCTCAGTCCATACCCCACAAGGTTTAGGCTTTTGGATTTATCCAAAGGCCTATCCCTTTTTATTGTCCGCCCCTATTGTAAATGACCAAAAAAATACAGTTAGATGCCTAGTAAACAGAGTCAAAGAACCAACTTCGCAGGAGCACAACACACTCCGGATTATCCCGATTTCCTGGATATTCAAATTAAATCTTTTCAAGATTTTTTCCAACTAGAAACAAAATCTGACGAACGCAATGAGGAGGGACTCTTCAATACGTTTAAAGAAAACTTCCCAATCTCTGATACAAGAAACCAATTTGTTCTTGAATTCTTAGATTATTTTGTTGATCCACCACGATATACCATACAAGAATGTATTGAAAGAGGATTGACCTACTCGGTACCTTTAAAGGCACGTTTAAAGCTGTTTTGTAACGATTTAGAGCACGAAGATTTTGAAACAATCGTTCAGGATGTTTTCTTAGGAACAATACCCTATATGACTCCTAGCGGAACCTTTGTGATCAATGGAGCAGAGCGAATTGTCGTTTCTCAGTTGCATCGTTCACCGGGTGTTTTCTTTGGACAGTCTTTCCACGCAAACGGAACAAAATTATACTCTGCCCGAGTGATTCCATTCAAAGGTTCATGGATAGAATTCGCAACGGACATCAACAGCGTCATGTATGCTTACATCGACCGTAAGAAAAAATTACCCGTCACCACTCTTTTCAGAGCCATTGGTTTTGAACACGATCGTGATATTCTTGAAATTTTTGATCTAGCAGAAGAGGTAAAAGTGACCAAAGCAGGACTCAAAAGAGTCCTTGGTAGAAAATTGGCCGCTCGTGTTTTGAAAACATGGCATGAAGACTTCGTAGATGAAGATACAGGAGAAGTTATTTCCATAGAGCGAAATGAAATCATCATAGATAGGGATACCATTCTTGAAAAAGAACATATCGATGAAATCATTGAAGCAGATGTAAAAAATATATTGTTGCACAAAGAAGATTCGCATATGTCTGATTATGCAATCATCTACAACACACTACAAAAAGACCCTACCAATTCAGAAAAAGAAGCGGTAGAGCATATCTACAGACAGCTGCGTAACGCAGAACCACCAGATGAAGACACCGCTCGCGGTATCATCGACAAACTCTTCTTCTCGGACCAACGCTATAATCTAGGTGAGGTAGGGCGTTACAGAATGAACAAAAAACTTGGCTTGGATGTAGAAATGGACAAGCAGGTTTTGACTAAAGAGGACATTATCACCATCATCAAATATTTGATTGAGCTAATCAATTCAAAAGCAGAGATCGATGATATCGACCACCTTTCTAACCGACGAGTGCGAACGGTAGGGGAGCAACTTTCATCACAGTTTGGTGTTGGTTTAGCCCGAATGGCAAGAACCATTCGAGAACGTATGAATGTTCGTGACAATGAAGTGTTTACTCCCATTGACTTGATCAATGCGAAAACACTTTCTTCAGTGATCAACAGTTTTTTTGGAACAAATCAGTTGTCCCAGTTCATGGATCAGACAAATCCATTAGCAGAAATTACACACAAGCGTCGTCTTTCTGCATTAGGACCTGGAGGACTTTCCCGTGAGCGAGCTGGATTTGAAGTACGTGACGTGCACTACACCCATTACGGTCGTTTGTGTCCTATTGAGACACCTGAAGGACCAAATATTGGTTTAATATCCTCTCTAGGTGTTTACGCCAAAGTTAACAATCTTGGATTTATTGAGACTCCATATCGAAAAGTAGCAAATGGTACAATTAACCTCAAGGAAACACATTATCTAAGTGCTGAGGAAGAAGAGAACCAGTTGATTGCCCAGGCCAATATAAATTTTGATAAATCGGGTAAAATACTCGATGAGAAAATCATTGCTCGAGATCAAGCTGATTTCCCAGTAGTGAGTCCAGATCAAATCAACTATACAGACGTTGCACCCAATCAGATCGCTTCTATATCTGCCTCTTTAATTCCTTTCTTAGAGCATGATGATGCTAACAGAGCGCTTATGGGATCTAACATGATGCGTCAAGCGGTACCCCTTTTGCGTCCAGAATCACCTATTGTGGGAACTGGGCTTGAAAAGCAAGTGGCTTCGGATTCCAGAGTATTGATCAATGCAGAAAACGATGGGGTAGTAGAGTATGTGGATGCAAATAAAATCTCGATACGCTATAACTTTACAGAACAAGAAGAATTGATCAGTTTTGACGGTAATCTTAAAACGTATAACCTTGTAAAATTTAGAAAAACGAATCAAGGGACTTGTATCAACTTAAAGCCCATAGTTAAAAAAGGAGACAAAGTTTCTAAAGGACAGGTGTTATGCCAAGGTTACGCTACGGAGAATGGTGAATTGGCATTGGGAAGAAATATGAAAGTGGCCTTTATGCCATGGAAAGGGTACAACTTTGAGGATGCAATTGTAATCTCTGAAAAGGTAGTACGTGAAGATATTTTTACCTCGATTCATATCGATGAATATTCACTTGATGTTCGTGACACCAAACTCGGTACAGAAGAGCTGACCAATGACATTCCCAATGTTAGCGAAGAAGCGACCAAAGATTTGGATGAAAACGGTATGATCCGTATCGGTGCAGAAGTTAACTCAGGAGATATTTTGATCGGAAAAATCACTCCCAAAGGAGAGTCTGACCCAACTCCTGAAGAAAAACTCTTACGCGCTATTTTTGGAGACAAAGCTGGAGATGTAAAAGATGCTTCATTGAAAGCTCCACCATCTTTGCGTGGAGTAGTAATCGACAAAAAACTTTTCACCCGTTCGGTAAAAGATAAGCGCAAGCGCAATCAAGATAAAGAAGCTCTAGATGCCTTAGAAGCTTCATATGATGTCAAATTTGATGATCTGAAAGCTGTATTGGTAGAAAAGTTATTTGCTATTGTCAATGGTAAAACCTGCCAGGGGATTGTAAATGATTTAGGTGAAGAAATTTTACCAAAAGGTAAAAAATACACTTTAAAACTACTTTCATCTGTTGAGGATTATACCCACCTTGCAAAAAGTACTTGGACCACTTCTGATGAGACCAACTCTTTAATTGCAGACTTGATTCACAACTACAAAATTAAAGAAAACGACCTTCAAGGGGCTCTGAGAAGAGAAAAGTTCACTATTAGCGTGGGTGATGAATTGCCTGCAGGTGTTAAAAAACTTGCAAAAGTTTATATCGCCAAAAAACGCAAGTTAAAAGTAGGGGATAAAATGGCAGGGCGCCACGGTAATAAAGGGATAGTAGCCCGTATTGTCCGCGAAGAAGAGATGCCTTTCCTTGAAGATGGAACCCCAGTAGACATCGTATTGAATCCACTAGGGGTGCCTTCACGAATGAATATTGGTCAGATTTATGAAACCGTTTTAGGATGGGCAGGACAAAATTTAGGAGAGAAATATGCAACTCCAATTTTTGATGGTGCATCCATAGACCAGATCAATGCACTTACCGAAAAAGCAAATGTTCCACAGTACGGTCACACCTATTTATACGATGGAGGTACTGGAGAGCGTTTTGATCAGCCTGCAACAGTAGGAGTTATCTATATGTTGAAATTAGGACATATGGTTGATGATAAAATGCACTCACGATCCATTGGACCTTACTCACTTATCACCCAGCAACCACTGGGAGGTAAAGCACAGTTTGGTGGTCAGCGATTCGGGGAAATGGAAGTTTGGGCATTAGAAGCTTACGGAGCTTCAAGTACCCTACAAGAAATTTTAACTGTAAAATCTGATGATGTCATAGGAAGAGCAAAAACCTATGAAGCCATTGTAAAAGGAGATACCCTCCCAGAACCTGGTTTACCAGAATCCTTTAATGTATTGATGCATGAGTTAAAAGGATTAGGACTTGACATTCGATTGGAAGAATAATTTTTAAAGACGAGATTTAGCCATGGCTAGAAACAACGAAATAATTACGCAAAAAAAATTCAACAAAATCTCCATTGGTTTAGCCTCACCAGAGATCATTCTAGGAAATTCTAGAGGAGAGGTTTTAAAACCTGAAACAATCAACTATCGAACGCATAAACCAGAGCGTGACGGACTGTTTTGCGAGCGTATCTTTGGTCCTGTAAAGGATTATGAGTGTGCTTGTGGGAAATACAAGAGAATCCGCTATAAGGGGATTGTCTGTGATAGATGTGGTGTTGAAGTAACCGAGAAAAAAGTACGTAGAGATCGTGTAGGACATATAAATCTTGTTGTTCCTGTTGCACATATTTGGTACTTCCGTTCCCTTCCCAACAAAATTGGTTATTTGTTAGGCTTGCCATCCAAAAAATTGGATATGATCATTTACTATGAACGTTATGTGGTCATTCAACCTGGTATTGGTAAAAATGAAGAAGGAGAACCTTTAAAGCAATTGGATTTCTTGACAGAAGAAGAGTATCTGAATGTCATGGAGCAAATTCCAGTTGAAAATCAATACCTTGAAGATACTGACCCAGATAAGTTTATAGCTAAAATGGGAGCAGAGTGTTTGATAGAATTGCTTTCTCGTATTGATCTAGAGGCTCTTTCTTATGAATTAAGACATAAGGCAAATAACGAAACATCCAAACAAAGAAAGACTGAAGCCTTAAAGCGTTTACAAGTTGTAGAGGCCTTCCGTGAAGCAAATGAACGTGGTGAAAATCTTCCTGAGTGGATGATTATGAAAGTAATTCCAGTGATCCCACCTGAATTACGCCCTCTTGTTCCTTTGGATGGTGGTCGTTTTGCGACTTCGGATTTGAATGACTTGTATCGAAGAGTCATCATAAGAAACAACCGTCTCAAGAGATTGGTTGAAATTAAAGCACCAGAGGTTATCCTCAGAAATGAGAAACGAATGTTACAAGAATCTGTCGATTCTTTATTTGATAACACCCGTAAAGCCTCTGCAGTAAAAACAGACGCTAACAGGCCCTTAAAATCTCTCTCAGACTCACTCAAAGGAAAGCAAGGACGATTCCGTCAGAACCTTTTAGGGAAACGTGTAGATTATTCTGCTCGTTCTGTGATTGTCGTTGGACCTGAATTGAAGTTGTTTGAGTGTGGATTGCCAAAAGACATGGCAGCAGAGCTTTATAAACCTTTCATTATTCGCAAGATTATTGAAAGAGGAATTGTTAAAACGGTTAAGTCTGCAAAGAAAATTATAGACCGTAAAGAGCCTGTAGTTTGGGATATTTTGGAAAATGTTTTAAAAGGACACCCTGTACTTTTAAATCGTGCTCCCACACTACACCGTTTAGGTATTCAAGCCTTTCAGCCTAAATTGATCGAAGGAAAAGCCATTCAACTACACCCATTGGTTTGTACTGCCTTTAATGCAGACTTTGATGGTGACCAAATGGCGGTACACTTGCCTTTAGGGCCAGAAGCTATTTTGGAATCACAACTGTTGATGTTGGCATCTCACAGTATCTTAAACCCAGCAAATGGCTCTCCGATTACAGTACCTTCTCAAGACATGGTTTTGGGATTGTATTATATGACTAAAGAGAAAAAATCTACTTCCCAAGTTAAAGTGAAAGGGGAAGGACTTGTTTTCTATTCTGTTGAAGAGGTTCACATTGCCTACAACGAAAAAAGAGTAGATCTCAACGCAATGATCAAGATAAGAGCCAAAGTACTCAATGAGAAAGGGGAATTGGTTTATAAAATCATAGATACAACAGTAGGACGTGTCTTGTTTAATGAGGTAGTGCCTGAAGCTGCAGGTTATTTTAATCTAGTATTGACCAAGAAAAACCTACGTGAAATCATTGGGGATATTCTCAAGGTGACTAGCGTTCCTGAAACAGCAGCCTTTTTAGATAAAATCAAAGAAATGGGATATGGGTTTGCCTTTAAAGGTGGACTCTCGTTTAGTTTAGGAGATATTATCATTCCACCAGAGAAACAAAAGATGATCGATGAGGCAAATGGCCTTGTAGATGGTGTCATCGGAAACTACAACATGGGTCTGATAACAAACAACGAACGTTACAACCAGGTAATTGATATTTGGACATCGACCAATGCAAAGCTTACTGAACTCGCAATGAAACGCATTAGCGAAGATCAGCAAGGTTTCAACTCAGTATACATGATGTTGGATTCTGGCGCCCGTGGTTCCAAAGAACAAATACGACAGCTTACAGGTATGCGTGGATTGATGGCTAAACCTAAAAAGTCCAATGTTGGAGGAGGGGAAATCATTGAAAACCCTATTCTTTCCAACTTTAAAGAAGGTCTCTCTATTTTAGAATATTTTATTTCTACACACGGAGCCAGAAAGGGACTTGCAGATACCGCACTAAAAACAGCGGATGCGGGTTATCTGACACGACGTTTACACGACGTATCACAAGATGTCATAGTCAATACAGAAGACTGTGAAACACTACGCGGTGTTGAGGTTAAACCTTTAAAGAAAAATGAAGAGATAGTAGAAACACTTGGTGAACGCATTCTTGGACGTGTTACCTTACACGACATTGTTGACCCAAGAAGTAATGAAGTAATAGTTTCTTCTGGAGAAGAAATTAAAGATGTTCATATTGCACGTATAGAAGAATCTCCAATTGAAGTTGTAGAAGTCCGCTCGCCACTAACATGTGCCGCTCAGTACGGAATATGCGCGAAGTGTTATGGTCGAAACCTAGCCACAGGAAAGATGGTGCAACGAGGTGAAGCTGTTGGAGTTATAGCAGCGCAGTCTATTGGTGAACCTGGTACTCAGCTTACATTGAGAACTTTCCACGTAGGTGGTGTCGCAGGAAATATTTCAGAAGAAAATAAACTCATTACTAAATTTGAGGGAATTGCTGAAATCGATGATTTGAGAACAGTGAAAGGTAAAGACGCAGAGGGTAACGATGCCGAAATCGTAATTTCTAGAACAACAGAGATTAAGATTTTAGATGCAAATACTAAAAGTGTGTTGAGTACAAACAATATTCCTTACGGTTCTTCACTCCATATCAAAAATGGTGCAAAAGTGAAAAAAGGAACCACTGTATGTCAGTGGGATCCTTTCAATGGAATCATTGTTTCTGAGTTCACTGGAAAAATTGTTTTTGAAAATATTGAACAAGGAATTACATATCAAGTTGAAATTGATGAACAAACCGGTTTCCAAGAAAAGGTAATTTCTGAATCAAGAAATAAAAAACTCATTCCAACCCTTTCAATTGCAGACAAAAAAGGGAACATACTTCGTTCGTACAACCTTCCCGTAGGTGCTCATTTAATAGTAAACGAAGGAGATGAAATCAGCGAAGGAAAAACACTGGTTAAAATACCGAGAAAATCAGCAAAATCTGGAGATATTACCGGAGGATTACCACGTGTTACAGAGTTGTTTGAAGCGCGAAATCCATCGAATCCTGCAGTAGTATCCGAAATTGACGGTGTCGTTTCTTTTGGAAAAATTAAGCGTGGAAACAGAGAAATAATTGTAGAGTCTAAGCTTGGAGATATCAAAAAATACTTAGTGAAACTCTCCAATCAAATTCTTGTTCAAGAGAACGACTTTGTTAAAGCGGGAATGCCTTTGTCAGATGGTTCTATTACTCCTTCAGATATCTTAAGCATCAAAGGACCTTCAGCGGTTCAGCAGTACTTAGTGAACGAAATTCAGGAGGTATATCGACTTCAAGGGGTGAAAATTAATGACAAACACTTTGAAGTAGTAGTTCGCCAGATGATGCGTAAAGTTAGAATTTTGGATCCAGGAGATTCTATTTTCTTAGAAAACCAGCTTGTTTTCAGATATGACTTTATGAAGGAAAATGATGACTTATATGGTATGAAGATAGTTGAGGAAGTAGGTGATTCAGAAAATCTGAAACCAGGACAAATTGTTTCTTCACGTCAATTACGAGATGAAAACTCTTTACTTAAACGTGAAGACAAAGCATTAGTAGTTGCTAGAGATGCAGCTCCTGCTACAGCTCAGCCTGAACTTCAAGGAATAACAAGAGCATCACTTCAAACCAAGTCCTTTATTTCGGCGGCTTCTTTCCAAGAGACTACCAAGGTCTTGAACGAAGCGGCGGTAAACGGTAAAGTTGACTTCTTAGAAGGCTTAAAAGAGAATGTGATTGTAGGGCATAAAATACCTGCAGGTACAGGACTTAGAGCCTACAATAATGTTATTGTTGGTTCAAAAGAAGAGTATACGAGTTTATTGATTGATAAGGAAGAGGAAATTAGTTTCTAAAACATGAGTGATAAAAAGACCCCAGAACAAAAACAATTGAACATCACAATCGATGAAAATGTAGCCGATGGGGTATATTCCAATTTGGCAATCATTAACCATTCTACTTCTGAGTTCATTGTTGATTTCATCACTGTAATGCCTGGTGCTCCAAAAGCAAAAGTGAAGTCTCGAGTTATTTTGACTCCAGAGCATGCCAAACGTTTTAAAAAAGCTTTGGAAGACAATATCCAACGTTTTGAAAATGCGAATGGTATGATAGAAACAAACGAGCTTCCTCCCATACCTCTCAATTTTGGCCCAACAGGAGAAGCTTAACTAATTCTATTTTTTTTTAGGAACATCCCTTTCATTCAGTCCAATACCGGACATGATGAAAGGGATGTTTTTTTCTATACGGGCCGTACGTGTTTTGGATTGTTTGGCCTGACTAAAATGAAGTAGGTAACCACGTTGTCTTCCAGGGGTGAGTTTTTCAAAAGCACTTTTTAGTATAGGGTCTTGCTTAAATTTCTCTATCAATTCCTTGGGAAATGTTTCAGGCTCCTTTTTA